>ERZ1292644.712-Hain-H14-01um-R2-712-length-20245-cov-6_pt1 | contig 20245 bp, 36 predicted proteins | sample MGYA00564402_ERZ1292644 | MGnify/ENA primary metagenome ERZ1292644 (study PRJEB36523, sample SAMEA6512644) | groundwater metagenome | collected 2019-01-09 | study: AquaDiva: Metagenomics assemblies of 32 groundwater samples
AACTCGCTTCCACCAATTGCTTGATCGTATAAGTCCTATACCCTAACACGTCCAGCGCCCACTGTTCCCACCCCGGCAACGGCTGCACGTCATACACAAACAACTGCCTACCAGGCTTGAGAATCCGCGCCGCGTTGTGAAAAAAATCCGCAAGGCACTGAACGTGCCCCAACGCATAACAAACCATCGCTGCGTCGAACACTCCATCTGGCACACTCTGAAGGGTGTCCATTGAGCCTTCGTACTGTATGTACTTTCGTGGGCATAGCTCCAACTGGCTGGGGCTGACGTTCAGGAGGCTAAACCGCAGGTCCGGCCTTACTTCGTTCATGTGCAGCGCAACCGTCCCTACCCCACACCCAATGTCCAGCACGTGTGCACCCCCAGGAAACCCAGCAAGCTTCAACAACCACTCACAGTGCGTCCGGTCATCGTGTCCTTTTTTCCATATCTGAAACACCCGCGTTCCCTGTTTCAACAAATGCTTCGTTAACTGTGCTACAACTTTGTCATCTGTGTAAATGTTCATTTCCCCTCTCGGTTGGCGGCGAGCCATGCGCAGACAGCACACGCTTGGTAGTTACAGTCTGTTGAGTGTACGCGCATCACTTCACGCGCCTCTGCCAACTGCGTGCGCAGGGTGGCGATCTCGTCGCGCCCAGCCCGCACTTGAAATAATAGGTTTTGCTCCAACCCTGGTTGTGCTGTTTTCAAGCTGGCAATCTCCGTTTGCGCTTGGGCTAGTTGGGCTTGAAGTCCATTCACCACCTCATTGAAGGTAGGTTCAACACCTTCCGCTAGCGCCTCTATGTTATTAAATTGATCGGCGTCAAGTAGATCGGCGCAACGTCCTAGAATAGCCGTGACAATTCGCGCATCCGCCCTCAGCCGTGCGGCGACGGCCTCAATTTCTGCACTAGTCGGTGGATACATACGCAGAAATGATGTTACCAATGCTTCTGCTTCGTCGTCGTATTTGTCGCTCATTTGCTCACCTCCTTTTCATCATCCCAGCTATGGAGACCCATCAGTATCTCGACTTCACTCCACCAAGAGGCGGGTCCAGCACAATCCTTGTCAACTTCTCCGCGCACGATACAAGTGCACTTGGGCCAATTCTTACACAATCGTTTGCGCTTGCGCTTTTTCATTTGCTCAACTCCGCTTCGACTTCGGCACGGTAATCGGCCAACATCATCTTGTGACGCGGATCGCTGCACTTTCGATGATTGTGTTCTAGTAAAAACTCCCACATCCTCGCCCGCGCTTCGGCCTGGACGGCCCAATCGAGCAAATCCCTAATCATCGACGGTGCCGGGAATTCGATCGCTGTTCGATACGCCTCTCTGATTTTCTCGTCGATCATTCGTCCGGGTTCTCCACGTCTGGAAACAGCTCCACTTCCCTTGCGGCTCTCCAGGCTTCTCGCTTCTCTTCTAACGCCTGCTGCTCATGTTCATACTCACGCTCCCTTGCATACTCCAATTCACGGCGACTTTCGGCCCTGCGTTGTTGCTCAGCTTCGTAGCGTTGTTCCTCTAACTGCTGTTCTTTTTGCCTCTGTTCTTTGCGCGCTTCTTCATGCTCGCGTGCCTCGCGTTCCTCCAGATGTTCCCAATAACTTCTGTAACCTCTAGTCATAACGGATGTTCCTCTTCCTTTATCTCTCCAACTAAAATCATCTCACGGCGAAATCGGTGGGCAAAGTTTGCTTCTGGCCTTCCCCAACGTTCACGAAATTTTTTGTTAGCACGTTTATTTGTAATGCGCTGTAACTGCAATCTGCGCTGTGTCTCAATTTCATCACCTGGAACAGCAACACCTTTAGCTATCTTCCACGAACCAGTTTCCAAAAACTTTTTATATTGTATGAAGCTATTATAAAATCGTGTTTTCTCACTTGTATTGTGTCGATGCCTCAAAGCTTTACCTTTTGGTGATGCAAAAAATTTTGCTTGAGAAAGTTTTCCTTGCTCTGAATTGCGCCATTGCTTTTGTGTTCTTTTAAATGACTCTTTACCAACTGTTTTGCGCCAAGTAGCATGATAACAACTATGGCACACGGTACGTTTTTTACCCGGTCTCATTAAGTGACCTTTTGAACATCTAAGCCATTCTTCATTCATAATGGATGGTCTTCCTCGGTCCAGATTCCAGCTCTTATTTGCTCCCACCTGTGCCTGTGAACCGGGTTCGACCACAAATAACCCCACCTGGCCCTGAACTTTCGACTTGCCTTCACGTTTCTCAACCTTATCCGTTCAGCGTTGCCTGGTTTTGTTTCATACTTAGCCTCAGCCGCCGTCGCACCTTCAAAACGCTGTTTGAAATATTTACGGGCACACCGCCGCTTTCCTTTAACCGACTTGCTGTAAGCAACGTTTCGAGCCTTTCCCTTTGCAGACCGATTGTATCGCTGGTCGCTGACGCGCCTTTTTTCTCTTGCGCGGCTTTTTGGTGGTGCGGAGGGAGTCACCCTTCCTGCCACGTTTGTGTTTCTTCTTGACCAAGGGGATGCTCGCTTTCCTTCCAAATTCCCTCACGGATATTTTCCCAGCGCACTCGTTGGACTGAATTGCTGTCTGTTCTGCCCCAACGCTCTCGTCTACGTCTGCTGCCTTTAGTTCCTCGGATTCGTCGTTTATCTAACCTTCGTTGTGTTTCTTCTTCATTACCTGGAACAATTGTGTAAACAGCTATTCTAGGGTCGCCATATTGTAAAAGCCGTTTATAATACATACGTAGCCTGCATGCTTTTTTCTGTGCATGGCCTTTTACTGTTTTCTGGTAGCGTTTAACACTTCGTAAGTTTAAGACGCGTCCACGAGCAGTTTTGTGAAAACAACCACGACAAGATTCAGCATGTCGATTTCCATCTAACAAATGACCTTGTGGGCACTTTCTCCGCTCCATTACAGTTTCTTTATTTGTTTCCACGGCCTGCTTCTTCATCTAAAATTATTCCCAACACCGTGTACACAGCTATATCCGTCAGTCTAGCGGACACCGGCTCTCCAGTTAGCGAGCCTTTGTTCTGGCTCTTCAGCGTGAGGCCAGCGTCTAGCTGCTTAAACATGAAGCACATAGCCACGCCAAACGGGCTGGCCCAGTCCATCTTGGGGTACATCTGCATCAACTTGCTGACGCGCTCAAAGTTCCCCAACGGCCCTTCAGCCATCCCGCTTGCATAATCCGTGTTCTTACGGTCATGCAGGTCGGACATTGCCTCTACAATCTCGTGAAACCGTGGGTGCCCGCCTTTTGTGCCTTCAGTCATTTTTCTTTAACTCCTCTATCACTTCATCCCAGTTTGAAAATACACAATCCGCAAGGTAATGAAACACATTGCTTGGTTCTCCAACTAACCAAAGTTGTTTATGTTGAAAACTTGCCAACCCAATCCCCCACTCACAGTTTTTTCCTCCGCTAGATTGTCGATTGTCCAAAATTATCAAGTCAGCCGTGCATACTTCCGCTACATCTTTAATGGCTAACTTTTTTTTAAAGTCATTGGGCGACATTGTTGAAGGTTTTTTCACTTCTTGTAGCCACGTCCCTACAATTTCGTGGTTCAATTGCCAAATGGACTCCGCTATAGGCCGAAGACTTTTCTGATCCACAAACGAACCAGCAATGTAAACCTTCAATTCAAACCTCCAAGCTTCTCGGCCAACTTGTCCACTACCGAGCGTAGCTCGCGCATCTCCCGGCTCAGTTTCATCAAAAACCACAAACTCATGTGCTTCTCGCACCACCCACACCACGGCCCGATGTTGTGCAGTTCGCTCAACTCCTTGGGCGTTTCAGCTTTGTACTTGTGCAGCTCCTCGGCTATCTGAACCGAGTGTTTGTATTCAGTCTTTGTTGCCATTTAAATGTCTCCATTCTCGTCGCGCTTCCTCTGTTCATAGGGCAACACGTATATGTTGAAGAAAACTTCCCACGCCAACCTAGAGGCAATCATGTCGTCTGCACTCATGGTTTCAGCACGTTCCAGAAACTCAGCGCACAAATTGTGCGCCGTTGTCCACCGAGGGTTCGCCCTCCACTTTTCAACCATTTGCTTGTAGAACACATAGCACCTGTCGCCTGGTTCAACTTCATGCAGCATCGCCAACCCGCCGTCTTGGTGAATTACTGCCCTGCGCTCTGGTGTGATAAACGGCATTTGAACCTCCTAGTCCAACAAGTACAAACCTATCTGCGTCTCTATCCCACCCGCGTTGTAATCTCCCCAGCCCTGTGCGTGCAGGTAAATAAACCCGCCTGCGGGGACCACAAACGGCGTGGGAAGAGTAACCGTCTTCACCCGCGCCCCTTTGCCTTGCTGATACGTCGTCATCAACACCCGGCCATCTGAAACAAACAAAGCGTAGAAAATTTCACTATTATCCACCTTTGTTGAACTTTCCCAGCTAATCGCGCCTATCCGTCCACCTTGGGGAAAATGCGCGCAATTGTTTCCAGAAATACGGTTGGGGTCTTCACAGTAAGACAGTATTGTAATATCTAGCGCAGCGTTCCACGTTCTCCAACCCTCAAACTGCCCATATTGCTGCCAGTGTTGAACAGCGCCCGCTGGACTATTGTGATAAACAGCCGCCACGTCTGGATACCTGCGCAAATAATCCTGTGCCGCTGCTTGGCTTTGCCCTTGTGGATACGTTGGTGACTCTACGTTGATAAACGCAACTCCACCGGCCCACGCCGATCCGTTCAACGCCAACGCCAACAACGCTCCAGCCAATAAACTTTTCATCCCGCGCTGCCTCCTTCGTCTATGTTTACGTTGAAGGGCTGCAAGGTTCCCGTGCCCTACACTCAGCCCTTCGCTTCCGTGCTGGTTACTTCACCGGCACCAACGCCGGAAACTTCCCTGTAAAACAACTCACTCCCGGCACGTCCGCTCGCGCTTCTTTCAACCACGTGTAAACGCCGTACGCGCTCACGGTCGCAGTAAACAACGCCACAACAATTGCACTTCTAAAATAGTGTTTCATGCTTCAAACCCTCCTTCCCCTTTAAACTCTTCGTTCCAGCCAAAAAACTCCAGCATAGCCTTCCGTGCCACTTTAAACTTTGCCTTATCCTCTCGGCACACACGGCAAATCAACGGCGCTCTGTACTTCGGCACCAACCCCAGCCCCATTGGACTTGCGGGGTCTGCAACTGGCTTCAAGTCACACGCGATTTTTTTCTCACACGTATAACAGTGCCGGGTAACAACATCCGAACTGCCCAAAGCAGACCTTACTGCAAAGTCTCGCCCAGCGGCCTTGGCGAGTTGTCTAGCTCCCCTGGCTGGCCTATGTTTTCCAGCACTCCCAAACACAGAGCTTTTGTCAGCGTACATTCGTGGCATAGACACCCTTTCGATTGTTCATCAAACCGCCTGCGAACGAAATACTCAACGACTTCGGCGGGAATGTAAATCTTCAATTCCATTTGTCAACCCCCTATGTGGATATATGAAAATCAAGTTTCGGCTTACCATCTTTTTCTTTTATCCGCACTTGCGCAATGACGACGCCCAGCGCGGACGGCGGCAACAACAAGTCTTCCGCATAACTGCCTTCGGTTTTGTCAAAGTTGTACGACCGCTGGAAGCTTCCCGAACCACTGAAATATTGTTTCAAATACTCCCGGCCCACAAGTGCTTCTGTTGGATAAACCACTTTGTCATTGTCGTGCCCCATAACGTACCAATGCGCGTCCAGCACAACGTCGCGCATCCGCAACCGCTTCGCCAACCTGGCTCCAGGGGTGCGTGCTGACCCATAACCGTGAGAGGCGAAGATTCTGAAGGGAATTTTGTTAACCAGAACGGTCAACTGAACGGTGGACCCAAAGTATGGACACTCAAGGAGTTGCGCAAGCAACTGGTTAGTGTCGGCAGGTAGGTCGGCACGCATGTTTTGTGCGAACGACAACCAATGATGCCCCCTGAGCAGCCCGGCAACGTCGCCAGTCAGCGGCTTCAGAATGTCGGCTATTTCAATCGTTCGCTTTTCGTAAATTCGCATAATATCCCGTGCAAGCTCCTCGTAAAACCCAAACCCCCGTTTTGCCGCATTGATCGCGGCCCTGTCGCTGGGGCTAGGGCTTTCAAAGTAATCCCCCATGCCCAGCATCAACACGCTGTTGCCTTCCTCGCGGCGCGCCTCCAGCCACTTCACCAACTTCTTCAACCGTGGATACTCTTCCTCGCTCTGCACTTCGCCAAACGGCACCACGAACAAGGTCTTCCCCTTCGCCAACTTAACTGAGTGTTTGTTAAAAATCATACCAACCAATCCTCTTTTTCTGTTGGCTCAACGTCCAACGTTACGTCTACACCGTTGTTTCCCAGCAACAAGTTCAGCGGTTCAACTTTTTTGCTTCCCTGGTCTTTTACGTGCTCCAAGGTAAATTGATAATCACTTCCGTGGCGCACGAGATGAAGAGCAACCTGACAATGATCCAACCACTGCTGGTTGCCGCTGAAACTCTCTCGGCGCGTGTTGTACAGTGCATCTGCCCCTTCGGCTTCGGTCATCGAACTTTTCTTATCGTGATGAATAAAAACCAACGCGCACTCTTCACCGAACACTTCTTGCCATCTGCTGTAAACCTGAGCAGGCGCGTTTGGGTCTGAGAAAGAGAAAGAGTGTATCTTTGCTAACGTAGATATAACCACTAACTTATAACCCGCTTGTTTCTGTCGTTCCTTGAAAACCGCCCGTGTTTCACTGAACTCCCAACTCGCCGCGAGGCAATCAAACGCGTCTCCTACGGCTATGTCAAAACTAGGTTGGAAACCGGCTTGCTTCCACCGCTCTTGGATTGTCCACCAACGTGTATCTACGTCCACATACAACACAAGTGACTTCCCAGATACCGTCATCCCTAGAAATGACTGTCCTGTGCTTACCGCATCTGCAAGCGCCCATGACAAGGGACTCTTGCCCACTCCGCTCTTGCCGTATATAAAAACAATTCCCCCTAACGGCACTATTGGGTTCACTAAATACAGGTTGGCTGGTGGTTTTAACGCCGCGAACTCGTCTGGCCCGTAAATTTTTATTCCCACGTTTCACCGTTGTTCTCCCTCTACAAAATGCCGTTAATTCCCAACAAAATGTTCTGTCTCGACCGCCCACGTCCAGCAGCTGCTTCAGCCTCAGCCCACGTCTGCCACTCATCTCGTGTCGGCTCCACCTGGCCCAACGGCATCATTTCCAGCCATGTATAACCGACTTGTGCTTCCGAAGGGACCACGAGTTTGATTCCGTCAAAATCAATCTCCACGCCCAATAACGTATCAAGAACTTCATCGGCTTCTTTGGCACGTCCAATAGGAACCGACGCCAAATAGGAGTCATGACCCTGATGGTGAAACCAAACCCACGGAAGGGTTTCCATGCACCTAAGTACGGCCATGTTAACAATGAAAGGTGGGATGCTTTGAGGAACCGCACTACACGCTTCATTCCATTCACTGTCATCTAACACCCCCTGAAGAGCCAAGTGCCCACATGCTTTGTAGAAAATGCGCCGAAAGCCGAACGGATTCACCAACTGCCCTTTTTGAATCACCGTCTTGCGCGTCCGATCGTGCCAGTTGGGGATTTCTGGATAGGTTCTACGATAACCCTCCACGGCAAGCTTTGTATCTCTAAGAGGCGCGCCTGTACTTCGAGCCATCTTGAGAGGGCCTTCGCGAAAATTTCCACCGTGCACTCCACCTTTTGCTGCTGTGTACCTTGGCGTATCTTTAACAGGCACTTCCCCGTATATCTTCTTGCCCAAATCTTTGTGAATGCTCCAAGCAGGATCGGCAAATTTTTCCAATTGGTTATGGCAACGTGCAAGTGCGGCAACGCATCTAGCCTCGACTTGAGATAAATCTCGACTGATAAAGACTCGCCCGGCAGGCGGGATATATTGAAATCTACTCCAACGTGGAGGCGTTTGGGCATTGAATCCAAATCCCTTTGGATTTTGAGACATAGAAAATCTAAATGACTCTGTTCCAGGGAAGTTAATTTGAAACGCGAGGTTTGGCGGGTTTTCTTCATCTAACTTGTACTCCACATAGTCCAGGGCTTTGTTCAAATGCTTTTCGCGCATCAACAGCTTCAACTCGTCCGTGCGCTCTGGGTAGTAAGCAATCAAGTCCATTAGTGCTTCTTCATCTGTCGTCAACGCCTGGCTTCCTCGTTTGTGTCGGGCTGGTAAAGCCATTGCCCCAAAGACAAGGGCTTGCATGTGGAGAGGACTTCCGACGTTAAAGTTATCGGCTGTGATTGGTTCATCAACAGTTGGATTACTAGCCGTAACCTGCGCCTTAACTTCTTTCGTTGCGTCCGCTTTTTTAGCTGCAACTGCTTCAACTCCTGGTACGTCGAGAGAGCGCGCCGTCCAAAGCTTCGTTTTTGCATCTTTCGTGTACTCGATTTTAAACTTCGTCCGCTTTTTCACCACGTTCAGCTTCGACTCGTATTTCCTGACCATTTCCAGGCGCTGTCCACGGATATTGGACAACTCTTCCAACACTACGTCCCTCGCAGCTTCTCGGTCCACTACAGACACCGGAATCCGTCGCTTCTGCATCTCCAGTGCCATCCAGTGCACGGGCAACACGTAGTTTGTGTACAGCTCCCACAACTTCGCTTCCTTTAGGTTTTCTTCCAACTGCCAGCTAATCTCAAGCGTGCTAAACGTGTCTTCTGTGTTGTAGTTAAACAATTGGTCATCTGGAAACCCAACCTTCCAGGTTTTCGACTCCAGTTTGTAAAAGGGAAGGCTCCCGTACAGGCTTACAAGAAAGTCGAGAGCTTTGGGAAGTTCAGGGTGGCAGAGGGCGGCGGCGGACATAGTATCCATGCAGACGCCAGATGGTTCACAGCCATACTCAAAAAGTAAATCAAGATCAAAACTGAAAACATTCTGACCCACCAGTTGTGGGTTGCGGCGCATAAGAGTTGCCAGCAACCGCCAAACTTCAGCCTCTTCGGCGGCTGTCCAATAAGGCCCGGTTGTAGTTTGGATAGGTATGACAAAGGTAGATATATCGTTTGGGTTAGTTCCACAACTAAGGCCGACGCATGCAATCCAGTTAGCTCTTGTTTCAAGATCAAGGCACCATCTGGTCCCCGGTTGCATTGCCAATTGGATAAAGTCTGTAACTTGTTCCCATGTGGGCCACAGCACTTTATTGTAACATACGGGCTTGAAGATTGGCTCGCTAGCTTCTCTTTTGGCTTTTTTAAGATCAGAAATGGTAACATAATACATCTCCCATCTGCGCCCGTGCCATAGAGCAGCGGGGTGTATAATTGGAATTACTTTTTGCCCTGGAACCAGCGTGGACTCCAGCACAGAACCCCGGTAATTTTCAATTCCATATTTTCCTGTGAGCGCATACAAGGCCTCATTTCCGGCTGCAACGACACACCCCACCGGATGGTCGAGTAGCTCAACCCTGAGCCGTTCACGCCAGACTTCGAGGTTAGAGGTTGGTCTGGTAACTTTCTTCCCTGGCCGCCCTCCACTACCGCTAACTCCAATGGTTTCGTAGAAGTTCTTTTTAAACTCTTCACTGGTAAACCCTCCATCTGCACACTTCACAACGTTTGATTTGTTGTAACTCCTTAACCCAGCTTGCTTACACATTTGTGCAAGACTAGCACCGCTACGTCCAACAAAACCTTGAGGACTAAACACAGCGGCAATATTACACTGACTACAAATAGCAACCCCATCACCGCGCCCACAACGCGGGCACACGTGCCAATTAACTTCATCTTTCCCTGGTTTCTCACCAACGATTGTAACCGTGGCGTTTGGTTCATAGGTAGCTGGAACGTCGATGCTTAAAAGGTTCATTTGTGGTCCAAAAAAAAAGTGGGCTGCTTTCACAACTCACCCTTAGTTTACTTCGTTTCTTTCTTACCCGCACCCGCTGACTTCGCCTTGATCTGCACAATCTTACCTATCGCCTGCAACTCACTCATATTCGTTTCCAACGTTATTGAATCGCCCGCTTCAATGTCAAACTGAACCGTAACTGAATAACGTAAAATGCTCATTTTACTTCACCACCTTTCGTTCTTTTTTTAGTCGTTCTAAAGCCTGACGAACCATTACTCTAAGCACGTCTTTAATGTGCTCAGGAAGACGATTTGACGTATCCATCAGTTAGAGTCTCCGTTGCCGTGATGGTGCCCAGTGCCTGGGTTCGTCCCATCGCCGTCACCGTTTCCACCGCCGTTGTTTCCACCCGCGCCGCCTTCACCGCCTACGTTTCCACCTTGCCAATACACTTCCTGGCCCTGTTTTTGTTTTTGCTTCTGTTGCTGCTGTTGACTCTGGCTCTGCCCCTGGTTCTGCGCGTTCACGTTGTTTATCGAAGCGTCGTTGTCTACACTCACTGTATCAGGCCGTGTCGCTTTCGCCGCCTTCACCAACGCCTTTCCAATAACCGACGCCGCCCCTACCTGTCCACCCGCTTCAATGCTCGCTTCTATCACGCCACAATGTAGCGCCGACCCGCGTTCACTTTTGCTATCGACCAACGAACCCTTTTCGTCGAACAAATAGCTGACGAGTTGAGTGCCGCAATCAAGAAACGCAACCCCCGAACGGGTCTTGGCAACTTCCCACGTCCGCCCGCTGTCTAATTGAATCTTCAGCGTTTCAGAGCTAGCCGCACACCCGCCCAGAAACGCCGCACACACAATGCCGGTTAAAACTTTTTTCATTTCTCTGCTCCTGTTTATTTCCGCGCACGCCTAAAAACCCGGAGCCACCGGGGGACCACACGAGCGGAAGGAAGAAACTCGTCCGGTGTCTTACGAACATCCGGCCCCCGACGGCCCCAGCTTGCGGCTCGAAACCCCTACAGTTCCAAGCCACCCCGCAAACCTACTCCACGCGCCCCAACACAACGTTCAACCTCGGCTGTTGCTGCCCGTTCTTCTTGTTGGTCTCCAAGATAACTTCGCCCTTGAACTTCAGGAACCCCACCGGAATCGGCTGCTTTCCGTCCAGGCTCAACAGCGCCTGCGGTCCGTTTCCAGCCTTCACTTCCTCTGGCGTCGATAACTGCCCGCCGATCTTCGCCGCCCCGGTCCCGTCAACCGTGTAGCCCAAACCCTTCAAAAACTTCTTGGCATCCATGCCGCTGCGCATCGCGTGGTTCACGGCCAACCACATAACGAACTCGTTGTCCGCGTGGCCCTCTGGAACCAACACGCCCTGCAACCCGATATAGTCACTGCCCTCAGTTTTCGAACGCACAAGAAACGCTTTCGAGCCTTTAAACGTAAAGGTATAAACGCCCTGGCTCAACGGCGGTTTCTCTTTTACTTCGCCCATATCCACTGAAACTGTTTCTGCCACGATAAACCTCCTAGTTAAATCCGGCGCTGTTCCGGGTTACTTTTTTGCCCACCAGTCGCCCGACGTTTGACTTTCCTTCAAACCCTTCGCCAACTTCTCCCATAGCTGAACCGTTGCTTCTTCGTTCGGCTTGATGATCGACGGGAAAGCAGTTTTCGGCCCCAGCGTAACCGTGTCGGCGCACGTCTGCACTATCCGCTTCTGTTGTCCTTCTGCGTCCATACCCATTTTCAGATAGTAAACTTCGTTGAAGTATCTCGGTAGGCGCCCACTTAGCTTCCCGGTAACGTCTATCGCCCGTGCCGTTACGCCGCTTATCTCGTCCTTCGTCGTATCTTCGTGCCCAATCACAACAACGTTGCACTTCAGCGCCGTCAGCGCCTGCACGTGCTGTTCGATGTGCATCATTTGAGGCAAGTAGTGGTCACGCTTGGCGTACGGCTGTTTATCGTCGCTGCTTACACCGTCGAGAATGTCTTTGGCAAGGAAAGTCAGCGAGTCCAACACAACCGTCTTTGGCGCGCCTTCGCCAATGGTAATTTTCCTGGTCAACTCCCGCACGCGCTCCCTGAAAGCTCTAGCCGCCGCGCCTGGGTTCAAAATGTCTCGGTAGTGGTTTATCTCGATCTTGTCCCATTTGTCGGGCGCAAGGCTAGCCAAACTGCTTTTCAGCGTAATCGTACCCAAGTCAAAATCAGCGATCTCCATTGGTAGGAAATCGTCTACGTTTGCCATCAGTGAATAAAGCCACGTCTTACCATACCCGCTGGGGCCAAACAACAGACATCTGAGAAAATCAACCTGCAACGCTTCGAGTGCTTTCATGTAAACTCCTTTAATTACTGCCTTCCAATTTGTCAACCACGGGGGCGCGTCAATCTTCTAAGCGCATCCACGGATTCCACTCACGCTTTACAAAATCCATCTCCAACAACGCCGGTCGAACAGCCGGGGTCGCCTGGCAAACTTTTTTAAACGAACACCCTTTGCCATAAACCGTACAAGCCAACCCATCGTTTCGCTTCCACCGATTTTTTTCCACTGACCTTACAATGTCGTCGCACGTGAGAAGCGTGTTCGTTTTCCACTCGGCTATTTGGTCATCGTCCCTGTACGAGTAATCCATTTTAAAGTAGTCTGGCAAAGCGTACTTCGACTTGCTTCCTGGCTTCGGCTCAGAGTGAACCCACATGCCGTGTATAATAGCGCCGCCTATATCGTAGCCAAAGTGTTTCTCACACGCCCAAATATAACCCGTTATCGCGGCCCTGTTGTTGAACTGCGCAAACCACCTGTCATCTGGCGGACTCCACCCGCTCGTTGTCTTAAACTCCACTGGCCACAACCGGCCTTTGTGCTCAGTTATCTCGTCTATTGTGTAAACATAGTTAACCAACCAACCTTCAGGCGTCGTCCCCAATTCCTGCTTCCCCGGCACTTCCACCTGCACTGGCCTGAACTCCCCTACAGCGCCGTACTTTGCCAGATAACCACGCAACAGGCGCTCAAAATTCATCTTCCCACGTTTGTCGTCGATCATCACCGCCGACTTCATCTCGTCATTTTGTTCCTTCTCCCACACCCCCAACCCATGCTTCATGGCTTCTTCCACGGCTTCTTTAAAATCTATATCCCACCGCATCAACAACTGTTTAAACTTCGCCCGCCCGGCATGCATCGCGATCCCGAACGCCAACGCGCTCTCTGCTTCTCCTGGACTCCAGTGTTCTTTCAACCCTAACCGATACTTTTCCTCACACGTCCGGTAAGTTTCAATCACGTGGTTATCGGCGGTCACTGTCTTTGAATCAAAATCAACGACTAACATTGTTTAACTCCCTTGCTTTTCACCTGTGCCCATCCGCACATCATGTTGATTAAACCATTTCTCGGCTACAGACGGTGGATTTGTTGATGCTATTTGGTTAAACGCTTGCGGTTCCAACTTTTTCGTTACTTTGTTAAACCGTCGTGCTTGTTGAAGTTCCAATACCAGCTTTAAAATTGTTTGTAGTGCGTCTGATTCTGTCATATGCCCTGTAGACAAATGGGTCATTAACGCAACTAAATCATCATCAAAGTGCATGTTTACCTCACTTCAAAAAGGAATCTCGCCCGTGTCCTCAACCTTTCCGTCCGTCCGGCTCGCTTCAGTGTTCAACCCGTTGTCTTCAATAGACATCGTGGCTTCCTCGCGCTTCACTTCCACCAACGTCTTCAGGTCTTCTGGCCATCTAACCAAGTCATCGTTAATTGTTGTAAACGTTACGGTGTAAGCTCGCTTCCCTTGCAACGTGTAAAAATAACCCTTGTCGTACTCTTGCTTCACCGGGCGCATCTTTGGCAACAGCGCAAAAAGCTGCAACGCCGTTGCATGGTCACACACAATTTTGTCAGAGGCAAACCCTCCGTCAATCACTATTTTCATCTGTGTTTCCTCTCGCCTTTCGTGGTTTCTTATCTTTTGCTGCCCTCTGTATCTGCGCCTGCTTCCTCTCCCACGTCCGCCGTTTCTGTTCCGCTTCTATGCGCCGCGTGAAAACCGCGTCGTCCAACTCCACCCGGTTCGCCAACCCCAACCGATGAAGAACCCGCCCAGCAAACAGCGGCAACCCTTCCCAATGTTTGTTTTGCGCCATTTCCAACCGCTTCCTAACCCACCAACCCTACAGCAAACCCAAGCCCTGCCCCAGTCAGCAACGTAAAACAAACTGCCCACCTGAAAATTTTTTCATCCATCTATACAACCCCTCCGTTTGGTTTGTGGAACCCCGGTTTCACTCGTTTGACCTGCTAAAACGTTGTTTCCCTACACGTCAACCACTTGTGTTTTATTTCCGCGTCCCTAGCATCAATCATGCCAAGTAAGTAGACACGATTTTTTGAGTGTCAAGGGGCAGGGGTTCAGTTTACAAGAAAACACAGCTCGAACGGCTTGAACGGTGGACAAAGAAAAGCCCCAGGATCACTACTGAGCAACGCTAGGGCTTGGGAGCAGGGGTTTGGGCAGGGTTAAGGGCAGGTCACTTCAAATGGTCAAGGTTCGCCAAGCAACACACAACAAACGCTATCAACGCTGTTGATTGAGTCATACCCGGAAAGATCAGCCAAGCCAGTGCAACGCCTATCGCAATGTAAATCATTTCACACCTTTCCTTTCGCTCTCAGCATCCGCCGCACCGCGCTAGCTTCCAACCCCAGCCAATTGCAAAGCGGCATAAACGCGAAGAGATAGCCTTCTGAATCATCGTTAAACCACGCAACCAATTCTTTATACAACACTCGTTCTGACTTATCTCGTGGCCGTTTGTCCAGCGCCTTTATAGCATCCATCAACACGGCCTTGCCTAGCGCCTTGCACGCTGTTATTTCTCGGTCATTATTGGTCGTTGTCATTGTCTTCACCTTTTGCTTTTGCTAACACTTCCTTCGCTTGCTTTAATTTAAGCCACGCTAACCGCTGTTGCAAATAAGTCCCTATCGGCCACCCGTCTAGCTTATCCAGTGGTATAAACAACTGAGCTTGTCTATTGTTCATTTCGTCAAACTCCCTTCGTTTAAAATTTTCGTCACTAAAGCTTCTTTCCACTTACCGCGATGCTCTACAACGTGAGCGCGCAACTCTCTTATCTGTTTGCATAGGTTGGGGAAGCGTTCATCTAAGTTTTCGTCATCAACCAACAGCGTCCAATCCATCACACCCGCAACCGCCTCGCAGAACTGCCTGGCTGTGCGCGCTTCATTGAACGCACTACATACACGCTTCCCCGTGTTGACGTGGGTTACACTGATAAACTTCCCTTTTGGCTCGGTCGGGTCAAACTGGTTGACACACAAACCCGTGTCGCCCAAAACCAATGCTTTAACTATGACTTTTATCGCATGGTCATGGCTGTGAATCCCTACGGTTGCCCAGTGGAACTTTGCTTTCTTCATGGTTAGTCAATCCTCACTTCTATCACTTCCCCAAAAGGTGCACTCGCCCCCTTCACGTCGCAAGCCCAAATGACCGGATAGTCAGGAGCAGCGTCGGGGAAGCTTCCTTCAAGGTCTGTTATCCCTATCAAACAACACGGTTCGAGCCCTTGCTTTTCTATATACTCAAAGATCGGCCTGAAGTCGGTCCCGCCTCCGCCCTTCGGATCAAACTTCACCACGTCGCCTTCTTCAAACGTGTCAACCTTCGTGACTTTCGTATCGCCGTAAATAACAATCGTTCGTTCAGGCCTGGCGTCACTGATTATCGACGCTACTTCGTTAGCCGCGTACTTCACCTGTTCGCTTGACCAACGACTGCCAGATGTATCCCAATAAACGCAAATCGGCGGAAGCTTCTCGCTACGAATAGACGGCATGTATAACCCGAATTGCATGTATCGTTGGTTCGGTCTCTTCCAAGTAAAATCATTTTTCGCCGTTGTCTCTAAAAACTTCCGCAGCTCAGCGCGCCAATCATTTCGCGGATGCTTCAACTCATCAACCATTGCTTGGACAAACCCTGGCAACTTCCCACACTTCGCCGCTTGCTGCGCTGCTTGCAAAACCGCGCTTTTCCAGTTTTGTTCTTGCTCCGCTGCGCCTTCACTTGGCGAGTCAGGTGCCTGCTCAACCTGCCCATGCGCCTTGCTATCTTTGTCTGGTTGCCCCTGTCCCTGTCCCTGGCCTTGCTTGTCTTTCTTTTGCTGCTCGTTCTCCAAAACCGTATAAACTTGCTCCTCTGACATGCCGTCAAACTGAGCATCAAGCAACCACGTTTCATCTAACTTGTAACCCGCTTCCTTCAACTCACCATTAATAACGTAATCACACGCGCTGTTGAACAACTCGTGGTCACGAGCGCCTTGTCTAAATTGGTGAAGCTTTGCACAATGACAAACCTCGTGGACTATTTCCGCCTTCACCTGCTCGTGCGTCAGCGTGTTGATGAAATTGGGGTTGTACCGTATCCACTTCCCATTAGTCGCCTCGGTCTCAATCGTTTCATCTTCAATCAAATCCAGGCGCATGGCCAAGCAACCAAAAAAAGGTTCTTGCAACAACAACTGAGTCATTGCCTGCGACATTTTACTCGCCGCGTTCGAGTCTTTTTGTTTCTTTACCATTGCTTTGCTTCCTTTTTAACTTCCGCTGTCGTTTGTAGAGTTGTTTCAAAGCGTTAACGTGCAACTCACTGGGCTTTGAACCTAACGCTTTGGAAACAACTATAAGCTTGCTTATTTCTTTCTCAGTCGCCACTTCAACTCCTATGCCATGAAGCTTGCAAGGTTGTCCATTATAGTTTTCGCTCTCGTTGCTGTATCACTGCGGATGTATTTGTTTTGCCTTAGTGTATCCGGGTCAACTACCAACGACTGTTGAATCAATTGACACATGCCAGTCAACTCCACATCATCCGTCAAGTTCAACTTAGGCAAAACTTCTAACAACTCTTCCACGTTTGTCACTAACGTATCCCGGAAAATCGCGTCGCTGTTGCCAAGTGTTTCGGCCATTTTTCTAACGACTTCATACAACCGTTTAAACGGCTCTTTCATTGCCTCCGCTACAGCTGCGTTGACGTTCGTCTCCAATTCACTGCGGATAGCGGCCATGTCTGTAGGCTGAAGCGTAACCCTGAAATCATCAGCCGTAGGAAAAGGGCTGAACTTAATGCGGAAGTCAAAGCTACCAGACAGCTTTTGCATGGTTGGAAAATCCGCCGCATTGCCTAGCCCGTTTAGCTCACGCAAACTACGGGCGAACAGCGCCGGCGCGTCTATTACGAATTCCTGGGCCGCGATATTAAACTTAGTCTGGAGCGTTCTCATTGTGTCCGTATACTTTTGCCAGTTCGCGCACGGTAGAATCCGCGACCCTTCATCGCTCCACGGCAAGGTGTGTTTGTAGTGCGTTTGCCTTGCCTCTCCTGCTAACCCTGTAACCGCTTTGTAGCTATCGGGGTTGAAAGCCAACAAGTTTTTGTTGTACCTACCCGCTTTGTTCGTTGTGTTATGCTGGGCGGCCACTTCATTCGACACTTTCGCGTCAAACTTGTACCGATCCCAGCAACTAATGTTCAAACTCGCCAACATTGCCTTTTCGCTTAGTGTTTTCATGTTTCCTCTTCCCTTCGTGGTTGCGCACACCTAACTTCTAACCGTCCCCACTATCAAGTCACCTATCGGCCCACTGACAAGCTTTTGGAATTCATCAGTCTCACGTATCTCCGGCGCTTTCCTCTGCGCGTCCCTAATCAACAACACGGCAAACTGTCCTAGCGCCGCTGCGTGAAGCTTCTTCGCGTATATGTGCAAGCTTGGAAAGTTCTTTTCGGTCGCCTTGTTCGCCAGCCCCGTACACACAGCCCACCGTACACTAGGGTCTGTTGGGATGGTCGCGTTATTAGGGTCCAACAGGATAGCGTCCAGGTTCGGCAATGCCCTGCGCATCTTCTTAAACGCGCTAAACTCTCCCCCTACACCCTCACCTATCGCACCTGCAACGCTCACGAATTCAATGTGCGCCGGCAACCCCAAGCTTACCTGTTGCGCCACACTAACCCACAAACGCGGACACGGGCTATTCGTCAAATCAGCTGTCGCGTTAAACGCACACAAGTGTTCAGGCCTGAACCTTAGAAAGCTCACCACGTCAATAACCGAGTCTTCACTAATGCCGTACATCTCTTCGCCTTCATCCAACAAATGCGTACAGAAGTCATTCAGGTCCGCTTGCAGCTCCACTATTGAGTGAAAGCGGCTCTTAACCGGCTCTAACACTCCCTGCACGCCTGCCTTGTCGCCGCGTCGGTTCGTAGCCGCGATAATGCTTATCTTCCCCCTAAGCTTGTCCATTAGGGACATGTAACTCGCTTGCGTCGCTGGTAAACCTTGCCCTAGGTCATCCAGAACCAACGCGCAAAGCTTCCCTTCAGCTATCGCGTCGTAAACCCGCTGCAACTCGTCAAACGCGATAAACGTCGCCTTTCCGTCCACAATCCAAGCCAACCCCTTCGCGTCGGTCGGATCGCCTATAGATGGATACATGAAAAACCCGTCGGCTTTCAGTGCCTTCACCGAACGCTTGAAGATCGCCGTTTTGCCTATCCCCGGCGAACCAGTAACAAGCAAGTTTTGGTGCGCTTGAATCACGGCAATCAACAGTGTTTCCAAATCAACTGGTTTAATGGTTAACATCTCCTTGCTTCCTTTCCTTGGTTAGTGGTCAATCTCGTTCAAACCTTACCTGCCTGCAAACTGCCTCAACTGTATCGAGAAACTTTGTTACAAGTTCGACTTGTTTCTCATTCAATTCAGGGTCACTACATCCATCGCCGTCGCACCATTTACAGTGTTCAACCACTAACCTTAACAACTCAATTGCCGTTTGTTCATTTGTTTCCATTTCAATCCTCGCTTTCCCCTGCCTTTTGTTGCTTCTTGTTTTTAGGCAAGACGAACCCACGTCCACCGCACTCACGGCAAGTGTTTTCATTCGTTCCATCGTCTTCTAACCCGCTGCCCTTGCACCATTTACAGATCGGCCATGACATTTGTTTCGCCCCCTTTCAGTTGTGCCCGTTAATTAGTAAAAGGGCTAAAGCCCAGGCGTATAGAGAGCAATCCACGTGCCAACCTCTACACTCGACGATTCGTCAATGTTTTCAGTGGTGCGCCTCTGAACCGGTCTCTAGCACCCGCAGTCTAAATCATACAAACGCAGGGTAAACCAGACACTCAAATCCTTCACTTCCAACCAATTCACGTGTTTGCCACGTGTGTCATATGTGTCGCAAGTGTGTCAGTTTTGACAATTGTGTCAAACGGCTCAAACATGTGCATATAGGATTATAACTAACTATATGCGCTTATCACTAGGAAAGGGGTTGCGTCCATTGCTATCCCCCTTTCCAGTAGTGCCCTGTTGGCTCACAATTGCCAATCCTCCCCATTTTCTTCACGAGTCTGGCTCTCATGTTCTTGATCTATTTTTCTCTTCCCAGATTCAGGAGTTAACTGTTTTGTTTCTTCTCTAATCCGCTTAAGTAAAACGTTATCTTTAGCTTTTCGCCTATCATCGAACAGATGAATAGCCATTGTCACAATTTCCCATTGGCTCAATTTAGTCTCTTCGCAGTGTTCCTGTAGTTTTTTATAAGTCGTTCTAGCTAATGTTGGTAATCGGAAGCTAAATGGCTCGCCTGATTTGTGTTTCTTCATTTCTTCATCTCCTCTTGATTGCGCCCGTTAATCATATATGAAGCGTGAATCTAAAGCGCCTCGCTTCGGTTGTCAAGTGTTAGAAGTCTAATAGTAAGTTATGCACATATATGGGAAGTTGTTATTACATATGCTAATTAATGATAAATAACAGCAAGGTACGGGTGTGAGTACACGCATCAGGGACCACAAAAAGGGAAGCAATGAGATCAACGGTGGTTAGCACGTACGTGGTGCAGGTGTTGGGCACGTGGGCACGAGGCACAGAGTGTGTGTGTTTCACGTGGAACAATGGGTGTAGGCGTGAGGTAAGTGGGCGTTAACGTTGAGCTTTGTCCACTGGGCTGGGCTGGTAGGTGGACGTGGGCACACCGGCCCGCCCCGCTAAATGGGCACTTATGGGACCCGTACGCAGCGAAAAACAAAAAAGACCTCCTAAGTACCCGTAAACGTTCACTTTCCGTGGAAACGACCTGGAAACCACCCACAGGGGGGATTGACAGGAAAAACAAACGTTGTTATGGATGAAGCGTGGGGAGTCGTCTAAACAATAATGAACACGTGTGGGCAGTGCAAGGCTAGTTTTCCAGGCTGGACGGCCCTGCGGGATCACTTCAGGACTTCCCACAGGCGTGAATTCATTGCTATTTGTTTGTGGCTGGGGC
>ERZ1292644.713-Hain-H14-01um-R2-713-length-20239-cov-5_pt1 | contig 20239 bp, 36 predicted proteins | sample MGYA00564402_ERZ1292644 | MGnify/ENA primary metagenome ERZ1292644 (study PRJEB36523, sample SAMEA6512644) | groundwater metagenome | collected 2019-01-09 | study: AquaDiva: Metagenomics assemblies of 32 groundwater samples
GCAACCGACGAGGAGAAACTCTTTATCGCGCAACAGGCACAACACTACCTGCCTGAGCGCAAGACAATCCTTGCCCTAGCAAAACTCCGGTACGCGCAGGGGAAAGTACCGGATAAATACTTTAACGCAGAGGGGAAGACTTCGACGAACGACGCGAAGCAACACGATAAGCGGTGGGCAAAGGTCCCCACGTGGGCGGAGGGGAAGGCATCGGACGTGTATGCTCTGCTCCACCACATTTCCCAATTCAACGGAGACGATCTGCTGCGTAAATATGACAACTACGACTTCATTCGCTCCGTCATTGCGGAGGAGACGGGCGTGCATGACGATCATCCTACCGTGTTTTGCCGGGTGAATCCCAATGGACGCAATGACCATGACTTTCGGCATCTCATGCAAATGTTCAATGATTTCACATCCGCGTTTCGCCTTGACCGTGACGCACGCGATTCGCTAGAGCGCTTCCAGCAAGCGAAAGCAGAAGCAACGACGCAAGCGGAGGAACGCGCACTTGCAGCAGAGCAGGAGCAGCAAGCGCAGCAGATAGAGCAAGAGTCGAAGGCGGCGGCGTAACCCAGATCTCTACATATAGAGATGGGTGAATTTGTACGACCTAAGACTGCGAAATGAAACACGAAAAGTGTCCCATTAACCCCTAACAGAGGAGGGAACAGTATATGCTTCGCCCCACTAAAAAGGGGCACTCACTGGGGAGCTGGCAAGAGGCTCTTGAGTAAGAAAAGCTTGTGAAAGGAGTAAGTATGACTGAGAATCAAGAAAAAGCGTTGTATCTTTTGTCAGTCTACACAGCCGGGAAATTCACCTTATGGAATCTTTCTGGGAACGGAAACGTAAAGAAGCGTGTGGCGATTCTTACCGCGCTACGAGGCGAAAAAGTACCGCAGGCAAAAGCGGGTGTTTCCGTTCTTGAGCGTGAGTTTCATGCTCTTGCGGAAACTACTGGGGGATGCGGTGCCGAACGGGAGGAAAACTTCGTTAATTGGGCGAAAAATAGAGAACAGACTGGGGAGGAAACGGCAATAATCTCTCGGCAATACCGCTCTCGCAATGCGTGTTTTGCGGAGTACGTAGAAGTGGGGGAGAAATAACATGGAATTGTCTCGTAACGACAAGCGAAAATTCGGAAACCTCAGACATAAACTATTTATCTTTTGGCTCCGGCTTGAAAAAGGCAGTCGAGTAGCCGGTGAGGTAATGCCAGAAGATGAGGTCAAGGAAATAGAAGAGGAAGTAGATCGTGCCACCAAGGAAATATGGCCGGAGTATTCCTCACGTCTAGATGCTCCTCTTTGGCTTGATCGTCTAATGAGGGAGGCGGGGGCTTGGCGTGCGCCAGCGATAGGGGAGGAATGGCAAGAGCCTAAACTTTTTCATTATTTCAACGGCTAAAAACCTGCCCTCCTGCGAGGGGCTTCCCTTTCCCTGCTCTTGGGCATGTAGCCGAGGGTAGAGAGGAGGAATCTATGAAAAATTCACCGTGGGGAAAAATACAATATACAACGGCCATAGCTCAGGGAGTCCTGCACGTTGATACTTCTTCGCATGGTGGAATAAAAGTAGACAGAAAATTCAACGCCCTCATGCCCGACTATTTGCGCCGTGAGGGAGGATGGTACGAGGAAGATTGCGAATGGTGCTTGCCGTTCGTAGCGCTAGAAGAACACTTTCTTTGCACTGGAACACCGAAGATCATAGAAATAATAAAACAGGAAGAACATCGACGCATTTTTGTCTCTTATTATTGGAGTGAATACGAGCGTTTCTACCGGGTTATCTTGCAACCAGGGGAATCCAGAGGGAAAGACGAAGAGGTTTGGAAAGAAGCTCACAAGTCAGACTGGCAATGCGTCACGGCCTATGGTGATTGGCACCCCCGCGTCCCTACCGGAATGGTAGGGAGAGCGTGCACCGTGGGAGGAAAAAGCGACGGCGAACGGCGAGTCTTTCTCTTGTCGGCAGAAGAGGATCATCGTAGGGGATCTGAAAGGTTTATCCCTGATTTGTCCCGACACCAAGAAATCTCGTCTGGCGATATGTAACTCATCACTTGCCCCCCGTGGGGGGCTCTTCATTCCTGCTCCGTTCAGTCAAGAAGGGGATAATATGTCACTTGAAGTTGCACGAACAATCATTCAGCAATTGGGAGGAAGCAGATTCCAAGCGATGACTGGGGTCAAGCAGTTTGTTGGTAGCGAGGACGGCGTAAGCTTCCGGCTTCCGCGTACCTATAATAAAATCAACGCCGTCAAAATTACGCTCAGTCCGCTCGACTTGTATGATGTCGAATTTCTGCATGTCTCAACGCGGGAACGGAAAACAATTGTCGCACGTGAAAATATACCGGTTGAGGCGCTGCAATATGTTTTCACTTTACAGACCGGCTTAGATACTCATCTATAGAGGAGAAGAAACTATGAAAGTATATTGTTGTCATTGTCAGCAGTGTGATGCTTGCTGGATAACGTCCGATATCAAATGCCGGAGCTGCGACGGACAGTTGACGCGCGAAGTCACGCCTATTGAGTATCAAGGTGCTGATGGATTTATTGTTCTTTCGCCTGCCGAGAGTGAACCTGCCTCTGACTTCGCCTTCACTTTCCAAAGCCAAAAGGGGGAATAATGCTAGGAGACGCAATTCGTTTTCTTGCAGACAGTTGCGACCGCGCGAGAGATAAGGACGGCGCGGGGTTCAACAAGATTGATGCAGACCGAGGGCATATCCTCGCCTCCGTGCCAGAGGAAGAATGGACGCCAAAGCAACGCTATTCCGCGTGGCAAATGTTGCGAAAGTATCGTAAGCAACTTGCCGGAAGGGGCATTGACTACGATGCTATCCCTGCCCCTCCGGTTCCCGACTCCGAGAGGAAAATTGTCGGAGGAGAAACCGCGTTCAGGTTTTTCTTCCCTTACGATGAGAATCTCATTTTAGCCGTGAAAAAACTCCCACGGGCACAATTTGTCAAGAATGGTTCCGCGTATTGGGTAGTCCCCGCGTCAAAAGACGTGATTCCGTGCGTATCTGACTTCGCAGAGGAACACGGTTTTTTCTTCAACGAATCCGCTTGCGACCTCATAGGAAAACTGGAACGAGAGGAGGAGATCAAACCGTCGAATCCCTGTAAGATCGTTGAAGGTACAGCCGGAAATTTTCTCGTTCTTTTTCCTTATGATTCGGCTCTTGTCGCCGGGGTGAAAGCCATTTTCGGCTCACGGTATCAGCCGACCGGGAGAAATTGGACTATCCCGCCTAACAAGGCCAGGGAGCTTGTTGAGTACGGGCTGAAAAATGGCTTTGACCTCGGACCGCTAGCAAAGTTCGACGAGAAAGCCCGAAAACAACGAGAGGAGGAGAAAGCGCGGAGGAAATTGCTGCTGGCGAACCTGGACCTGGATGCTCCGTTGCCGTGTGGCATGGTTCTCTTTTCCCACCAGAAAGAAGCGGTCATGCGAACTTTGGAAAATTCCAGGCAGATTTTTGCCCTTGACATGGGTACGGGTAAAACAATAGCTTCCCTTGTCGCGGCAAAGATTTACGGGGAAAAATTAGGGACTATTACGTATGTCGTAGGTCCTGCGAGCCTATGGGAAAATTGGATGAGAGAAGCCGAAATGGTAGAAACTCCGATTGAATACTATTCGTGGGCGAAGGTGCCAGAGCCGCCCTCGGTTCCTTACGTGATGATCGGCGACGAAAGCCACGCGATGCAGAATCTTAAAGCCAAGAGGACGCAGAGAGGATTAGCATTAGCGGATAAGGCGGAATCAGTCATGCTTCTTACCGGAACACCCGTGCGTAATGGGAGGCCAGCAGGATTATATCCGCTCCTAAAGGCGACTAAGCACGTCTTGGCGGATGATAGAAAGAAATTTGAGATTCATTACTGTAATGCCCACGCGACAAGGTTTACAAAATGGGACACGACCGGGGCGGCTAACCTTCAAGAGCTGTACGAAAAAACCCGTGACGTAATGTTCAGGAAAACTAAACTTGAATGCCTAGACCTTCCAAAATTCATGCGGGTACTTCGCAAAGCGGAACTCTCAGAGGAAGCAAGTGAATCATACAACAAAACATTTACTCAATTACGAAGTGAGTACCACAGAAAACTAGCGGAGGGGACTATCCTTTCTGGAGGGGAAGCCCTTGTTATGCTCGGCCACTTACGCCACGCTTCCAGCGTCGCCAAAACAGAAACAGCAATTGAGCTAGCAGAGGAGGTAATAGAGCAGGGAAGTCAAGCTATTCTCTTTGTCGCTTTTAAGGATAGTGGAGAGACCATATCACAGTCGCTCAAGTGTGAGCTGTTTTCGGGAGACCTGGACACAAAGGACCGACAGCCGATGATTGATAGGTTTCAGGCCGGAGAGAAAAAAGCAATTGTCTGTACGATAGGAGCGGGAGGAGTTGGGCTTAATATGCAAGCCGCAAATACGGTGATTATGGTAGATCGTTCTTGGACGTTAGCCGATGCAGAACAGTGCGAAAGTCGCGCCCATCGGAGCGGGCAAACGCAACCTGTCACTTCCGTTTTTTTACAAGCGAATTCTACCGATGAGGCGATAGACGCCCTTCTGCTACAGAAAGCGGAGAGGATTGAATTGATCTTACACGGCAAAAGAAAAACCATGCGCGGAGTATCAGGAGAAGCGGACATGGCGCAAGAGGTGTTAATGACATTATTTAATTAAGGGGGAATTATGACAACTGAATATACTTGCTTCGAGTGTGGTGGCATTGTCGATAATGCCTCGTGGAGGTGTGTCGAATGTGGTTGCAATTATGACTATTGCGAAAAATTAGAAGAGGAGGAAACTGATGACAGACTGGATAACGGACTTATGGGGACTGGAGATAACTGAAGCCGTAGGAGGAACGCTCTATTCCCACGAAATTTACACGTACAAATGTCGGGAATGTGGAGAGTGCCATGTCACAAAAGAAGGCGCGGCTGAAATTTGCACCGAAACAATGGAGGAATAAAGATGTATCAGCCAGGAGGTTTGCGGATGACATTTCCGCTGTGTTTTTCTTATGAAAAAGAATGGGGCACCTGTTGTTGCGATCATTTCGGCGATCATCATATATATGACAGTCGGGCAAGTAAAACAGTGATTCACCCCGCCGTTTATCTTCCTCATTCTTGTGATAGTTGGGTCATTGGAGGAGCGAAGGAAATTAGAAATTTAATTGAAGAGCTTCAATTGTTTCTAGTGAAACTTCAAGAAGAAGAAAAAGTACCGTTGGACTTTTTAGGGGAGAAAAAATGACACGAAACGAATGGCGTAAAATGAACAAATGGGAAGAGAAGAAACGGAGATTCAAAGAACATCATCCGAGGTTTTCAACGGCGAAAATGATTCCGCTCAAGAAGCCGCTCACTGCGTGGTGGTACGCTGCGATTGAAGGGGATGCCTGCGGGTATATTGAGAAGCATCAGTTGCCCGCTGGCGTTCAATGTGGCGATTTCCGGGTTGAAATCGTGGGCAAGGCTGGATCGATTGTCTCATTCCTCTCCCATATCGAACCGGGGATTTTCAATCGGTATCGAGTATTAGTTCGAGGGAAATAATTATGGAGAAGTCGGATCAATTGCAATTTGGGCATCTTAAAATGGACCATAGAATAATGAAACTGTCAATTGAATGTCATGAAGAGTTGCTCAAGAATAGAGCAGCGTACCTACTGAGAGAAAGAAAAGCACTAGAGATTATTATGATAAGAGTGGAAAGAATAGTTCAAGAAAACACTCGTTACGAATCTCAAATTCGGCAAGCGAAACTTCGTGGGATGGGTAGCTTTGACCGAGATAGTTTTTTGATTGATGAAACAGAGGAAGAACCTGGTGAAAAATAATGGCAAAATTGAGCGCAAAAACAAATGGAGAGGAAGTCTATCGTCTTAGGAAAGAAGAGGGCGCAACAGACATGACCATTGAGAGCTATCGGGAGGTGAGCATTCGCTCAACTCGATATGTGCTCGCTAAGTCCACATGGAGGTATAAGCCAGATAATTTTGATCCAGCCGGGAGGCTTCATTCTCCTGGTTGGAAACAGATGGGGAAAATGCGGGAAGGACAGACGTTTGAGGAATTAAAGAATGTCTATCTGAATCTCGGTTATGAACTAATGAAATAAAGAGGAAACTATGGAACAAAAAGAGATGGAAGTGAAAATCGCCAATTTACCAGCGTGGTTGCGCAACTATATAAAAAAACTGGAGCAACAACGAGAAAGTGCCGTTAGTCAATTAAACGAATTCCTTGATACCCAAACCGAGAGTGCCATTTACATCGATGAATTATCCTGTCATGTTTCGCCGCCTAAGACTGTCAAGAAATTCATCCAGAGTCGGATTGTAAACTTCGGAAGTATCAGTATTCGTTTTTTAAGTAAAGAAGAAGGGGGAGGATTGAATATCAACGGAGGAAGAGGCTCTTTGACCATTCATCCACAAGCATCAAATTCTTTTGTCGTAAGGGAGGAGAAACGATGATTAGCTTGATTGAGAAAATCCACGATTATCTTCTTGATTATAAATATGTTGACTATGAACTCCGGCATGAAATAATGTCTAATGTGGCCGGCATCGTTGACGAGTGGCTAAGTGAAGTGTGCGAAACCATCCACGTAGATACAAAATGCGATGATGTCATTCATCTCGTCCAAGAGACAATCTATGAGGACACAGAAGATGCGAGAAAAACCGTTGCAGCTTAGTTTCCGGTTTTTGTCTTTACCGCTTCACGTCCGATTGTGGGGCAATTCAATTAGGCGCTACAAACCACCACGAAGAACAGTCTATTTTTTACCGTTTTTAACCGTTGAAAAGGGAAGAAAGTGAACATTATCAATACCACACCACATACAGTCACGTTCCGAAATCTGGACAAAACTGAATTTACCGTTGAACCGTGCGGAATACTCATCAACGCCAGGATCATCGAGAAACACATTTCGATCCATCCAAGCGGTGCCGATCTTGTCCGCGCCTATTTTATCTCAGATTATGAAAATAGCTTGGCTCTCGCTGAGTTGGAGACAGCAAATCCCGATGCCCTGATTGTTGGAAGTATCATCGCAGCGCAGGCGTTTCCTGGGCGCGTGTTTGGCCTTACTTCTGCTCCGGGGTTTGAGCGAGTTCCTGTGGATCAAAAAAGGATGAACCCCGACAAGTTTACAACATTTTAACGGTTGAAAAATTATACTAGGAGGAGAAATGGAACAGAAACTTTTTGAACTAAGGGATGTGTGGACCATGATGAGCGTCATGGCAACCCGGCTCGGTGGTCGTAGTCCAAAAGAAATCTGGTTATTAGATCGGGGAGGATTCGGAAAAACCATCAAAAGACAAGAAAGCTTCGTTATTCTTACCACCCTAGACCCAGATTGTCGCTCTAATTATGATCCGTATGAATGGTCGTATGGAAGAACTCTCCGTCTCGCTCATGCGTACATCAGGGATAATTGGGAGCGGCTCACCTCCGGGGATTTGATTGATGTCGAGTATGAGGAAGAAGAAAGCTCGGTATCAAAAACCAGTGAATTCAAGGGAGAATAGAAATGAAAGCTATAGTTATCAACCCCGGTGATCGCATTGGAAAATTAACCATTCTCCGAGAAGAGCACAAAGACAAAGATGGACATCGACACTTTCTCTGTCTTTGCGACTGTGGAGAAATGAGGAATAGAGTGCTCAGCACCTTGAGAACAAATGGAAAGAAAAGCTGTGGGTGTTCTAGCTACAATCCAATAAAACATGGCCATACGAAGGAAGGAATAACATCCAAAGAATATTATATTTGGGCGGCTATGGTCCAACGTTGCACCAATCCTCGCAATAAAGACTTTAGTTATTATGGAGGAAGAGGCATATCTATATGTGATCGCTGGCGAAACTCTTTTTCGGCTTTTCTTGAAGACATACCTGAACGTCCAAGCGCCAAACATACCCTAGAAAGACGAGACAATAGTGGACCATACTCTCCAGAGAACTGCTGTTGGGCAACGCGAGAAGAGCAAGGTCGAAACCAGCGGTCAAACGTAATGGTCACTTTCCAGGGGAAAACCCTATGCGTATCCGATTGGGCTAATGAACTTGGAATCAGCAAGGGGACGATAGCGCGTCGATTGCGCAAATGGACTACCGAAAAAGCACTTACCACGAAAATGCGGTCACGAGGGAATAAATTAGATGACTAAAAAACTCAACAAAACCAAAGGGATAACCGTTCGCATGACGGAGGAAGGATATGAACTTCTTGAAACTCTCGCCAATGAATTCGGTCTTTCGCGGGGCGCAACGTTAGAAATGCTCGTGCGAGAGAAGGTGAGAGAGCGGGCAAAAAATACTGTATATGTTCAACAGCGGGACAGTTTTATTTATGGAGGAGAAAAAGAATAATGGCTGACAGAAGACCGTTAGAAATGAAACACTGCAAAGCCTGTAATCATTCAATCTATTTCGTTAATGACGACCTCGGAACAACCCAATGCCTTGACGCAACCGCGCCGGTATGGGTACAAATACGAGATCAAGGAGGAGAACCCCGCGTGATGCGCGTCACGGGCTATGTTTCACATTTTTCTACCTGCCCGCAAGCTAATGAGTTTAGCCGCAATAAAAAGGAAGTGGGATGATATTACATTCACTCGTCCTCGCCGGATTGATTTTCACCGGCGAAAAACACGACCGCGATCATCACGATCACCATAAATATCATCCTCGGTACGATCATAACTACACAGAACGCGAGAAAATAAGGGAGAATCAAGAAAGAATTATTCGGGAATTACGTAAACAGCGGGAGGAGGATGAGTACGACCGCTGGCAAGAACAAAAGAAGGATGGAAATGATGAATAAAAAATTCACTGCCATTTATAGAGATTCATGGATAGTTGGTTCTCATCAGGTCACGAATATTAAATTCCGTCGATTTGAGCAAATGGAGGGAGAAACTATGCTAGATGCCTGCATACGAGAAGAAATTGCCGATAGTGTTGAATATGTTTTCGTTGGACATCCAGAACTGGAAGGAGAGGAAGATTATAGACTAACGTTTATTTAGTATCACCTCAGATTGTGGCCTAACAACGTCCGGTAATTTCTCCGGGGTGACATCAATCGCTTTACGCTCCTGTAGTCTCTTCTGCGCCTGGACTTGCGCTCCTTTCAATAGATTAAGCATGTCACCTTGAACAATAATCGGCTCATCGGTCTGCACTCCGTAAGCGCGGGCGATATCTTTGGAGAAATTACCGGCAAGCGAGAGGTTGCCATCCTGAAGCGCTTGATAATACAAAAAGTTTGCACGATCAATGTACAAAGCGTGCTGTTGTTTAATGTCAAATTCATCTATGGCAATCGCTTCCATTGCGGCTTTTTTGATCGCTGCTATATCGGTAGCAACCATGCTGTATTTTTCGTCATAATCAGCAACGAGAGGAAAGAGAAAATCATGTTTTTCGAGACGCTCCAGGATGAGAGGAACCGAGAGGCCAGTATAGTGGAGATGGCGCACCATCTCCCGTCGGCGGTGGATGATTTGTTGCGGCAATTCACCATTCATGGTCTTACATATAGCAAAGAAACCTTGATTGCTCTAGTCCCTCATCTGGATTCTAGAGGGAACTATTACCATCTTGGTGCAATTTTACATTATATCCAGAGGAGGTGTACATATCGCGAATTTCGCGATGTGTTGGTTGATAACGAGATTAGTAGCCGGATGGCGTCATATCTTATGGCAATTTACGTTAAATTTAACGCGCTAAAAATTCCGTGTCCAACTGAGATTCCGTGGCGGACCCTGGGGGAAGCCGTAAGGATTATAAACGCTCTGAATTATCAAGAAATTCTTGATTTCTGCCGGGAAAATTCGGCTGAAGATGTCAAAGAATTTATTAAGAAAGAAGGGGGGGGGGATGAATAAACAGTGGAAGTGGCAAAGGGCGATGGTAAGACTAAGAAACCGCCCTTCTTCTAATCTGTACGGAAAAGAAATCTGGGTAGAGGTTGGGGAACCGAAAAGAATTATCATCATAACTGCAGCTGGAGAAACCGGCTTTATTATAGGAAATTCAACAAATTTGGGTAGCTGGGAAGAGGGGGAAGTGCGAATGTGTCTAGGTTACAAAGAGATGGAGTGGCTCGCTCGAGGTCCAGAGGATTTTGCCGACGATGTTCCCATTATTCCCTACTCAGAATGGAGCCAATGGAAATGAGCGCTCAGCGAGAATATCTCAAGGAAACTTGGGCGAGTTTTACCGCAACACATCGACCTTATTTGACGCTCGGTTGTTCTCTTCTCGTTCTCAGAAATCATAAAACCTACTTAGAATGGGGACATAAGAACATTCAAGAATATCTCAAGAACGAACTCCATATTCCATTTACGAATTACGCATTATATATAGCGGCGGCGAAAATTCTCATCTCAAGATTGGAAATAACACCCAAGGAATTACATGAGATAGAGAAGAAATACCCCATTAAAAAAGCCATCACAACAGGGAAGGTGTCAAGGACAAAAGATGAGTTTTTTCAGAGACTTACAGGAGATTATTTCCAAGAAAATAAACAAAAAACTGAACGGGTTGGTCCTTTTATTTTTACTCGGCGAGAAATGGAACTTCTGAAAGTAGCGGGGAGAGTCATACAGCACCCATTTGATATTATTACTAAACGGGATGTCATGAGGTTCGCAATCAATGCAACTGCAAACGCTCTCCTCGTCAGTGACTGGAAAAAATCCGATTGGATTCAGAGAAGATACAAAAAGTATGGACTTTTGTAACCGATAAATGAAGGAGAACTATGGCAACGGTATATTTAGTTACTGACGGAGAGTATTCAAGCTATAATGTTTTGGGTATATGCGATACAAAAAAACAGGCAGAGTATGCGAAGAGACTCTTTAATTCCAACAATGATATTGAAGAATTTGAACTAAATGGCCTACCCGACCACCCACCAGGCATGTGCATGTTTCGTGTAAAAATGGACGAAAGTGGGAATAATCGTTATGGATATGAATTTCAAACTTGTCAAATATGCCCAACGAATGGGGCGGAAGGGTGGCGACCCTACCGCCAGGAAATTGTCTTCACTGTATGGGCTAAGGATGCCAAACACGCCGTGAAGATCGCTAACGAGAAGCGTATTCAGCTTCTTGCATCGGGCAAGTGGACTACGAACCACGGAGAATGGGAAGCACGGCAAGGAGAAGAAAGCGAAGAAGAGAGCAATTTTTTCAACGGCTAAACGGGGAGAACTTATGCCAGAGTTCAAGATTGGTTGGAAAGATAGTGTTGGATTTCCATCGCGTATTCACCTAACAAAAAACGAAACAGTAACGATTTGTGGATATTCTTTCATATTCAATAGCGACTTTATTCAAGCACCGAACAAAAGACATGGATTTAGTAACTATTGCCATATATGTTTTATGGATAGGAAAAAATCTATTCCGTGGCATCCGATTATTGCGGCGGCTAAAAACCCTTGACCACAATACTTATTCGTTTGCAATCTGCCTCAACCATCTCTTCCACTAAGTCTTGAAACGTATGTCGAGGTTTCCAGCCGAGTTCTTCCTTGATACGTCTTGGGTCGGCAAGGAGATGACTCACTTCAGCGGGGCGAAAAAAAGCTGGGTCAACAACAATATAGTTTAAATAATTGAGTCCAACGAGAGAGAATGCGAGATCGCAAAACTCGCGTACAGTGTGGGCTTCGCCCGAACCGCAGACGTAATCTTTTGGGGTTTTTTGCTGAAGCATCAGCCACATAGCTTCGACCATACTTTCAGCATGGGTCCAGTCGCGATAGGCATCAAGATTGCCGAGACGCAGTTCCTTCCGCAATCCATACTTGATTTTTGCCACACTTTCTGTTATCTTGCGCGTTACAAATTCACTGCCGCGTCTACTCGATTCATGGTTGAAAAGTATGCCGCAAACAGTGAACATGCCATAGCTCTCGCGAGCATTGATTGTAGCGAAATGCGCAAAAAGTTTTGATACGCCGTAGGGCGAACGTGGATGGAACGGAGTGGCCTCCGATTGTGGGGGAGGAGCGGAGCCGAATAATTCAGAAGTTGACGCCTGATAGAATTTGATCTTGGGATTGATAATACGAATCGCTTCCAGCATCCGTAACGCCCCAAGCCCGTTTATTTCCGCCGTTAAAATCGGCTGTGTCCATGAAGTCCCGACAAAACTCATGGCCCCAAGATTATATACTTCATCGGGTTCGCTCGCTTCGACAGCCTTGAGGAGCGAACTTTGGTCAAGGAGGTCGCCGTCAATGAGCGTGATTTTATTCTCGTCAAGCAAATGCTGGATGCGCCAGTAATTTTGAGTGCTCGTCCGACGTACCAACCCGAAAACTTTGTAATTTTTAGAGAGGAGGAGTTCGGCTAAGTAACTGCCGTCCTGGCCGGAAATGCCCGATATTAATGCTTTCATCTATAACCTCATTGTATATTTTCATATAGAATAGAACAATGAGCAAAAAAGTAAAGAGGGGGCATGCGTAATCCTACTAAAGACCCATAGGCAGGAGATAGAGAGGAGGATTAACTATGGATCAAACAGAGAAAAATTATCTAGAATTCAAACGGATGGTGGGGGAATTGAAGAAAGAAGACAGAACACTGTCAGGAGTTGAACAATGGGCGCTTATACGGTTAGCGTTTACCCTTGATGCAACCATAGAAATCTATGCGATTTTCGGGAATACGCGCTTACAATTTATGCGCAATGGTGAAATTTTGGAAAAGGAGGAAACATGAACGATATTTCACAAGATGAAAGATTAAAATTGTGGCAAGAGGCATATTTGGCCGCCATGCGGTTGTGCTCCTACAATACTGATCTCAAACGCCCAATAGTAGCGGCGGAAAATTGTAACAAATTTTGCGTTGAGGTAGCCAATTTGTTTCTTGAGGGGATTGATTCTACTTGTAGAGCTATCAGGAGAGGAGAAAAATGATAACTGTCAAGACGTTGCGAGAATTGTTAGCGAAATTACCAGATAATGCTCAGGTTAGTGCCTATGAAGGAGAAGACATAGGGTTACACATTGAGTACGGCAAGAAAAGATGGTGGATTCGCGCAAGAGCAAGTCTCAATCAATACGTTACACAACGCGACACAATAAGGTTAGATGAAGATACGTACACAAAAGGCTTTGAAGAAGAAACCTCAATCCTAACCGTGCAACATGAAAATGCGCAACACATATCAGCCGTTCAATTTTTACAATGGTTAGATGTGGAAATTGATTATCGTATAAACGAATGTGGAACAATCGGACTCCCTCAGCAAGTAAAATCAGCACTGGGGAGAGACATTGCCATGTTGAAAAACGTGAAGCGGGTTGCGCAAAACATCATGGTATGGAAAATGCCAACCGGGGAGGAAAAATGAGCGAACGAAGTTTTATCTGCGAATGGCAAAATTTATCCGCCGAAATTCATAGTTTAGCCGTCTCAAAGGGCTGGTGGGATAAAGATAGAAACGACGGTGAAATTATCGCCCTTTGCCACAGTGAATTGAGCGAAGCACTAGAAGGACTTCGAGATGGCAACCCACCATCTGACAAGATTCCTAAGTTTTCAACGGTTGAAGAGGAGTTGGCTGACTGTGTGATTCGGATTCTTGATTGGGGAATAATGCGGAAATTCAACATAGCCGGGGCGATTCTCGCAAAGCACGAGTTCAACAAAACGCGCAGTTTTCGGCATGGAGGGAAGAAATTCTAATGGAGTATCAAGATTTTATTCAGTCAAAAAAATGGCAATCGGAAATAGTGGGGGTGAAGATTGAACCGGAACAACTACACCCTATACTCTTTCCGTTTCAGCGGGATACGACTTTATGGGCCATCCGCAAAGGAAGAGCGGCAATCTTTGGGGGGTGCGGCACCGGCAAAACATTTGAACAGCTTGAATGGGCGCGGTTCAGCGGAAAGTTCGTTCTGATCGTTTGTCCTCTTTCAGTGGCTCAGCAGACAATGGAAGAAGGAAAGAAGATTGACATTGAAGTAAAATTCGCCGAGAGACCGATATTAGAGCCAGGAATTTACATCGCTAACTATCAAAAACTACATCATTTTGCGGGAGTAAACTACGATGCGATTGTACTTGACGAATCGAGCATACTTAAAAGTTTTACCGCAAAAACCCGCGATCTTCTTATTGAACAGTTCTCACACATTCCACGACGACTATGTTGCACCGCAACCCCCAGTCCAAATGATATTGCTGAATTAGGTAATCATTCGGAGTTTCTCGGACAGATGAAACGTCAAGAAATGTTAAGTCATTTTTTCGTTCACGACGCGCAAGGCTTAGCCTCCGAAGCTGACTGGCGACTCAAAGGTCATGCCAAGGATGAATTTTGGCGATGGGTAGCAACCTGGGCAGTGTTTATTCGATCACCAAGCGATCTGGGATACGAAGATGATTTATTCATTCTCCCACCACTTATTGTGAGGAATGAACAAGTAAAAACTTCCTTTATTCCAGAAGGTCAATTATTTCCCAGTATGACGGCGGGCATTAAGGGGAGATCGCAGGCGCGTAAGTTTTCCCTTGATGATCGCGTTGAAACTTCCGCACGGATCATTAACGAAAACAACGAACAGTGGCTTGTCTGGTGTAACTTGAATGATGAGGGACAAAAGCTCCATAAACTACTTCCCGATAGTGTTCTTATTGAAGGCGCAACACCTGATGACAAAAGGGTTGAATATGAAATGCAATGGCGGAGCGGAAAGGTAAAGACGCTTATCAGTAAGCCTGTTCAGTACGGGCACGGTATGAACTGGCAATTTTGCCACAATGTTATTTATCTCGGATTAAGCGATTCGTGGGAGAATTATTATCAAAGTCTCCGCCGCTGTTGGCGGTTCGGTCAAAAGAGTCCTGTCAACGTAATTATCGTCACGAGTAAGGCCGAATATGCGGTTATTGAAAACATCAACCGCAAAGAAAAGCAGGCGGAGGAACTAGCGAATGGCATCGTACAACACATGAAGGAGGCGATGATGGATGAAGTCTTTGGTCAAGAGAAGAAGATTGGCCCCTATAAAACGGCGGAGGAGGAAGGCCAGGGATGGAAAGTTTATCTCGGCGATAGTATGGAGAGAATCAAGGAACTACCCGATGAGGTGATGGGATTGTCAATTACTTCAATACCATTTTCTAACCTTTTTACATATTCGCCCTCTGAGCGCGACCTTGGTAATTGCAAGGATTACGAAGAGTTCTTCAGTCATTTCGATTATCTCATTCCTGAATGGTCTCGCGTCACGATGCCGGGGCGGAGAGCCTGCGTACATGTCCAGCAGGTCGCCATGACGATAGTCAAAAACGGCGTCATTGCGTGGTATGATTTCCGGGCTGATGTCGTGCGAAACTTCGTGAAGCACGGCTGGATTTATGATGGGGAAATTGTTATCGATAAGAATCCTCAGGTCGCCGCCGTGCGTACCAAGTCAAAACAACTTATGTTCGTTCAACTGAAAAAAGATAGTTCATGGGTGCGGCCTACAATGGCTGACTATGTGTTACTTTTCCGCAACTCTGGTGAGAATCCGGTTCCTGTTGATACGGATGTCAGCAACGATGAATGGATCAAGTGGGCGCGGCCCATCTGGTACGATATTCGAGAGACAAACACCCTGAACGCGGCTGAAGCACGCGAAAATGACGATGAAAGACATATTTGTCCTTTACAGCTCGAGACCATCGAACGCTGCCTCCGGCTATGGAGCAACAAAGGAGACATCATTTTTGATCCATTTTCTGGAATAGCCTCAACCGGATATGAGGCGCTCAAGCACGGGAGGAAGTATGTTGGAATTGAGCTGAAAGAATCGTATTTTCAAACAGGGATACGGAATCTTCGGGCCGCCGAGAGTTTATCCCGTGAAAAAGACCCATTGTTTGCTTTGATTGAAAATGCGGATTAGACGCAACAAAGCCTGCCGCAGGGGAAGACGGCAGGCTTTGTCTCGGAAAGGAGGTCTCTACTGACAAATGGACTCTAACAAAACTGATAGAAAAGTCAATAGCTCTCTTCGATGCCATTGACAAAACCAGAATTTTTTGTCATAGAATCGGGGCTCGGATAGTTCGCTCAGGGCGGGCGAATGATGCCGACCGGAAAGATTTTAGCCGTTTTCAACGGCTATAGATGCACGGAGTACAAAAAGAAACCCCCGGTTCTTGGTGGTTCCGGGGGTTCGGGCTCCGTGGGAGGAGCGGACTTGGATGTCTAGTCATAATACCGATTCTGGTAACTTTGTCAATAGCCCCCTCCAAATTTCTCCCAATTCACCCCATCCTCGCAAGAAGAGGCCAAACCGTTACAACAAAATAAAGCGTTATCTTGGCACATGCGCTGATCTTATCTTCAACAAAATTGCCTTCTTGGGCGAAAAAGATGGAACGGGATTGTGTATTGCCACGCAGGAATTTTTTGCTGAAGAGACGGGATATTGTGTTAGGACAGTCCAAAGAGCACTGGACAAGCTGGAAGAGGCTGAATTCATCAAGGTGACAAATTACAAACCGACTAAGAGAAAAGGAGAAAATAACGAAGACGAAACGAAATGGTCAGTCAATCACTACCAAATCCTGAAAGAAGGAAATAGTCTATGGCGGGCAGAGAGATCGGGAAAACCGCCAATCGTTCCCACAACACAGGTGAGGCATATCAATGAATGGTTTAGACGAAGTAAAAGTATCAGCTATAGAAGAAATAGACTGGATTCTTATAGGGGAGGGACCACCAGCGACGAACGATCCACTCCAGCTTTGGCTCTGGAAAACACACATGGAAACACCGGAAATACCACCTCCGGTAACGAGAGGATTACCAGGAACAAACGGATTCTTTGGGAAATACTCAATGAGAGAGATATTGTTCTTGGAGAAACTGTTCTGGTGGGGACAGGAAGAGACGCTCAAGAACATAGAGTGGGAGTGGAGAAACAATCCGAGCCCCTCGCAGGAATGGTTCAAGGCACGGGGAAGAAACTACAGGAAAAAAATACGGAAACAACAGCATCTATAGTACGACATTTATGTCATACACTTAGTATGAAAAAAGAAGAAAAGAAAGCAAATTCTTTTTCACCTGAACAAAAACAAAGACTTGCGGACATTGAACCCCAACCACTCCCAACCTCCCAAGATGAACCGAAAGAGGAGATTCCTTCGTATGATACGGAAACAGGCGCTCAAACAGATGTCAGCGGAGGAACTTCAGACATTTCTTCGACTAATAGCAAAAATCAAGATGCGGTGGTCGAAGTTGGAGAACGGGGTCAGGTCAGAGCTGGCGAAACGAGCGAGTGCAAAACCTCAAAAATGAGGGGGGGAGAAAATGGGAAAACCGAAGACGAAAATTTCTTTCACCTGAAGTGTTTCGCCGCGAAAAAACCTACTATTCTCGACACGATCAACAAAGAAGTTGAAAGCATAACCCAAGAAGACCCCTATAAATACCATCATTTACCGATAAAAGTACGCACGTATCTGAAGGACGGCATTGATCCTCACGCGATATTAGATGCGATCCGCGAAATGTATAAATCTACCTGGCCGTGGTGGTCAAAATCTATTGATAATCTGGTAGGAAAATATAAATACTTCCATTAGCAGTTGAAACGTGAATCTGTTTTCCGTGAAAAGAAGCGATTACAGGATAAAATCACGTATGACGCACTTGAGCAGGAGAAGCAAAATCGCACTGGCATCATTGATCTTCAGGGAATGATGAGATCATTTATGGTGAAAGCATAAATTTTTACCGCTAAATACCAAAACCCTCTTGACATTTTATAATATAAACGATATGTATTGACGGTAACAATTTGGAGAAAACCAACTAGCATTTGTATTCCGATAATATAATGTTTTCTCCGTAACCTTCCCTTTTTTGGGAGAAAGGTGAATGAAACCATGGCAGTAGCAACAGTGCGGGAAATCAAAAAGGCGATGCCCGATAAGGGACTGAGCCAGATGATCGACCAAGCGGGCGAGTTGAATGCTGAGAAAAATGCGTATGAGCAGGCGTACAACGTGCTGCGGGGAAAAATCTCCATCGCAATGCCTATGGGTGATAGCGATGTTGTAGAAAAGCAAGGGGAGGAGTATGAAGCAAAGCACTTTTATCCTGCTGAAAAACGCATTGACCCACAGAAGCTATTTAAGTTTGATAAGGAACTATTTTGGCGTCTGATTAGGGTTTCGTTAGGGGATGCCGAAAAGTCGCTTCCTGCTGATGTTTTTCACGAACTCCTTGAGGTGAATCTTGCCGACGCTCCACGATTAACGATTACGAAAATAAGAAAAAGGGGATAATCATGGCGACTATTGTCAAAGAATGTTCATGTGAACATAAATATCAAGATGAAAAATACGGACATGGCAAGCGAGTTATGAATCAATGCGTTAGTAAGCAAGGGGCTCGACCTGCATACCGTTGCACCGTCTGTGGGAAAAAGTACGAATAAGAGAGCCATTATCGTAGTATTCCACAAGTATGACTTGCTCTCTTATAAAGAACCCGAAGGCCGACTGGTGGGACCTAAAAAGTTCCGCTGGCTGAGGGCTTTCGTACTCAAGGCCGACAAGGATTTTCGGCCTCTTGTTGATCCCTTGAGCACAGCATGGGGTACGAGTGAAGGATAAGTAAACGGGCCTACAGATTAATATATAATAGCGTACCGATTTATCCTTCGCTCCCATGTTTTCAACGGTGAAAAAAATGAAAGACAAAATTCTCAATGATGGACGTGTCGTTGATATTTTGCCGCTCACTTTCGGGCGCGCTCGATTATCCGTTGGTCATGCTAAGAGTTTGGGGTATGACGACGAGTGGTGATACGATTCTCCAGAGGTAGCAGTTGCTGCTCTCGAAAAATGGGATGGTCAAGGGAAGCCAGAGGGGTGGATGAGGCACCCCAGTAGCGGAAGAAGGCGGCCTAATGGCGATAAAAGTAAAGAGTACGTCTTGAGGTAGTTGAAAAATGAAAGTCCGAAATTCACGGTTCTTGACTAACATAATAAGGGGGAATCGTTATGCAAAAACAAGTAGTGGAAATCTATAGAAATCTAGAAGCGCATCCCATTGAACTTTTAGAGAGTATCGTGGGAAAAACTAGCGAAAATTTGGACAAGAATCAACTGTATGCCGAACTCGGATTTGAGACTCTTTCGAGGAGAAATGAAGGACCGGAGAGGTTTTATTCACGCCCCACTAATGAAGATTGGTTAATATGGAAGCATTTTCTTCCCACCATATATTCGTTTGAGAATGGAGATTGGAAGAACTTTGTTTTCGATAGTGTTCCGATGGACATATTGCGAGAAATTCAATATGCCAAATCCATAAGCGTGTTTGATGATATATGTATTCGTACCCCTGAAAAACTATACATTGATCCGCTCGTGTATGGATTGGTACAAACATCAAAAACGAATAAAGATATTTACATCATTGGCAGATGGGGAGAAAGTCTGATCCCGTTTGTTGATATATGTAAGCAAGTTTTTTCGCAAAGTATTCGTTCTCTAACGCTCATACATAAAGAAATTCTCGAAAAATCTCTGTTCCCCGCATGGATGGAAACAAAAAAACTTTTCCCAGGATGGGTTCTGTGTACTCGTATCAAGAGATTTTCCCTACAGCGACATTGTTCATCAATGATGTACAGAGTTTCCATTGGCGATGAGTATTATTCAGGAGGGAATATTTTTAACGCATATTTGTGCTTGAAATGTGGAGAAATTGCCGGGATTCATTAAAATGCTGACCGCAATCAAAGAAAAACTCGACGGTATCGTGAGTACAGTGCAACGGAAGCACGGCGCGGCGATTGACAGGCTCGCAAAGGAAGGGAAGCACATAGGGCTAGAGCGGGTATTTCGTCGTGAGGTGGAGAGTCGGTACGGGGTAAAAATCTTTGCCTTTACCGACCGTGAACGTGGCAATCTTTCTCATCTCGTTACTGATCTTGGTACGGACGAAGTAGGGGCGTTCTTGATTGAGGCGACGATTAAATGGAAAGAGTTTCTCACGGAAGAATACTTGAAACATTTACCCCCCACCCCCGTGTTTAATGACCTATTCTATAATCGCCAGAGAATTCAGGCGTGTTTGGTGTCGCTTAATAAAAAGGAAGAGAAACGCAACGAATTT
>ERZ1292644.715-Hain-H14-01um-R2-715-length-20187-cov-23_pt1 | contig 20187 bp, 30 predicted proteins | sample MGYA00564402_ERZ1292644 | MGnify/ENA primary metagenome ERZ1292644 (study PRJEB36523, sample SAMEA6512644) | groundwater metagenome | collected 2019-01-09 | study: AquaDiva: Metagenomics assemblies of 32 groundwater samples
AACTAATCCAAGATGTAAAAACTTTCTTAATCAGTCTGGATAAAGATGACGGGATGGGGTATGCTCCAATGGACTATCGCCCCATGTGGGAGGGGGATGTGTTGGTGGGGTTTGAGGTTTTTTTATATCCAATATGAGGACGTGGTTGGTGATTAATGACTGTCAGATACCTTGGCAAGATCAAAAGGTGATTGATCTCATCCTTGATTTTGCCAAGGAACTCAAACCCCATGGGGTGATTCTGAATGGGGATATTGTCGATGCATATTCGTTAAGTACCTTCAACAAGAACCCCATCAAGGATTACTCGCTCCAGCGTGAGATACGGGAAGCAGCGGGATTGATGTATACCCTTGCCAAAGTGACCACTGAGCGATGGTGGTTGGGAGGAAACCACGAGGACCGCTTGCGGCGCATCCTATGGGAGAACCCAGAGTTCGCATCACTGAAGGCGCTCACATTCCCCGAGCTATTCTTACTCAAGGAGAATGGGTTCCGATGGAAACCCTATGGAGGTGTGCTCCACCTTGGGAGTCTCCTTGTCACTCACGGGAGTCAAGTGCTCAAGCACTCTGGGCAGACCGCACGGGCACACTTTGATAAGTATGGCACGTCCATACTGATCGGGCACACACATAGGTTAGGCGTATACTATAGGACCAATGCGAAGGGTATCCATGCGGCGTATGAGAATGGGTGTTTGTGTAAGCTCACTCCTGAGTACGTCCAATATCCCGACTGGCAACAAGGGTTCAGTGTGGTCCATGTGATGGAGGGGGGGTTCTTTAACGTGCAGCAAATACCGATCATTAACCGGAGAGGGTTCTTCTATGGGAAAGATTGGTTTGGGAGGAAATAAGGATGCCATACGTGAACGAGGATGATCGGAAACGGTTTGATGCCAGCCTCATACGTCTTCATAAGGCACTTGATGGGGTCACACCGGGCATGCTCAATTACCTCATTACTCGGATTCTCCTCTTTGTGTGGCATTCAAGCCCGCAGAATTATGCGACCATTGCCATGATCGATGGGGTGCTCGGAACGGTCCAGAAGGAGTGGTATCGTCGAATCACGGTGCCCTATGAAGAGTCCAAGATGGCTGAGCATGGGGATGTCTATTGAAATACTGGATCACATTTATACTCTGGCAGGCACTCATCACAGGGTTTGTGTGGGTGAGTGGAAAGGTGCTGGGGGTGATTAAGTGAGGCGGACAATCCCCCCACGCACCTCTGAAGGGTTTCCCAAGGGAACCTGTTGGACGGATGTGGGCACACGGATCACTCGATATCGTAAAGCCCGTCGCGTGAAGAATCGTCTGGCCCGCCACATGCGGGGCTACATGAGGGGGACATGATGGGTGACATGCGGGGATTTTATGCATGGGTGGCGGTGGGGTGGACGCTGGTATGGGCGTATGGGATGGTGTCCATGATGGGCATCTCGCATCCAGCGGTGAGGGTGATTATTCGATGAAGGGGAAGACGAATCAGCCCCGGATGATTCTTGTGGACACGAATCTTCTGGCTCTCCCAGAAATACAAGCACTCGCCGAACAGGGATATACGGTGACAGGCATTATGGGTGAGACACCACTACAGATTGAGTATGATTTGATCTTGAGCACGAAAGCGTGGAGATGGGATGAGAAATACCTTGCATTGGCCATTAAGGCCGCACGCGCCGCAAAGAAAGGAGTGACGGAATGATCCCCACCCTGTCCCATACCCAACCCCTTGTGCGTGATATCTCCCTTCAACCCCCCTCACGGTATCTCCTGACGATCTATGGAGTCACGGCACGGAAATACTTCCTGGTGGACGATTATGCAGAGGGTGACGAGACTATTGCGTTCCACCGTGGGAATGTGTCATGGTCCACTGTGGTTCTTCCTAAGGGAACGCAGTGGACTCTCATTGCCATGGATGAGATAGAATTGCCTACGCTGGAAATGATCACCCGCCAGACCAAGGAAGACCAGGACCATTTCGCGTCCTTGGAGAAGGAATTGTATCCACATCAGGGTAAGAAAGGTAATGGGATGGTCATAGCCCTTCCAGATGAGAATGGCACAGAGGGCCAACCCATTGATGCGTATCCTGGTCAGAGTAAACAATATCTCTAATATATACATATAGTTATGGGTATAGTATACACTAAGTACCTCCCAAACGAGCGGGAAACCACCATCCGGTGGTCGGATGACAAGACAGAGGGGGTGCGGATTTTCACATCCTCCCCAGTGGTCCATCGTAGACTTGAGCGTCGGGGGCTCACATCCTCTAAGCAAACCCACCAGAATGGGCATATTGTGGGGTGGTTCTATGCGTACCCATACAATACCCTTAGTCTGGTCCTCCCAAGGATCAAAACACCCAAGAAAGGGCCTGTTTCACGCCCTACAGGGGGTGTCTAGAGCATGATTCGGGAGCCCAATACCAAGCTCAAGGAGCCCAAGGATGCCAAGCTCCTCTGGACCCTTGATGTGTTGGGGTATGAGATTCCTGTCTATACCGCTGGGCTCTCCACTTGGGGAGTGTTTGATAAGGAAACACGGGAAGCGTTTGTCCACACTCCCATGCGTGGAGGTCCCTTGGCGGAGTGTGATACGATGCTCCATGAGGTCATCCATATCGCGGAGAATGTCGCCCTGGAAAGCTCAGACCGGTTAGCCGAGCGGCAGGTCAATACGCTCTCGTTGGCACTCACAAGTATTCTATGGAGGAATAAGGGCCTCCGTGACTATCTCTGGGAACGCTTGGAGGGGAAAAAGTGACCATCTTCATGGCAGGTTCATTTGCGGCACGGGAGCGATTGCGCCAGATACGAGAACGGTTACGCTCCATGGGTTATACGGTGCATTCTCAGTGGCTTGACGAGACCACGGAGTGCTGGGGCAATCCCCACGCCTGTCTCCTTCAGATGACGCGAGACATCACTGATATCAACGGGTCGGATATGATTATCCTTGATACCATTGATGTCACCACCTATGGGAACTCGTACACAGAATGGGGGGTGGGATTAGGGCGAATGATGCGGAAGTATCTGGTGGGACCACCACGGAATCACTATCACTATTTGGCGACGCGACTCTTTGATACGTGGGATGAGTGTATTGGATTTCTACAAAACACTTAGATTGCTTGATTTGTTCTGTGGTGCCGGAGGAGCAGCCGTTGGCTACTCCCGCGCAGGCTTCGACGAGATCGTAGGGGTGGACAACCGCCCGATGCAACGCTACCCCTTCACCTTCGTCCAGGCCGATGCGCTGGAGTATGTCGCCAAGCACGGGAAGGAGTTCGACGCGATTCACGCAAGCCCGCCGTGTCAGCGCTACTCGGTTATGAGTAGGCGGCTTGATCATCCAGACTTGTATGAAATAACCCGCAACGCACTCCTCGAAACAGCAAAGCCATATATCATTGAAAACGTCATTGGTGCGCCTTACACCCATGGTATTGTACTCTGTGGATCGATGTTCGGGTTGCGGGTCCGGCGCCATAGAAACTTTGAAACGAGTTGGTTGATTTTCTCTTCGCTTCAATGTGATCACCGTGGACAGGGAAGACCCATCACGGTCACGGGTCAGGGAGGTGGAAATCCAAGACCACACTCATGGAAGGGAGTGAAATCTGAGTGGCCCGCCCTCATGGGGATGCCATGGGCAACACCAGATGAAGCAACCCAAGGTATTCCGCCTGTCTATACAGAATTTATCGGAACCCAATTACTTAAATTTCTACAAGGGGAGTGACCTATGCACCTTAAAGTGAAAGAACTCTGTGGGGACGCAACGCAGGAGAGTAAACAGGGAACTACCCTACGACAATTCAAGACTGGAGCCACGCGGGATACAGATGGGGGGAAGCTCCACATCGTAGGGTATTATAGCCCATTGGTGATGGAGCGGTTCTCACAGTATATGCTCAGGCACGAAACACAGTCTGATGGAAAGATGCGCGAGCCTGGGAATTGGAAGAAAGGGATTCCGCAGGATGCGTATTTGGATTCACTGGTGAGGCATGTGCTTGATGTGTGGTTGGAACAGGAGACCGGAAGTGGTTCGCGGGCGGGGGCGGAGGAAGCCTTGTGTGGAATCCTGTTCAACGCCCAGGGATTGCTCCACGAACGGTTGAAGAAGAAAGCCCCGTGATGGGTAAGAAACCAGTGGAAGAGTATAAGAAACCCAGGGCGACCGGAGGCTTAACCTTCGAGCCCAAGCCGCCCTGTGGGTCGTGTGGGGCCAGGAGTCGTTCATTGGGGCGTCCGCAATGGAGAGTCTGCGAGAAAGGACATAAATTTGTCTATAAGCGCGGGTGACGTATGGGGAGTGGGGTAAATGGTAGCCCAGCTGGCTGTTAACCAGCAAGTGAAGGTTCGACCCCTTCCTCCCCAGCCATTCGCTCACCCAAACCATCAAAGTGTGCGAGCGGTGCTCGCATGTCGCATGTGTGCGCACACATTCTGGGAACACATGGAACGGTTAACATCAGCCAAAGAAAGAGGCAAATAAATGAACTGGTTTTTACCTGCCCACCCAGACGAAACTGGGGCCTACGCAGAAATGATACGCTACAAACGTGCGGAACGGTTACTCCATGAGATGTCTGATGGTGTACTCATGTGGAAAGTTCTCGCGGCTCTCGCTGACGGGGGCTCCCCAGAGGATGAAGCGTTGCGGAAAGAGTGTAATCGTCGTGCGGTTAGATCATAGGAGAAGAATTGCTCATGCCAGAAACCCCAGCAGAATTAAACCATCTCTTTATGTTTTATGCCATAAAATATCTGGACAACCAGCGGCGATCATATCAAGCTATTAATGATGTTCTGGGTGCCCTCGAAGGCGTGAAACTAGAATTCTATCGGAGAATGGCCGTTCCCTATGAAGACGCAAGAATTATAGAACGACGCCTGGAGAAGTTGAATGGATAAGTGGTGGGGGTTCACCCAAGACACCATGCCCACCCATTTTGATGCGGTCAGGCATGTGCGGTTTGTTCAGAGTGGATTTGAAGAAATCTGGGATTGCCTAGAGTGTAAGGAGATGGCGGAACCCTTTATACTTGTCCCCTCCCTCATTACCCCAGAGGATCGCGCCCGTGATGCGTATCTCACTGAGTAATCCCCACGATCCTCTCTAACTCCTCTAGACGGTGCTTCAGGTGATTATTAGCTTGTCGATACACCCAGAAGGTAAAGGCCCAATTTAGTGACGTGAAGAGGTATGAGCCAGTAATAAGCCAGAAGGTGATGTCGGGGTTCATTATTCATACTCTCGTATGTAGGATAGCACACAGTGAATACCGCATTTCTCCACAAATCCCACTGTCACGTTGCAACGGTGGCATAGTAACCCACGCACGCGCGCACGACGATCCGCCATTCCATACCGTTTTTCGCCAGGTACATGTTTGTGGTCAATTGTTGTTGCGGGCGATACTTTACATATGGCGCATAATCCGCCCTGCGCGGTAAATAATTCCTGGTATTCCATTTCAGTCAAGCCATAGCGTGACTTTAGACGGCTCCGCGCGACACTACCTGGATTTTGTTGCTTCCATTCCCGCCAGTAACGTCGTGTATCTTCCAGAGTGAATCGCGTGCGTTTGCGGCCCATGATCACCGCGTATCTTTTGGTAATGCATTAATGGGGAAGAAGATCATCATGGAACTTTGCGCTCCAGGGCCCGCGACGACAATACCAACAATTGCCTTCTGCCTGGTGGAGACAACCGCTGATCCTGAATTTCCGCCCGCGACAAACACGTTAGCGGCAGGATAATGATTCCAGACGAGCGTGGACAGGCTCAAATCCTTGGACCCTACAATGCCTTGTACGGCCAGGAAATCCACGCCAAATGGAAGCCCCACAATAATCAGGTCTTCTCCGATCACCAGCGCATCAGAATCCCCAATGGGCATGACGGCTTGGTTCCCGATGTGGGCGCGAATGATGGCCCAATCATCTCCCTCGAAGTCATCAAGGTCGGTACTCGTCGCCTTGCGTGCTGTCTTGGTCATCTTGAGGCCATTCGTCACAAGTTCAGCCTTGACGAAGCGTTTGTGATCCTGAGTGACCAAGAAATCAGTCTTGCGAAGATCGCTCCCGATGAAACAATGGCCCGCTGTGATGAGCTTAGTGGTGGTGGGGGTAGTCTCAAATGCACCCGCTGAGCAAATGGCCTTCATACCGCCCACTTCTCGGACATAGATCGCCCAGGAGGCATTCTTGACTGTTTGAAACAACTCCTCATAACCTGCCCAGGCTGGTAGCACACCTGCTAGTAGCAAGGGTAGTATACCCGTGAGTAGTATGCGAGCGAAGCGGTTCATGGGTCTACCTTTCTATAGGGTGGGGCTTGTTGAGTTTGCTTCTGTTCAGCATCCATGGCATGATTGGTATGACCTGGGTCAATCCAGTTGAGCACCTTTGCGAGCAAGGTCCAGTACCAAACTTTTCCTTTATACCGACCCGCCCGTGCTGAGATGGTCTCGTCAGGAGCCCCGCCGAGCAGCGTATTCCCTAACTGGTCAACGCCTATTAGGATGTTCCAAAGCCACCGACGCGGGTTGAACATATTGCCTCCATTGCCACATGACTTTTGGGACATAGGCTTGTGTCTCTGTGGGGAGTTGAGGAGCCCCCATCTCCCATGTGAGCCCATGATTAAGGAATATCCGTGTCACCCGTCCAATCCCAGCATTGTATGCAGCGAGTGCGAGTTTGATATCCCCACACGTCTTAATTAGCCATGTCATATAGACACTCTGGGCTCTGATCGCGTCCTCGGGGTCACGGGGGTCTATCAGGGATTTGGCGCTCACCCACCCCTTCTTCATGGCCAACTCCGCCCACGTCGCGGGCATGAATTGGGCTAATCCCATGGCTCCTACCCGAGACTTCGCATCTGGGTCAAAGTTACTTTCAGCAGCGACTTGGGCCTTCAGGAGCCAAGGATCAACACCATACACGACTCCATAGTACTGAAAGAGGCTATCATACCGCTCTGAAGGTTTCACACTATACCTTAAGTACTTAATATAGTACTATATGTGGTACTTATTCCTCCTTAGCCGGGAGGAATGGTTGAGATAATTTGACACCTGCCTGACCAATCAGGGTTTCTCCCATTGGTGAGGTTGTGTATGGCTGAGCACCCTTACCCACGATCTTGATGGGAGCCATACCAAGGTGCTTGAGAATAGACCGTGTAATGACGATGGGACGAGACAAGATACCCGGCACTAACTCTTGCTGACCAAACTCGTGTCGAGCACCTGCTGGCGCGTTCCCAATGAGGGCTTGCTTAATAGTATCCAAAGATTCCTTCCCAATTTTAGCGGCTAACGCATCCCCATTCTTTTCAATATATGAAATGGCGGCATTGGGGTCAAACTGAGCCCCGCGCGCAGAAGGCTTGTAGACCCCACCAGATTGAAAGATATCCGCCAAGCCAAGATTCACTCCATGCATAATACGTGTATCTTCCCACACTTTCGCGGCATCCGGTGGGATGGAACCATAGGCTTCCTTCCGCGCGGTCGCATAGGACGTGTTCAACGCCTCCTTGCGGGCGGTCTGTTTCACACCAAAGAGAGAAGTTCCCTTTGCTCCCTCACGCATAATACGCAAAAGATCTGTCGCTTGAAGCACAGTAAACTTCATCGTAGCGGGATCAGGAGCGAGTTCACTTCGCTTTTCCATCTCCGCGATAGTTTTCTTGGGCAATGTCTTCCACAACTCAATCAATGTAGGAGACGTGACTGAATATCCAGGGGCGAGCTTGGTCGCTTGATCCAACCCGTCACTATATTGCTTACTAAAGATCGGATGCAAATAGCGTTCAGGGTGGACCGAGAGCGCGGTATATACCTCTTGCGGTTTCAGTCCCTTGAAGGCGGGAGAGATGGCCTCAACCGTTTCCAAGGCTTCCTTATGCATATTATCTAATACTTTGGCTTTCCCGATTGGAGATGATGTATATACGCGCCCTCCCACACCCTGTCCAATCCCACCTAGTATCCCCGCAATCCCTCCCTGTAGAGCGCCTGGGATTGCTCCTTCGGGTGCAAACTTTCCTTGCTTGAGCGATTCCTCCGCCGTGCCCAGGCCAGCGCCCAAGGCCGGAAGGAGAAGTGATGTGGCAGCCTTCCCAACACTCATAGCACGCGCCGCCGGTTGGGCAAACAGCACACCCGCTTCCGTGCCCGATTGTGGGATGGTGAGTTTCGCAAGCCCCCCAACCGCGTTCTCAACTTCTTGCGGGGCGCGATAGCCACCGGGGAGTCCGCTGATATGCCCGATCAATAAATCCTTCACTGCCTCTGTCGCAATCTTGAAAGGGTTACGAGTTTGGAATGGCCCCACACCAGGACCCATACGTTCAAGAGTATCTATCGCTTCATTGATCTGGGCGGGAGTAAAGTTTAACGGGAGCCGCAATTCTCGTCCATCATCCATGACATAGGTATTAAACTGTGGATCAGTGGAAGGGGTGGGTTCAGCCATTACTGTTCCTCCACTTGATAGACCCCAGGACGGATTTGCTTGAAGGTGCGGGTCTTTCCTGTACGAGATGGAACCGGCACGAGAGGGGACGCAGGCTGAGACTCTTCTTCAATAATCTTCTTCAGGGTGTCCTCGCGTGGGAGCACCAATCCCTCAATGGTACGGCGGAGCATGATCGGGGCGTTCTCATAGGCGAGCTTGAGCTTCTGTTCAAACATCACCGAGGAGAGTTCTTCTCCTGTGGGAATGAACCCAAACACCACGGCGGCTTCATTCACGGAGAGCGCCTTTCCACCCACCGCAAACGCATAACTCTTCGCCTTCGCCACCAGCGCCAAGAACTGAGCAAATCGAGGGTCTGCCTGACCCTGTGCCGCCATACTTTGGAGTTTTGTGAGTTGTAAATTCGCGTATCCAGACCACTTGGCACGCTCTTCGGGCGTAAACTGAGTATACAGAGCTTTAATGGCCCCTCCCACATCACGGAGTTGGTTCACTTGTGTGACGGTCTCTGCGGGGAGTCCCTTTGCGAGTTCAGTCGCCCGTGCCACTGCTGCACCCTTGAGGGTTTCAAAGTTCTCTCGGAGCTTCATCTTGAACGCGCCCTTATCCGCAGGGGACGCAAAGGAACGCTTACTCGCAATCGCCTCAATGTCCGCATCCAATCCAATGCGGTCACGAACCATTTCTTGCGCTTCAATGGCAATGGCAGAATCGCTGCGCGGGGGACGCCCACCCGCGAGGGCTCCAATGGCTTCCTGGGCTTTCAAGTCCTTATACACAATGTCAAAGGCACTTTGCTTGGCGGGCTCACCCTTGAGGAACATGCGAAGGGAGCCCTTTTCAAGTTTCTCTTGATCACTCAGGAATTTCTCAGGGCGCGCATCCAGGGCGAGATATCGGGCCTTCGCCACGTTATCAGGATTCTCAGGCTTCCGCTTGAGCTGGTTGACGGCTTGTGGGCCCCCCGTGCGGATCGCTTGCTGTCCCATGCTGACAATCCCCCCAAAGATATCCTTGGGGAAGAGCGCCCCATATTGCGGGCTAAACGGGTCTTCTCCAGCCGCCACGAGGGACAGAACCTGGTCATATTTGGACTCCAGTTCCTTGCCCCCAAACATAGCCGCACGGCGGGAATCAAAATTTGGTGGGAAAATACCAGCCGCTTTGGCTGCATCAATCGCATTAACCCGCACGTCCATGGAAGGATCATCCTTCATGGAGTTATAGATTTGTAGATTATACCCTTTGAGGGCTTGCTCGCGGGTGGCTTTCTGTCCGCTGATGGTGGCGAGTGATCCTGCAATCTGTGCTTGCTGAGCCATGCCACCCATTTCCTGCTCACGCATGGATTGGAATTGTTTGAGGACAGGATTGGGTTGGCCCTGCACGCCTGACGAGAACCCTGCCAACGCAGCCCCCAATTGCCCAAGGGGATTATCATTCCCGATGAGTGGCTGGGCTTGACGAGCTTGGAGTTGTTTTAGCAGATTGACGAGTGTGACTTCACCAGAGGTATCCGTAGGATCAAGGGCTGGATTCAAGGTAAAGGGGTCCATTACTGTCTCCACCCACTCAGATTGCTCCCACTAATTCCACCCAGTAGCCCGCCTGCCCCGCCCAACAACCCCGCCAATGGTGCAAACGCATCAAGAAGCGAGAAGGGTTGGTTCATGGTGGATGTGGTGGTGCCCGTGTTCAATCGGCCCACATTCCCAAGATTCCCCTGTGTACCCAACTGACCCGTGGCCGCGCCCATGAATCCCAGCCGATTCTGGATACCTTGGTTCCCTACTCCCAAGAGGGATTGAAGGATATTCTGGTTCATGTTCATTAGATTGGATGTTCCCGAGAGGCGTAGCGCGGCTGGCGTGGAGAACGCACCCGCAGCTTGCCCCAGCATAGCGGGAAGCCCGAGTTTCGCTTGGGCCATTTGACCCTGTAAGTCTGCCAACGCGGGACCGGCCAACGCCCCCGCTGGGGCTTGATTGAGCAATTCAGCCCCGCCTGCAAACCCTCTCTGACGAGCCGCTTCAATGGCCTGGGTAGCGATATTACCCAACTGCGGCTGGAACGCCTGCTCAATCAAGCGGAGGAGCTGAGGGGACATATTTCCTTGGGTGGCTTGGAGGAGCTGATTGAGGATTTGTTCTTGCCCGCTAAGTAGGGACGGGAGTCCCCCAGAAGATGGTTGACCTGTGCCACCAGGTAGCTGCCAAGGAGTGCTAGGTGTACCTGGTTTGGGCATCTCGATGATTGGTCCCTCACTTCCAATGGATGCGTTTTCAGGAGCCCATTGCCAAGCGTTATTGGCCCAATTATATTGTCCCTGTCCTGGATAGGAATAGGGTTGAGGAGCAAAGTTGGGGTCTGGGGTACCGGGTGTGCCCGGAATGGCAGAGGTTCCTGGAGTGCCAGCCATGGGCATGATTCCCCTACTCGCCGCAAGGCTTGGGTTCTGGGAACTACTGACATCTCCCACGAGCCGTCCACCGGGACCCACCCAGTTGTTTCCTTGGATACTAATGGGTGTATTTGGATCAAGCGAGGTGAGATAGTCATATCCACCTGTGCCCGGTCCCCATAGTTGGGCTAATGGTCCAGCTGCATACCCGCCTGGGGTCGCAGCAGTCCCAGGAGTGCCGGGGGTACCACCCACCATGGGAATATTGGGTGCCGGGGGTGGGGGGGGCATGCCAGGCCCTTGCCCCCCTTGAGGGAAGTTTGGGGTAATCCCAGCAAGCCCAGGGAGTAGAGTCTGCAACAATTGATTGGAGAGTTGTCCCTGATTGGCTAGCCCACCTAATCCTGATTGGAAGGCGGCTTCCTCGAAGGGAGCCCGCGCTCCCAGTTGTTGCATGAGCCCGGTGGGAGAGCCCATGGCGAACTGGTTGAGGGTTTGAAAGTTGGAGAGGGCGCTTCGAATCGCTTGCTGCTCTTCGGGACTTCCAGACCCGATGGCACGTTGAATTTCTTGCCGGGCGGTGGTGTTTCCTTGCATCGCCTTCTGGATAATGCCCGCCAAACCCACTCCCGCCGTCGCGCCCGCGATTCCCAACCCAGTCTTCTGCGCGGTGGACATAGAATCCCACCAGCTCGTCAACGCAGGGGATGGCGCATTCGGAATCAGCCCACCCGCCCCACTGAGTGGACCTCCGCTGAGTGACGCCCCCACGTTCCCAAGATTATACCCTTGTGAACTAATGAAGGATTGTGCGGCTGAGGGATCAATCTGCATGGCTTGAGAGAAAGGAATGATCTGCCCAGTCTGATTGTCAAACACCATCAGGTTGGACCCAAACTCCCCCAGCCCAAACTCCCCCAGCAGATTGAGGAGGCCTCCAATCCCCCCAGCGGTCTCAGTCCCGCCTCCAAACACACCCGTCCCCCAATCTCCTAACCCGCCAAAATCAAAATCATCCCGTTCCATTATTTAGTCACCTTTATGGTGCGTCTCCACCAGGACCTACGCCAGCTCCGCCACCCGGTGTACCTCCCGTACCACCGGAGTCCCCAGAGCCCATTCCAAAGTTTGTACTCCCAGGCACAGAGACCCCAGTTGCAGCCCCAAATTGACCCGTCCGAAGCCCAAAGTCAACACCACCAAATCCTAGCCCAGCATGGGGGCTCACGGCACTCCCAAATGGAGCATACGCGATATCGAGAGCATTGGCGAGCAAGGCCAATTGTGCATTCTGGATACTTTGTTGCATTCCTTGTGGTATCGTGACCGGAGCCGTCATCATCTGGGATGCCATCTGGCTAAACTCAGGAGTGGCGCTGAACCGTCCCAGGGATTGAACTTGTGGCGTCCCAAATTGGTTGGGATCAGCCATCAAACTTGTGAGCGTGTTTTGTGGGTTGGCGAGCGTATTCAATGAGTTTACCGATCCACGATTCTGCGCGGTGGTAATTGCCATGCCTAAGAGAGAATTAAGCGCTCCTAATCCCGCGATGGGTGGGGCACCAAATGGTATGGCCCTCCCTGCCAGCATCCCAAGGACACTTGAGAGGACTTTAGGGGCTCCAAGGGCGTTCGCACCCTCTGAGACACCAAACCCAGCGATCCCTGGCAGCCCACCCAAGGCCGCGTTCCCAAACCGTCCTGCCATGGGGCTTCCTGTGGCGGCGGTGAGCCCCAGCCCCAGCGCCCCACTACTGGCTGGGAGCGATAATCCAGCGGGGAGGTTGGCACCCAGATTTCCAAACGGTGTCGCAAGCCCCGCACCAAATGGAAAGGATGCTCCACTGTACCCACTACCTGTCAAGGCGGGGGTGGAAATTCCCCCAATATCCCCACCCTGAGTACCCCCTGTGCTTCCCAACCCACCCACACTCCCCATTAAGGAACCTGTCGGGGTTCCACTCCCCCCACCCACCGCAGAGAACCGTGAGGAAGGCGCAGACGGACCCATACCGGCCCCAGAAAGTGTTGGCGGGGCTTGTATACCTTGGCTGGCGAGTGAGAATCGGCCCATTTAGATTTACGTGGTGTATGAGATTGTTGTGAGGAGAAGAATTCCACCACCAGTTGGCATATCCGCAGCGGCTACGTTACTTGCAGTTACACCAGACCCACACGCAATAAAATCAATGACGCTTACAGATGGGGCGACACGACTATTTATGTCAGTGTAAGTAGCTTTTGTAATACCGGACCAATACAATGCGCCCATATTATTGTAGGAAGCGACCGATGCGAAGGGAAGTCCCGTTATTTGACAACTTCCGCTCGCTGTAGTATGAGTAAAGGTGCTCGTTTGCACGTTACACCATATAGTGACAGTATCTCCCACCTTCCGGTACTTCCCGAATTGGCTAGAATACACTACACTTAGGTTACCTGGTGTAGTAAATGTGAGTACTGGAGTCCATGTCCCCTCTTCATAATCATCAAGAGTATTCACACCCGCACTTGCAGTCTGGGTAGCAGGGAAGATGATCTGCCCCGTTGCCCCAGTATCCAGCGCACCAGTCAGCGGGGAGATTAAAGAGAGGGAGTTATTATATATATTATCAAATTCCCCCTCAATCTTGGTTTCAGTCAGGACGGTACCAGTGTCGAACTCATTGGACCTCGCGAGCGCCAATTTACTTCTCCTCTACATAACGGGCGACCATATTAACTCGCCTCCAATGCAAATGTTTCACCTGGTGCATACCGGATGGCATACCCGAGGATTTCCATATCCTGGTTCACTCCGCTTTGTCGCCATTCCACTTGGAGTCCTCGCCCACGATCTTCAATGGGAGCTTCAACATATTTAGTATCCGCTTCACTCCCGATCACATCTGTCCCAATAACAAAGGTTCCTATCACAGCGCCCTGAGCCACGAGCGCAATGGTGGTAGCTTGGGTGCGCCCATCCACGGACAAGTTCACATCTGCGTTATAACTCCCTGTGGGGCGGATAAAGGTGGTCAAGGCTTGGAACTGTTTCTCATGGAGCACACCCACATCTTCACTCATCACCACATGATAGGGCGTGCGGACCCGGAAGGTATAACCCACCGTGGCATCAAAGTCCGATTGGTTGGCTTGGTCCCCCGCAAAGACAAACCCCGCATACCCACCCACATACAACCGTGGCGCTTTCGTCGTAGGTGTTTGCGCCACCATCGCAGAGGCCCCCATAAAGGAAGAGAACTTCCAGACTGCCCAGAGCCCCAACGCATAATTATAGGTGAGACACGTATCATTCTGAGTGTTGCTCCCGCTCGGGACCAACCATCCCACAAGGTTGCGGGTAGGGTGATAAAATCCCTGCACCTGATTCAAGCGGCTCGCATTCAGGAGGTTAAATGTTTTCTGAATGGGCCAGGAGATATAAGCTTCCTCCACGTCACCATACTTTTGAGTGGCCGTGAGGCTGTGAATTCCATATCGTGACATCCAATAGAGATCATTCGCGGTGGTCACGATACCTTTATGCCCCACGCACGGGAGTCCCTTGAGGGTGGATAAGCGGGTAAAGGTGGTGGGGGTGGACCCTGCGATCTCATGGATTGACCCTTCATTGGGTCCCTTAAAGAAATACAGTCGTCCCCGGAATGGGCGGCTCATTCCCATCAACCGATCCCCGTCATCCTCATCAAATACGATATTGCCTGTATCAGCCCCGCTCCAATCCGTGATGGCACCCGCAGCGGAATATTGGGTCCGTGAGGGCTGGGCAGGATCACCCACCGACCAGAGCCTCCGCAAATGGTATACACTCGCGCTAAAGTTGGGTGGGGAGCCAGCGAGGGTCGCCAGGGTGGTTTGGTCCCACGTGCGGGGGGCTTGGTTGGCATTGTTTGAGAGCACCGCAAACCCTTGAGCGATGGTAATATTGGATTCTGCGGTGCTACTCCCGAATCCTGATGCTAAGAGTGAATCCCACACTCCATCCCCATCATCCTTGAAGATGGCGTCCCCGACACACGCCACAAACTTTTGTGTGGGCGAGAGAGACGCCCCATGCCGCCAGAAGTCAGCGAGGGCCGTGAATGTGGGTGTGCCCGTGACCGCAGACGCATTATACTTATTGGTTCCCAGGCGTTTCTTAATAGAGACGACCGGCTGGGGAGTCTGCCCCACCACATATTCCCCATTTTCCACCAGCACGGGCTTTCCGGGCGGCACAAGGACCGGACTCGTAGTAGAATCCATCCCGCCTGTGAACGGGAATACGATGAGGGCTCGGGAGTCAGAGGCCATCTATTATACCCACAGAGGTAAATAATACGTCACACCACCAAGAGCTATTTGCAACCACCGATTTTGTGCAGCAGTGACTGGACCAGCACCGACCGTAGCAAGAGTGGCGGTAGCCCCCCCGTCGGGAGCAATAAGGGGACCCACGTTAGTGGGATCAGAGCTAGAAAACACCGGGTATGGGTGGGTAGAAGCGCCCACTAATCTCAACCAACTCGTCCCCCGGCGGACTTGAAACTCAGACATGGTTGAGTTATAAAGAAGAACCCCGTTGGGCGGTGAAACTAAATTATCCCGCTCAGCGGTGGTCATCTGTGGAACACTGATCGATGTAATCTCATCAACTTGAAGAGACCACGGCTGCTTAATAAGCACCCCAGGAGTCGCCATCAGTCGTGCCACGCCCCCTCAAAGTAGTGCTTGAACTCATGGAGCATGACTCGTGTATCATCAATGGAATAGATCACCTTAGCGGAAGGGATATAGCACCCAAGGATTCTCTTATCCTTTGGTCCCCCGTGGAGTTGGCAGATATATTGCACCTGATCCTGTGGGAGAATATGGACTTGGAGCGGGCCTACAGATTGGGAGTATGGTTGGGAGATAGTGGTCCCTGCCGCACACCCCATGAGGGTGAGCGCAAGGAGGCTACTTTTCCACATACTCACACTTCTGTACCACGCCCTCACGTAGTAACATCCCCATGAAACGCAACTCACTCATGTACCATTTCCACCCATTGAGATATTTCCCTTCAGCTTGAGCATATCCACGCTGGAACGCAACCTCCCAGACCACCTTATTCACAATCTCAGCGGATTCAATCTTAATGTCAGTCTTGGTATTGAATGCGTCCTGGGTGGTCTGGTAGGCGGTATAGTACCCACCCCCATAGGCGAGGAGACCCGCAAGGGCGAGCTTGAGGAGAGTCTGGCGATTAAGTTTCATACTTTATATACCTTATATATGCGTATATACTATACGTTACTATATATATATATATATACCTATGGAAGTGAACTCGGCCATCTTCCAAAAAATGCACCAAGGTCCACATTGGCCGCGCTGATCCTACGCCCCTTTCGGTAGAAACTCCTATACGAGTCTGTTGGAGCAATTGTAGGGAGCCCTTCATACTTCCTTTGCACCGCCACCATCAGGTTGAGTACGTCATTAAAGAGACCCTGAAAGTATGATCCCCGCTGGAGATCATTCAAGAAGATCGGATATCCCCGCGCCAGCGCCCCATACACAAGTATCTGACGGTAATCATCAGGAATGAGTGGTTGGGTGGTGCTGGACAGCTCAGTATTTAGGGACTGGTTATACTCCAACTCTAGACGGTATATCTCATCTGGATAGGGGTGAATGATCATCCGACGCGCCGTGGTTGGATCGCCGGTGGTGGCAAAGTCTAGAATGGCGGCTACCTGGGGCTTCCCCGTGGAGACATCATATTGCTTGATTGTCTGCATCTGTTCAGGGTCAATGATCTGGAGGGGTTGAAGGAACCCAAACCGCTTGACAAAGATCAAGTCCTTCAAATCAGTAGGCAAGCTATAGTTATCAGTGTAGAGCTGATAACTCGCTGTGGTGTCCGTCCCACCCGTGTAGGCCGCATCCAGTGTGGCGGTGGTCGCTCCCGCAGTATGTGCGCTCACGCGATAGACCGCTCCCGAGTCCAAGGTGTTCCCGGTGACAATGAAGGAGCGCCCCACGGCGGACGCGGTAGGACCAGTCGTAAACGTAAGACTTGTGCTATCATTCGTGACATTGACGGTTCCAGTGATAATATCCGCCACGGTGTTGATCACGGAACGCTTCCGTAACCACCACCAGTTGGGGTTCTTGGCTCCAATGTCACGATATACAAAATTTATGACCGCCGCGACCTTCGACATTTCTGTGGTGTTACTGGTGGGTATCCTCAGATCGTTTGCTACTCTTGTCTGAATATCGGTATAAGTCAATGCCGCCATTAAAGCGACCGCCCATTCCACCCACCCCACGTTCTATTAATCGAGTGAAGTGTGGGAGTGTATTTGCGCCATTCAGTCAATACCGAATGAATCTTCTCTTTCCTACGAATTCCCATAAATGGATATAGTGTCATCATCAAGCCAGCAGCAACCGCACCAGTCGAATTAATTACGTATAGGGGTTTTGCTTTTGGTGTAAATCCTTTAGTATTTGAATAGGGTCCATGAACGGGCAAATGAATTAACCCACTAACCCAATCCATGACATCACGATCCGTACTGGCAATGGAGATTTTTGCGCTGCGGCCTTTGTCCAACATGAACGAGCCTTCACCTTCAAACAATCCCGCAAGCTGTCGAATATCTCCTGCGGTTAGCATCAACGCCACCCATGCCACGCAGCCCACAACACGAGACACACCGTACCCACAATGAAGGTGAGTGCTGCCAGACCCACGTTGAGTTCATACCATGTCATATCCACCCTCCACGGCTTGTGAACCACCCAGGCCAGGTTCCCCCCGCCGCCCCATCGTCAAAGACTCACCACGAGCAACCCCATCCAAGGTCGCTTCGTGGTGGTCTGACTCCATGCTCCAGCATCAGTCCGTTGGGTGTAATGCCAATTCTGGCCGCCTTCGACCGCATCCATGAGCGCCACCGCATCAATGTCAAAGTCATAAATCGTGATGCCACTGACAGACGTGGGTTTGGCGATGAGGCGATAGTTGGTAGAGGCGCTCAACTCTCGATCCGTTGGAAAGCGCATGAAGAATACTCTAGCGTTGGCCGCTTGCCGTTGGTCTGGGTCCAAGGAGACGGTTTCTAAGGCCGTTGTGCCATCTGAATCGTACAGTACCACATCGGCGACCGCATCCAGATCGCAGATCAACCACGCCCCGCCGACCTTCACCGCGCTCGGAAATTGGAAGATCAGCCCACGTTCATCTGGAGTAGAACCGCTATTGAAGGAAACCGCATTGAACGTCTCTATGGGGTAGATGTTCGTGCTAATGAAGACATACGCCCCATCGTCATATTTAAGGGCCACAATGGGATAGAGGGCTTGCTTGACCCATGCCGCCGTAAAGAGGTCGGGGTACGCCTGGCCATATGCGGCGCTGGTGCCGCTCCCGGTGGCGGTTAAGGTGGACACGTTGAGGATATCGGCTGCCGTAAAGGTCGAGTATTCGACCACCACGGACAACAGATCGCCCCGCGTCACGCTCCGCTTGACCCCAGTATCGGTCCCGTCGCTAGTCATCAATCCTGGAACAGTCCACGCATTTGAGGTGAAGGACGACCCCGCAATGTCGCGGAATTGGTCCTGCGTGCCGTCGGGATCGCCGTTGACGTCGGAGACATCTTGGAAGGACACCCGAATCTGTGATGCGGCATTCAGTGTGGCCGTGCCGACGCGAAACTCCGCCTTGTCAAGCGTTCCAGTCTTGGGCACCCGAAAGATGACCGCCGCCTTTTCCCCGCTCGCGTCAATGAGCATCTGCGTGAACGTCGGAATAATCCCGAGCCCACTGATGTCGGGGGTCACCAATCCGCCGATGAAGGTTTGGAGCGCCATTACGCGATCACCTGGCCGATGAGACTCTCCAGAGGAGTGCCCTGGCTCAGTCTGCGCTGCAGCCACGCCAAGATCAACGCCGCCTTGGGGCCATGCTCAAATGAATTGAGGAGAATATCCATATCGTCTCGGTGGAGGCTGAGTCTCCGAACCGAGCCATCTTCATCAAGAGTTACGACAAAGTGTTGGCACGGAGGAGGAGACACTCGTTGAATGCGCATAATGGAGAGCGCCATGGCTATTGCACCTGCAATCCGCCTGGCGCGGCAGGGATCGTGAAAGGGACGGTGCGGCTCGCCGTGTTGGAGTACGTCGATTTCCCCGCCGAGTTTGACGCCGCTAGGCGGTAGCAGTAGGTCACGCCCTCCGCCACGGCGGCATCCGTGAACGTCACGATGTTGGCTCCCGTGGTCGCAATCTCCACGAACGGTGCGGCCCCCGTGCACGCTTCCGCCTTGCGTTCGATATGGAAATTGGCCTCATTGGTAGAGTTGTCCTGCCAAGTGAGGATGTTCGGCGCGGCCCACGCGGGCGCGGCGAGGAGCAGGAGTGCCAGTAAAAGTCTCTTCATGTTATTACCCCTGTGCGGTAAACCCAGTTACATCAATAGAATGGGCAATCGCCGCGCTGGTGGTGACTGTCAATGCAGTATTGGCGGTAATCTTTTTTGGGGTTTGAAAATGGAGCGCAATCCCACGCCCCGCGACGGCTTCCAAATAGTATGGGCCGAGTATCGTGGCCACACCCTCCTCAAAAAAGATATTCATAGCGGTCGCAGCACCCGTGGAGCACACAATATCCGTCACATACAGCGAAAGCCCCGCACCCGGCAACACATGGACCGAAGTATCTGTCAGCGCGCTTGAACTATTCTCATGGTAACTCCAAATTTGAGGACCGTGGGGGTGGGCAAACACCGTCCCATCAAAGTCCGTCGCCAGACGTGTGGCGTCATTCTCCGTACTGATCCGATTGGGCGGAGCCGTATCATCTACGTTCTGTGCCACGCCACAGATAAGCACGGGGTTTCCTGCCGCGCCAGCGTCATGGGCGACATCACCCACTACCTCGTTGGTGTTGGTTCCAGCGGCTAAGGTGACGTTCGGCAGCGTGAGCACATCCACGTTCCCAATGTTGTTGTCCCCAGCTGCAATCGTGAGGACGTCCACGTCCCCAATATTCGCAGTCCCGGCCACGAGGGCAGGGAGGGTCAAGACATCTACGTCCCCGATGTTAGCGGTCCCAGCGACAAGGGCGGGTAATCTGGTGACATCGACATCTAGCCCGTTGGCGGCGTCTCCAGCGATTAGACCTGTACCTTGATCGGTCCCATCCGCGAGCTTGACAATCTGGTACTTGACACCTGCCACGTCATCGGTGGCAATCGTGTCTCCGCCCGTTCCTGCGTTCAGGACTG
>ERZ1292644.718-Hain-H14-01um-R2-718-length-20112-cov-23_pt1 | contig 20112 bp, 26 predicted proteins | sample MGYA00564402_ERZ1292644 | MGnify/ENA primary metagenome ERZ1292644 (study PRJEB36523, sample SAMEA6512644) | groundwater metagenome | collected 2019-01-09 | study: AquaDiva: Metagenomics assemblies of 32 groundwater samples
CCGCCGCCATCATCCGCTTCACACGTTATATTTCCGTTTGCGTCCGTTACTAATGCGCCGCCGTTGGTGAGGCCGGCGCACATATCTTCATGGAGCCGTAACCCTCCTTTCGTAAGATACACCCCTCCGTTGAATGTAGAAGTGGCATTGCCATTGTTTCCATTTGATCCCACATTAAGAATTCCGGCTATTGTAGAAGATGAATTAATGGTATCCACCCTGAACACCGAAGAAGAAGCCGCGTTTAGCACATCAAAAGCATATCGGGTATTTTTCCATGTTTGAATTGTTGTTGAGCCGTATATGGCCAGTGTCGAAGTGCCGAATAGTCCTTGTGCGGTAGTAGTTCCTATAGTAAAGGAAAATTTTTCTCTAGGAGTAGATGTGGCGGGAGTTGCGATAAATTCCTGTGGCGCGCCAAATACGGGTACTTGTGTTAGCGCGATTCCCGCTAATAAAATTCCTATAAAAATTCCAATGATTATTTTCATATATTGAATAATACCTCACAAATCGCGACAAGTGTCTGTCCTGCCACAACTGTTGGCATTTCATCGCCAAAAACCAACGTATTGCCCTCTAACGTAAAATCAACGTCATCCGCCGTAAACGGAAATTGAGAGCTAAATATTCCGATTATTGATACTGTGTCTCTTGGAAGATTAAATCTCCTTTGTTGTCCATCTACTTGATCGGTCAAACGAACTCTTCTTGTTTCGTATGATCTCCTGCTTCCTCCTCTGGCCCGGGCCATACCGCCGATTCGTTCATTCATACTGTCTAGTTTTTTCTGAAATTCCTCCAATCCTTTAATCGCGTCCTTATCCAGTCGCGCTTCTTCTTTTAGGGTTTCGAGCTTGCCGCGTATCTGTTCAGGAGTATCCGCCAAAGCGATCTCCTTAATTTCATTTGTCACGATAGGTTGTTCTACGATCGTTTTTGTTTTCTCTATGATTTTTTCAACGACGGGAACAGGTATGCTTTTTGCAATTTCCTTTTTATCCTTTTCTGTGAGAACATAATCATCTCCTTTTATAGGTTCGGGAATAAGAGGTTCTATAATGGTAATCAATTCCTCATTAGTTGGACTATGCCCTTCGTCGCCGGGCATTCCTTTTACTGATTTTAGCACATCATCGAGATTTGGCATCGTTTCTTTGATTTCATTCACAGTTTTCTCAAACTTTTCTTCCAATTTCTCGAACTGTTTGTACATTTGTTCTTTATGGGATTCCAAATTATCTTCAAGTGTATGTATTGTATCCAAAAGCAGAAGAGTGGCATCATTGCCTCCTTTTTCGGCTATCTGTATTAACCGTTCTTCTCTTGGAGATAAGGGCATTGACAACGTTTAATGGTTAAGGTATAAGGGAAGTATGATATTTATTATTTCATTTATTCTTGGCGGATTAGCCATTATTGCATGGAAATTCGCAGAGCGCATAAACTCAAGGTAATTTCTCAACCGCGCCAAACATTCTCTCAATCGCTCTATTGGGATTATTGAGAAATTTAATATATTCTGCAATTGCTTTTTGTACCGCGCCGGATGCTATTTGACCGGGATTCAAATTAACAATACCACTCACTATTTGCCCACCAGAAAACACATCGGTAAAATCAATTAATCCTTTTATATTTCTCCTTGCATCGCGCAAGGATGCTTTTATAACATCTCGTTCAATAGCCTTTAATGATCCATATTGATTTTTAAGTGTCTGATATTTCTGTCCCGTAAGTTCAGTAATTCCCTTGTCAATGGATTCTCTTAAGCGATTCGCAACCATAGCATCTATAGCCACTTGAGAAGTCGCGTCATAACTTGGATTTTTATAAAATGCTTGCAAACTATTATTATAATTCTGAATAACATCCTGGGCCGTAGTAGTATTTAATTGTCCCGTAGAAATTAATCGCTCTTTAAGAGCTTTTGCATATTTAATAGCGTTGGGATTTGTAATTCCCAATGATTTGCTGTTAATAACAGTATCTAGTTCAGAACCGATAGATTCCAATTCTACTTTTACACCCGCCTCGCCTGCTTGTTTTGCAAGATCATCATATTGAGTAAATACCGATTTTTTAGTTTGTTCTATTGCTTCTGAAAGCTGTTGAAGTGATTTTGGCAATTCACCGCTTATTGTTCCTTCCACTTCGTCCGTCAATCTCAAATTTTCTCTGTTGCCTTTGATTGTCTTTGCCGCGGTAATCACATCTTCCCGATAATTCTTGAGCTGTGTCGGAGTAGTTTTTCCGGGAAGATTAGGTTTTACTCCCTTTTCAAATGACTTCAAAATGTTTTTTTCAATATTTGCTTCGCTTTTAGTTACCAAACTTTTTACTATTGAACTCGTTTCCTGAATAAGTTTTGCCGTGGATGCCCTTACTCCTTCCGCAGCAAGAATATTCCCTGCGATTTCTCCGCCTGCTCCAAGAATTTTCAAAACCTCCTCTACCTTACCCAATCCTTCCGGGCTTCCAGCCGCTTCTCTAAATAATCTTGTTTGACTAAGACGCTCGGTAAGACCGGTAAATCCTTTTCCTATAACTTCTTCGCCTTTCTCAACTGCTTTGCCTAAAATAGGAACAGCTTTTGCAGTCTCTGATAATACATCTCCTATCCCTCCAAACGCCTGGGCGGTGGCTTTGAATCCTGCCGTAATGGGACTTTGGCCCGGCTTGGTGATTTCTTCTCTTAGTGCCTGTCCTCTTTGAGACAGATTATTCCAGATACGATTAACTAACCCTCCAGGAGGTTGAGGTTGAGGAACATTCGATAATTCTGTTACTCCATATTTTGTAAGGTCTATCGCCATATTATTTATATTCAATAAGTAATCCGTCTAATATCATTTTATTTATGGAATCTCTATTTGCCGATCCAAACTTTATTTCTCCTGTTTTAGGATCAGTAATTTGTACATCCGCCGATCCTCCCGCGGCTGTTGAAAATACGCCTACAATTTGTTTTAATGCCGTCTCAGCATCTTTATCAGAAAGCATGGGAGTTAAAATTGTTGAGGCGCGTTCCAATGTCTTTGCTTCAAAGTCTGAAATAGTACCCGTACCGCGAAGCTTCTTTCTATTTTCTAATGAAAGATGGGCTATAAGCTGATCTCGTTGTGCTTTTGCCATTTGTTCATTTGATCCTGGTGTCCAATAACTGAACGGATTTTTCAAACCAAACACTTGATTTCTGTAAGCAGAATTAAGTAAGGTTTGAGCAATAGCTAAAGGTTCCGCAATAGCTGATTGTTTTGCTTCAGGAGAAGATTGGCTAGTTAATTCGTTTAATTTTGCTTGTGTTTCTTCGATACCCTTATAAGTTGCCAATAAATCCGCTTTCAATGCTTCTTTCTTTAAAGGTATCAAAGAAATATCTGCTTCAATCCGCCTAATATCAGTTTCTAGACGTTTTCTATCAATGGCAGACAGATCAAGATCGCTTTGCGCTTTTTTAAGTTCGAGAGGTGTCATCTGCATGAATTTTTCAAGATTTGCCGTCATTTGAGCGTTTTGTAATTGAGTTTGTTCTAGTTCGGCCAACTCTTTTTGTTTCTCGGTTGGATCACGAAAATATTGCGAAAGCATGCCTAGCGCCTGTTGAGGATTGTTAATTTGCAATGCTTGATTGATCAGAACCTGTGGAGCTCCATTCTTACTTGCTTCGGCCGCCCATGCATAAATAATCTTTTTATTTTCTTTCTGTTCATCGATTTTCTCCTGCTTATCTGCAAGATTTATAGCTAATAAGTCCGCTTTCTTTTTGTCTTGTCTCTCTAACTCGTCTTTATTCATATCATAAGAAAGTTTAAGAAAATCAAGCTGAGACTGCGCACTTCCAAATTCAAGCTCTACGGCGCGATTTGCCTGTGATTGGGCTAACGCTACGTTTCCTTGCAATGTTTGGGCTATAGCGCTTAATCCAAGCGATCTGATAGCGTTTTCACGAAGTCTTCCCGCCTCTATAGGAGCAACTCCGGCTGTTGTAGCTCCCCGGCCTTGAAACTCTTGCTGAATTTGTAAAGGAATCGCTGCTTGCTCTTTCTGTAATGCCTGTAATTGCGCATTGACATCGGAAAGCTGTTTTTGGTATCCAGGAAGTCCTGCCGCTTCCTCTGCTTTGATCTGCCCTGCTTGCTTACCGGAATACTTTTCAGCCAATTCCAAAACACGGGCAGAGATATCGGCTTGTCTTGTCTCAGCTTTGCTTGGTTCTGCTCCATACACATCTGTATATGCAGAAGTAAAAATCCCTGCTGTAGCTACTTTATAATCCGGCTCTCCCGGTTGAGACGGCAAATCAAGTCGCGGCTGATCAATCAGATCCGCTCCCGTAATCGGCGCAGTAACGGTATTTATTTGATACTCAGAAGGATGAGCTTGATACGCTTCAGCCGAAGGAGCGCCGGCAGTAATGGGAAGACCAGCCGCGCGGTAATCTTCCTGCGTTATCAAAGTCTTTTTTCCTTGTTGAGTTCCCGTGATTTGAATAGGCATAATTAAGGCAACAAACCGTAACTTGTTAATCTTGTCGCTATTTCATTCACTCTTGTCCGAATATTGTTTATCACGTTTACTTCATCATCGCCGTATGTTGAATCTACGGTGCTTGCATTAGCGGCCGTTAAAGCGGATTGCCGTATTACTGGAGTAGCATTGAAAAATCCAAGTTTTTGATCTATCGCTGTCGCTATTTTAGTTCCCGTTCCTTTCCCCACTTGGATATTCCGGCCGTCTTGCATTTGAATAATCTTTGACAGATCAAGCCGATCTGAACGCACTAGAGAAAATAAGACATTTTCTAATCGTTTGACTTGCTGTTGTAATTGTAGAATTTCCTGTTCCATTTTATGCGACATTAAACTTCCTTCCGGTTATGTCTTCCTTAAATAAGAGTCCTGTGACTTCCGCGCCTCCTGTTGACAAAATCCTGAATTGAATCTCTTTGTAATATTTAGGTAGCGGGGCTCCTGAACTTTCTATATTATTCGCTGTATGAGAAATTGAGTTATCAGTTGTATTCGTAAAAATTGTCGTCCATTCGGTATTTTGATCCGTACGATACGCAAGTGTGATTTGTCCCGCAGTCGGCATATATTCAGTCGTTACCGTTATCTCTATCAAATCTTTATAAGCCGAGGGATCGCCTCCGTTAAATATTTTTGATTCGTACACTGAGTTATGGGAATAAGTCGAACCATCATCAGTCTTGGTTAAGGCATAACTGCCTCCACTGATATATGATTGGAAGAAGAAACTTCCGATAGAAAAGAATCCTGTTACGTTGTCAGATGTTGTTAAGCCCGTGTTGTTATTCGTACTCAATTCATGAATCAACACAAGATTACCGTTAAACGTTGAACGCCCAATACTCCACAGACCATCCCGAACCGATCCGTTCAATTCAATGAGCATTTGGAAAAATAACCTGTTGTCTACTTTTTGTTTATAGTTGGGAAGAAGAAGCGTATTTGCTGATCCTGCATGGTTAGCTTGAACCTCCAAGAATTTTAATGCTTGACTCCCTATCAATCGCCGAAAAATAATTTTATCCCGAAATGATGTTGTAGCAACTGTGGGTATGCCTCCGGTTGATGCTCCTCCTAACTGGGAAATACCCACCAAATCTCCGTCAATTTCTTCAAGAATCTTCAGCGTGCCTACGCCCCAATCAATACTTTCATTCAATGTCGTCAGTGTTGAATCTCTGTCCCATAAATAAACACGGGAATTACCAATGCCCGAAAGCGGAGAACATGCTATGGCAAGATAATTTCCATATTCGCAAATCGAGCTAATCACATAATGCGTGGGGAGAGTAAGAGCCGCCACTGTCGCGGCCGCACTCCCGTTCTTGCTCATAATCTTATTATCGTAAGGAATATACAAAATATCATCTTTGGAATGTATCAGTCCTTGCCCTATATTTGTAAAAGAAGTCAAGTCTACGTGCGTATCCGCAAACGTAGCTACACCCGAAGGATCGTATGCCCAAACATAACGCGATGATCTTCCTCCATAAATCAATCCGGTTTTTGCGTAATAGATAAAACAGTTCATGGATGCGGCACCGGACGCCGACTGATTGTTTGCTGTAGCCGCCCATGCATTGTCATCTAAATCATTTGCCGCTCCCGTAGTTAAATTCTTGTATAAAACTTCCGCATAGCTTTGTCCCGATACTACTCCTAAAGCATAAATGCTGTAGGTTGTACCAGTTCGTAATGCAATGCAGAAATTTTGTTTTCTGCTTGTTGTCGGCGCATCATCACCCGACTCACTACTACGATACGGTGTCATCTTGCGAACGTTCGTAATAATATCAAAATTGCTAATGATTCGAGCCGAATTCATCGCTAGATCACGGGCATCATTTACAATCCCTCCATCGAATCTATTGATTGTTGTTTCAATATTTTTTCCCATATTATTTCACAAACCATATTCTTACTTCGCCTCGCGCTCCGGCTCCTCCCGTTTTAGCGGCTCCTGTAGTATGTGATCCTCCGCCACCACCCGCTGGAGCTGTACCATCACTTCCATTCGCGTCACTGCCACCTGCACCTCCAGCGCCGCCTACCACCGATGTGCCACCCGCTCCTCCTTGCGATCCTCCTCCTCCGCCGCCATAAAACGATTTCCCTCCGGCCAATGAACCGTTATTTGCCGATCCTCCAGCGCCACCATAAATTGATGTGCCGCCAGCTGTACTACCCCCGCCATTTCCCGCGCCGCCGCCGCCGAATGTGCTATCTGCGGTTACCGCTCCACCCAAAGGACCCCCTCCCGCACCTCCCGCTCCGTTGCAAGACGCTCCATTATCCGCGCCAGTGCTTCCTGCTCCCCAAGAACCCGCACCGCCACCCGCTCCTCCGCATCCGGTATTAGCTGTTCCATCTCCACCAGCTCCACCTCCATAAGAAGTTATATAAGAACCGAAAGTTGTATTTGATCCTATCGTGCTTGCCGCACCGCCTGCACCGATCGTTACCGTTACTGTACTTGATAATTGGGAAGCTCGGAACGTCGCAGTATTATATCCGCCACCTCCGCCGCCGCCGCCATTGCTTGTTCCAGTATCGGCATTTCCTCCTCCACCGCCGCCGCCCCATACTTGGACAACTATCAATTCATTGCCCGTTGATTCATTTGGCTTTGTCCATGTGCCCGTTGCGGTAAAAATCCACGTCATCGTAGTCGAGGACGCCATGCAAGCTCCGTTTACAGAGAAACATCCGCCGGAAAGCGAGAGGCCGTTAGACATGGTAGAAGTTGCAGTTGTTGACGTTGCGGTAAAAGAAGAAAACTCTGGAGCTGTCCAAAACTTATGCTGTCCCGACCAGCTGTATGCGGCCGCCTGATCAATCGCACTGGTTTCCCATGTAGGAGCTTGAGATGATCCCTGCGATTGCAGGAATTGCCCGCTCGATCCGAATCCTGATACTACCTTAAATCCCGATGCTCCGTTGCCTAAAATGACTTGATTGCTTGTTGGACTTGTTGAGCCCGTTCCTTGTCGTGCCACATCAATTCCAGTTCCCTGCCATGTGCCGGACGTAATCGTCCCAACAGTTGCAAGATTGGGAAGCGAAGTAATGTTGCCTATCGTTGTTGTGGAAACTTCAATTTTATCAGTGTTTAAGTTGGTGAAATTCGTGTTTATAGTCGAACGGGAATCTCGTATCGTATCAGTGCCTTGTATTGTTGTTATGGTACTCCCATAAACTCTTTCATCTTTCGGACCAAATCTTTCAATAAAAGACAGAGGCGCGTAATTATACGCCGTGACAGTTGATACTATTGCCACTACAGCTGAAATTAAAATAGTCGCAAGATATGTCATTTTGAATCATTTGTTACCGTTACCGTATTTTTGGCCGGCCTTGATTGCATAGGCGTATTCGGCCTATCCTCTGTGCCTTCTGCTTCCGCCCATGTATCATAGTATTCATTCCACGTGGGATTACCGCTTTTTGTATCGTTTGAAATGCTCACGGTATTTTTGGAATCGTTTGTTACAGTTACATTTGGCAAAATATTATAAATAATTTATTTTCTTCATTCTCATCACTTTTCTCCTATCGGCTTCCCGTTGTCCGTACCATTTCAAGATATCCCCTTTCATTCCCGTGGCGGGTTCCGTTAAATCTCCCACAGTCGCGTTAAGAAAATTCATCCTCTCCGGTTTATAAATGGCGCAGTACGGCCGTGCGCTCATATAAGAAATAATCGTATGGAATTGCGCTGCAAAGCCGGGCTCTTTTGTGCCTGTCGTTACTTGAGCGGATGTATAAAGATCGGCATTTCTTTTGAACCAGACTCTCAATCCTTCTGTTAAGGTTACATCATCCGTATCCGGCGCGGGATACAGGCGTATTGTATTGCCGCTTTTATCATAAAATTCGGGAAATCCTTTTTTGGGATTGCCATTGGATTCAAGACCGAAATACTCTTGAGGAGACAGACCATGCAATTCGGTGTGATCCAAAGGTTTGAGACGAATAAACTTGGCCGGAGATGCTTTGTTTTTGACTTCTATTGCCTCTATATCAAGAAAATGACTTGAGTATGGTCCGGCGGTCTGGGGATTGAATGAATAATCCTCTTGTCCATCTGTTAAGTTAAAATCGCCTCTAGGGTGATCGGTATAATTAGGATCATCGGCGTTATATAATCCCTCCACGCCAATAATCCACCCATGCACTTTTTGGTAAGAATCATTTGTATTGATCAACAAATTTGCCGCAGTGTAACTCGTGGTGTCTGCGTCACATAAGTTTCTTGTGAGAGTATTTAGATCATCGATTCTCATTATTCTGGTTTATAAACTCTTATTCTTACATGCCCTAGTTTAATATCCGAATCACACCATATCTTTATACCGGCTTCCTTCGCTCTGTGGCAAAAACTCACATCTTCTCCGTGAATCAGAGCCCCTTCCCATATATTGCTAAAAGGATTCGGCGGCAAAGAAACGCGTTTTGAAATCCCCAAAAATCCCGCGCCGCATGCGTCTATCTCAAATATTCCTTTTTGCGGATTTATAAATTCATAATCCTTTTCTCCTCTTTTCAAAATTGCCGGCGATTCATTGGGAAGTAAATAAAGTCCTGTAATAATATCGTATGTTTTCAGATGTTCCTCGATTTTTCTTACGTCTTCCAGTTCAAATGTCATATCGGCGTCAATAAACAAAAGATCGTCATCTCGCTTTTCCCATATGCGATTTCTATTATCCGGAACCGAATGGCTTTGAACTTGAATAATCGAGTAATACGGCGCGACTTTAAGAAAAGACTGAACCGTTTTATCAGGAAAAAAATAATTATTCGGATATATAGTTGCTATTTTCATGAGCTTATCCCGTGAGCCGTAAAGCTCACGAGGAAACCCACAAGGAAGGTTTACGGAGTTGCTACAAGCACATCAAACAAAAGCGGTACAACCGTATTGGGAGCAAGATGCCCTAATCCAATGCGGCTGTAGTAACCCATACCGGACAGGTTATTGTTTGTAGACCCTGCCGGAAGTTTAATGTCGTGCATCACGCCATATACCGCCTCAAGAATACCAATGCGGTGCATCTTCCTCACGCCCGCAAAAAGATGGTTTGCGGTTTGCTCCGATTCGTTCCAGTACCAGTGAGTGTCCAGATACTTGATCTGTTCGGCGAAACCGTTTTTGAGAAAGTCATCGGCTGTTTGGAAACCGTTTGCCTGGGCAAATGCCTCGACAAACTCCAAATCTTCCGGCCGTCCCTCCACAAAAGCTCCGTATTGCTGCAACTGTTTATGGCCATTGGCCTTGCGCACCCGTCTCTTGATCGCTCGCGCAATGTCGTCAATGTTGGCTGCTGAAACAGTGATGTTTCCAGCTCCCCCTCCTATGTGAGAGTTATCAAAATCCGTCCAGCTTGCGTTTTGAGCAAGCAGGTTAGTTTCGATAAACTCATCCAAAAGAGCGGCAATCCTGTTGTAAATCTCGTTACGGGTTGTCCATGGAGATTGCGCAAGATCGCCAAAGTCCACATACACGCCCAAATCCCGCTCTGTGGAAATAGTCATGGTCTCCGCAGTTTCCCCGAAATCTTGGAATGCAAAACCAGTTCCGCGCGTAACGGACTGAACTGCCGGAGTGGTAGACCAATATGACGTGGAAATAATACGCGTATTGCTCAATTTTACCGAGCATATTTCTTTCCAGTTTGTGGGATGATCGAGACGGTCTTGTAAGACATTTTCGTAAATAGTTTCGTAGGTGACTGTATTTGCCATTTTCGTCTATTTATGTTGTTACATAAACCATAACGAACGTCTGCCGCCGACCTCTAAAGAGATTTCAGACCTGTTTCTTTTTCACTCATACTCTTGATGATCTGTTCTCTGACTTTCCGATATTCAATCGTATTGGGAGGAGATTCGTTCCTGCTAATCCAATAATCAGCATCAGTTTTAATATCTGTGCCTCTGCCTCCGCCGCCTTGAATATTTTTCGTAGCGGCTTCGTTGGCTTTGGTCGTCCGAATATCATCTACCTCGGCTTTTATGATTTTTGATAACGTAGCATTGGCAAGCATTTCTTCTATGTCTTTTCCCGTGTCTTTTTGCCATTTTTCCACACGAGCCACCTCATCAATATCGGTATAGCCGTATGAGCGCATAAGAGCGGTATTCAATTTCTTCAGCAGTTTTTCGTCTGGTTTTGGTTGCTCTGTAGGTTTGGCCGATGAAAATTCAGAAAGTTTTGCATCGCGTTCGGCTATCGTTTGTTTGAGAACTTTCGTTCTCTCCCTGTTACGAATACCCGCCTCGCGATGTTTGCGATCTATTTCTTCGGCTTTGGCCTTCCAGTCGGTAGTGTCATCGAGTTGGGATAAGTCTTCTTGATCCGGTATCTCGATGTCCACCTTGTCATTTTCATTAGCCATAAAAAATGATAAAGGGCAATCACTTATTCGAAAAGTGAGAAACGTTGTTTTGCACTTTTTTGAGGAGTGATAACCTTGTAATTTTTGAAAAGGGAATCATAACCCGATTAAAGTTCTCTTAATTCCACCCGGCATGTTCCTTCTCCGGTAAATGGACTTGAACCCTGCATAAGATCAAAAAGAAGCCAGCTTTCATTATCTCCCGAACTGCTTCCCTGAAGAAACATTCCCGTAGCCGCTGTGGAAGTCGCTTGAGTAGACGTAGACACAAGCCGTCCTCCTTGAGCAATGGTGCTTTGAATACCCCCTATCGCTTTTACAGAGCTTGTAGCCCATCCAACTACTGCGGGAGGGATGTGATATACCGCAAGTTGCGATGTTGATGTAGGAGCATTTTTGTAAATGCTTGCGTTATAATTGACAAGCGTTGTAGAAGCAGTCGGAAGTTTGAATGCGCATACCGTTCCTGTCGCCGTCCCGCCGTTGGTACCCGCCGAAGTCATTTTCTGCTCATAGAAATAATGACCCACGCCATTTATTTCAAAATAGTCAAACGGTATCTGATTTCCGGGAATCGCTCCAAGGACTAGATTTGGCTCTTTAGATTCGGTTGTGACGGGTTTTGTATCTCCTCCTCCCAGCCTTCCTCCGTCCGCGCCGCTATACTTTAAGGCCAAGCTCAAAGCAAAAGCGCCCATCATGACGAATCCGGCCACCATGCCTCCCAAAATTATCTTATTTGTCTTCATTTCCTTTTATTTGTTTTACGCTTTTTAGCTTCGACCTTTTTTTCCTCTTTCATAGAGGTTTTTCCCCCAAAATTCGCTTTTAATTCTACATCCTTCTCGGCAATCTTATTTTTCAGAGCAGGCATTTTTGCATCACTTAAGGTAGTCATATTGGTTAGTTTATTTGAAACCGCGCAATTCGGTTACGTTTACGCTGTTTGCGGGCATATTCCCATACGTTCTCGCCGTCCACAGTCCGCATCCATATGTGGCGGCATCAAATATATGAGTCGTGCTTGCGGAAAGATAATGTCCAACAAAATTCGTAAGCGTCCACTGCGCATGATCTCCTATTTTAACGATTATTGGCGTTGCGGTTGATGTAACCATTCTGGCAACGCAAGTACTCGATGCAAATATGTTTCTATCGGCGTTATTAAGAAGAGAAATCTGTGAAGACGAAGCGTTGTCGGCCAATCCGCCACCGGGAGCTCCGCCAAAAGGAGTAGGCGTAACAGAAGGTGCAGGAGATATTCCCGGCTCTCTTATAATCAGTTGAATCCCGACAAGAATTACCACAATGACCAATAAACTAATGATAAATTTATTCATGATATTCAGAATATATTATTACTTTCGACCTTTTTGATTCTCGACTAAACTATACTACATTTTTTCTCTGCAATTCTTCCTGCGGCGAAGATTTGATACCTTCAAGTTTTTCAAATACTTTTTGCAATCCTTCAATCGCCAATTTATCGGCCGCTAGCAATGCTGTATCCGATGGAACATATCTTTCCTGTATAAATTCTTTAAGAAAAAACTTCTTTAATGCGTCCATTGCGACTTCATCATAAGCGATGGATTTTAATTTCTGTTGTTCTTGCTCGGTTATTTTAATCATGTTGTTATAGCTTGCCTCTCACGAGAAGATACCAGTTGTCTTATCGGATTGGTTGCCGTAGGTGAAGCGCCGCCTTGCTGTTGCGGCGGTATAATCGGACTTATGGGAAAATCTTCTATCGGCAAACCTGACGCTTCCATTATGCGATGTATCAATTTCAGCGCGAATGGGTCTTGAGACATTTGAGGAGTGGAAAGATATTGTCTGACGACATTCACCAATTTATCAACCATAAGCGATATATCTTTTTGTTTTCCCGCAATGTTAATCTTTACTTTCAAATGCACATCTTTTAATTCATCCTGCAAGATTTCAATTATTCGCTGATTTCCTCCTCGAAGAAACTTTTCCTGTTCCTTTTGTTTCAACATCTCAAAATCTTCGGGAATCCGGCCGTTTAATATAGATTCTAGCTGTGCTTTAGAAGCGCGATTAGAAGCGATGCGCTCCATAAGAAATTGCATCTCATCCGCGCTGAAATTAGCAAGAAACTTTTTGCCTTTCACGATTTCTTTCTCAATGCGGGGAATGATCCAATCTCTGATAATCTGTTCAATAAATTTAGCATATCTTCCCTGACGATACCGATGAAGTCCTTTTCCTTCAAATACGACACGCTCCTGCAATCTGAAAGGCGTCCCGGAAGCCGGTTGCTTGCCTTCCAGCGCTTCTGTTGATCCGGCCACTTCTTTCGCATAACCTTCCCATTCCTGAAATGCTTGAACAAAAAGTTGAATATTGGGAGAAGCCACAGGCACTTGATTGATCGTTGCGCCCTTCTTAATTGATGTTAGTTCTAGATTGTCTAAATCATTAAGATTTTTGTTTCGGGTAGCGTATGCTTCATCATCGGTATATATAACATTCTTGGATGCGGCTTTGAGCATGTCGTTCTTTGCGATCTGCGCGAAGTCTGTCCACATCTGGGCATCAAACAATTCCTCTACTCCTCCTATGCCTAAACCCCGTCCAAATATTTCCTCGGGATTATAGAATTTATAAACTTGTTTCTTTTCCTCTTTACGATAAAGAATTTGATACTCCTTTTGAGTACTCTCGCCAGTGTAAAATGCGATTATCTGAAGTTGATTTGTAAGTTTTTCATCGCCAACATTTGGAGTATCGCCAAGATACGTTTCCGGCATTTCCCCCCGCACAACATAAACTTCCACATTCTTTCCCGGAATTTTATTTTTATTAGCTTCTCGCTGGCTTGCGGGTTTTTTCTCTTTCTTGGCAAGAATAATTAAATTGTCTATTGATAGTGTCGCACCGTTAGCGGTATCCCCCCACCCTTGCTTCGCTTTCGCCCGCAGTTCGTCCGGGGAAAAGTTATATCTTAACGCAATAGGGCCGCCAAGAATGTTTGTCTGATCGCAAAATGCAATACGCTGTAAAGGAATGACTTCGGGAAGAAAATCGTCTTTAACCAACCCTCCTCCGAAATCAATCGGGTCCTGATGCATGCGGTCAAGAAATCCATCAAAATCGTTTTCAATAAGAAACACGTCATCCCAATACTTTTTAACGAGAAATGAAAGATGAGTTTTACCCGGGTCATCTATGTAGAGCAAAATATCTTTTACATCGATGTCTTCAAGCCGATAACGTAAACGGAGAATTGGCAAGATGATATTTCTTTTCGCCTGCTTTACCGCAAGATCGTTGGAAGAGTCGATGAATTTTCCCAATTTCATCGACATTGAAACACGAATATGATCGGACATATTCCACATATTATTGTCCGACACCTCAATTTGTTGCGTTCGATAAGCTGCTTCTTCTTGTGTCACGAATTTTGCGATTGTGTCTGGAAATGAATTCATTAAAATGAAAAAAGCGTTTTAAGATTCTTCAATGCGACCTCCTTGGTAACACGACTCACGTTATTAAAAAGATTGTATGTTATTTTCCCATTGAGTATTTTAGTGATGGATTTGTCATCATGGGTAACTTTTAATAAACAGATTCCCTTTTTAATAAGAGGTTTCAAATTCTGTATGGCTTCTTCAAGATTTATTCCTTCAGATTCATACATTCTTCCCGCGATACGGGCTTGCGCAGAGAAGTTTGCGGTATTATTATCTTTTTGTTGTTTTTTGGGTCGTCCTCGCGGCATATTATTTCAATGGGATAAACTTAATCCCGTTATATTCTATTCCCGGTGTCTCAATAAGAGAAGGCGCGTATTGGCGTTTCTCTGACGGAAACTTTTTCATCATCTCGTCTATTTCTATTTCTCGTTTACTTTGACACGACACACATCTTCCCTTGCCGTCCAAATCAAGCTCTTTCGTTGTTTCATAACCGATTTTGCATTTCATACACACGCATTTATATTTTGTGACAATAGGTACGCTGGCTTTTTTTTGTTTGATTTTGTCTTTTACTTTCATAATTTATAAGGAGGAACAAAGAAATCCGTAGGCCTGCGCCAGAGGAACCCTTATACCCGTCGGCACAAGGTTGATCTGTTTCTCGGGCCGGTAATCTTCATTCCTTATTCCTCTTCATAAGCCATGGAAACACTTTTTCCCAATTTGCCATTCTACGATAATTCTCAAATAGTTCCTCTCCTTTTGCTATATCTTTTAATGCCGTATCCGTTAATTCATCATAATTGGGCACATCAGAATGGTTGATAAAACTTACCATTTTTGCATCGTAATTAGGCGATAGAAATTGGCAACCATTTATTACACAAGGATAACGCGCCAGTATCAATTCCTTAATTTCAGGATATGTTTTATCAAACTTTGCAAGATCGCCAAGCGATAATGTGTACCAGTGCGAAGGTATATCGATTGTCCAGCGAATAAATGCCCGTTCGCCCTTCTTAATGTCCCTAATAGCGCGTACACCAACACCATGAATGTCGGAAGGCGCAACGGCGCATTTTACTTGTGCGCATAACTCCAGATATTGATCTTCCTTATTCATTTTGCAACGCAGTTTCTGTCATGACAAACGCTTTTACCGGCTCGGAAGCATCGGGAATTTCATATGTCTGTTGGCCTTGGACAATATTCCTGAATTCCTTTGAACCGTTTTTGCAAAGGATAGTAATTCCATTGGCAATGGTTTTACTCGGTCTTTTTTCAAGTTTTACAATTAAGCTCATTCTTGTTCAACTTCCTCAACTTCCATGGGCGTATAAGCATACACGCTCATAATAGTTCTGTCGGGAAGCTCGTAATCCACTTTATCCGTCTCAATGTCTATGTATACATGAGATGTCTCCGTAATTTGCACACAGATACCCTGCGCCAAATTCTTTTCAGGAGTATAAGGCAACGTAATTTTTTTCATAAAGTTTGTGGTTCGTTATTATTCTTCGACCTTTGAAGATCATCAATCGCTTTGATTATATCATTGGCGCACTCCTCGCAAAAATCCGCCTGCTTGTTTACAGCCACCTGCTCAAGGTTTTTATCTATCAATACGTCATTAAACGCAAAAACAGCTATTTTGCCTTTTATTTCTTTTTTGCAAATATCGCAATGGAAAAATTGAGTTCTCATATTAAAATTTATATATATTTTCTCGCGCGCGGCGCAGACGATCGTTATACGTTCTCGTATTTTTTTTCAGCCATTTCATGTAAGACCGCGAGTTATCCAAGCCGATTTTATGCCGCGCTTCAATCTGATTTTTTCTTGCCAGCATGCACGGAAAACATTTAATCCAATCGGATATTTCCGCATGAGAATGTCTGGTCGATCCCTCGTTGTAAACCATTCGTATTTTTCTTTCAAATTCTTCTCGTTGTTTTGCCAGTCTATGAAAGAATTGTTCTTGCTCGGAATTGATCATATAGGATTATTTCTTATTTTCTTCTTTTCCCGGACATGTTCGCATTTCCCCGTTTGGCATTCTATAGGAAGCTTATATAATGGTTGCAACAAATCTACACTGGATTCCTTCTTGCCGGAAGCATAGTACGGGGTATCGCTCTCAAATAATCTCTCCTCGCTATCATAGGAAGAATTGAACATAAGCCGTATCTAATCGCATCCATACTGTGGTCAGCTCCTTCGGTCTCTCCCACAATGAATGCTCCTGTTTTTTTATCTATTGCCTGAAAATAATTACGGTATTCCTTGATAATATTCAACGATCTCGATGTTACGCTTATTCTCTGTGATTGGACAGCTTTGATTCCATAACGCCTGCTATCTTTTCCTTTTTCTGCGCCGATAATCTGAATACTTAATGCTTGAATTTCTTCGATTCCTTTCGGTTCCGCGCTATCCGCGATTACCAGTGCCGGCGAAAGATTCCGTAAAATACCGGCAAGCGCATTATTATCCAATCGCGTCCCATAAAGAATCTCATCAAAAATATATCCTCCGTTATAATAATAAATCGCTACTATGGCCGCAGGATCGGGATTGTACCCGAAGTCCAATCCGTATCGTTCCAACCTCGCTTCGTGAGGAATTTCATCGATGATCCGCCAACCCGTATAAATCCTTCCCTGTGGCTCGCCTTTCTTTCCCAGTCCGTAAACTGTCCACCATCGTGTATTGCTTTTATGCGATTCTACTTCATTTTTTGCCACTTCATCCAATGCTTCATTATCCAAATAAGTCAAGGGAGGATAATTTCCGCCGTCTCCCATGAAATCCGTATCTTCTTTGCGGTATGTGTAAAAGTCAGTGTAAAACCAGAAATCTTCCGAAGGATTCCAATCTAACCATATGATCTCGCGTGTTCTTGTAATCAACTGATCGGCGATATTGTAAGGAATATTATTCGCTTCATTGATGAAAAGGACATCTCGTCTTGGGCCGTGGGCTTTGCCGAATTTGTCGAATGAAATAAACTCTAAAATGCTGTCCGTGGAAAATTTATAAATATGGTTCGATTCGTTCCATCTCTGATCCTCCCAGTAACCATTGGATGTCATAATCGTCTGAAAATCCCTGATAGCCCCCAGTTTTAAATGCGGCACGCTCTCTGCAACTATTGTTACTGTTTTGTTTTGCGCACTCTGACAATAATCTATAAGCCATATAAGGATTGAGATAGTTTTGGAAGCCCATGTGCCGCCGCTAACCGCTCTGATTCTTTTCTTCAGTTGGAATATCCGGCGTGTCGCCGTTACGTCTTGAAAGGCCTCCATAAATAGGTGTATACGTTACATCCGCTTTTATAAACTCCTCCGCTTTGCCATAGTATCTATCCATAATATCTTTGTAATAAGGAAAATTTCCATCTTTTGCTTCAGCATATGCTCTTTTGAGTAATATCTTTCGCGCCTCACTTATTGTGATCTTGTTTAATTTCGCTATTTCTTCAACGGCTTCATCAAAATCAGTAGTAAAGTTTTTTGTTCCTAACGGTCTTCCGTTTGGATTTCCGCTTTCTCCTTTTTTCCAAAGCCACGGTTTATCTGTTTTGTCTATTGTTTTATCAGTTTTTCCATTCAATTTGTTGACTGTTTTTTTTGATTGTGTTGTTTCCGACATATTGACAATATCTTGAAACTATTACGTCTACATATTTAGGATCAATCTCCATCCCATAACATATTCTTCCTGTTTTTTGGGCAGCAATGAGAGTGGAGCCGGAGCCGAGGAAGAGGTCAAGGATTATGTCATCTTGTTTGGATGAGTTAAGAATACCATTCATTGGTAATGCAACTGGCTTCTCTGTTGTGTGTTGCATATCCTTCGCATTCATTCTGTTGATTTCCCAGACAGTTTTGTGCAAATCACCACCATTATTCTTTTGCCTATTTGCCCCGTCTTTCCACCCATAAATAAAATTCTCGTGACATGGTAGATAATCTTGCGGATATTTTCTCATTGTTGGCATGTGTCTATTCCATACCAAATGACAGTAAACCTTCCCATTATTAAGTTTTACACTTTCTATCAAAGTGCCCATTTGTTCCCAACCAATGAAAATATAAAAAATCGCTCCACCTTTCATTACATCAAGCAATAAAGGAGTAAACTTATTTATAGTTTCCGCAAACTGTGAAAGATTCTTTGTATCAGATTCAAGGTGCCCGAGTTTCTTCAATTTCTCTGTTTCAGGCAGATAAAGTATCCCATACGGCGGGTCAGTAAACACCATATCCGCTTTCTTCCCGTCCATAAGCCGTTCTACATCCTCTCTCTTGGTTGAATCGCCAACCAAAACACGATGACTTCCCAGTTCATACAAATCTCCTAACTTTGACTTCGGCTCGGCCGGTACATCCGGCACCTCATCATCTTTCTCGTCCGGCTCAATCAATAAATCTTTATCAAATCCTGTCAAATCAAACATCTCATCGCTCAATCCTTTCAAATCCCCTATGGCAAGATTCATATCCCATTCAGACTCATTCAGTTTATTATCAGCCAAACGGAGAGCTTTTACTTCTTCTTGACTCAGGTTTTCCATTCTGACCACGGGAATTGTTTTGTATCCGAGTTTCTTTGCCGCTTCTAAACGCGCATGTCCAATAATCAATTCGCTATTTTTATCTATGACTAATGGCTGTGCCCAACCGAATCGTTTAATACTTGCGGCTACTTGATCTATTTGTTTTTGAGGATGCTTTTTCGCATTCTTGGAATATGGTTTTATTTTATTTATCCCTATATCAATTATATCCATATTTCCTATTATTTCTTTCGTGTATTCCCCTTCATTCCATCTTTCGCCGCATAATACGCCCGGACTTGCCGGCCAGTATATGCGTGGCCAGATGGACTCTTATATTTTCCTCCTTTTGTTTTTGTGAATGGCATAATTTTACAAAAACTCCCCACGCTCACAGAGTATGGGGAGTTTGAAAAAGTATGAATGACTCGTATGAGCCGTATGATTTTTATTATATGTCCTTATTATTTTATGTCAATCAATGATGTGGATAACTCTCCCTGTGTATAAGTCACCATTGACAACGCGTTGTCAGTAATTATATAATGAGTGTATGAATAAACTCATATCAACTCTTGATGAGACAATTTTCTGGCTTATTGCCGCCGCGTATCTCGTGTACGTTATCCTATAAATAAAAAAAGACCTATTATGGTCTTTTTTTATTCCGGCCGCGAATTACTTAAGTCGGGAGTGCAACACGCCTACACAACCCCGAACCGGATGATTATTACTTCACAAAAGTTCCTTCTACTCCTCTTATTTGACGATCTGCGGTTCGTTTCTCTAGCCACATTAGGCATTCTTCCAATTTTGTGATTACGATAGAATTTTCTCTTGATAGCATTTTTCCTTGCAAGAAATACATGCGATTAATAAGCATTTTCAATACTTCTTCGTTGGTAGTGCCATCATGCGCTGTTTTCAATTCAGTGCTTCCTTCGGTAATAGGTTCTTTGTGAACAAACATGATTTCCTGCGTACCCTCTACATCCTCAAAGTTTTGAAGATGATAGACGTGTCCTTGTATTTCTACTTTCATAAAATTAAGATAGTTATTCAATAATTAACTTGTATATTGTGCAACTACTAGAAAAACCCGAATGTCGGCCAGTATGGCGTAAAAAACATAATTCCCGCGATGATATATTTTTTCATACTGTTATTTTACG
>ERZ1292644.721-Hain-H14-01um-R2-721-length-20069-cov-4_pt1 | contig 20069 bp, 35 predicted proteins | sample MGYA00564402_ERZ1292644 | MGnify/ENA primary metagenome ERZ1292644 (study PRJEB36523, sample SAMEA6512644) | groundwater metagenome | collected 2019-01-09 | study: AquaDiva: Metagenomics assemblies of 32 groundwater samples
CTACAACGGTAAGATAATCAAACTCTACAATGCCAAAGCACTTATCCAATTTTGTTGTATTTGTTGGCCCATTTTCGGCAATTTCTCCCAATCCTTTCGTTGTACCCCAACTACGGATAACGGATGCGTTTTTTAATGTACAATCGCTTCCTTTCCGTTCAAATCGTCCAACCATCACCCATCCTCGTTGAAGGATAACGATTTTTACTGGACTATTATTGTCTTGTGGATAATACTCCACACCATCAACAATTATACTTTTCATACAGCCTCCTTTGGCTTAACGATTTTATATTTTTCTTTTCCCAACACCTTCTCAATAGCGGCGAGGCAGTCGGAAAGAGCTTGGTTTCTTCCTCTCAATTCACCAAGGCGATATTCAGCAATTACATTAAAACCAGGCTTTAAGTCTAAATCGGGTTTTTCTTTCGGAATCACCCCCTGTAGCTCGGTGAGGAGGAGGGAGAGAATAGTATCTGTTGTTTTTCCAACAATTTGTTCTATTTGAAAAATATGAACATCGCTCCAACTTTGTGCTTCTTCTAAAGTTTTGAACTCTGGACGAATTTCTTTTTTGCAGTGAATGAAATAAAATTCACCTATTTCTTCGTTTATCTTTTCTCTCAATGATGATTCAGTCATAGGTTCTTCTTTCGCGTGAGTGTTGATGGGTCTAGTAAGTTATTTTTGATAAGGTAAATCAACATTTTCCCAAGAGCATCACACATAGTTTGTGCCCAAAAATCTTCTATTTTTACATTCGGATGATCTATTCCAAGCTGCCCATTTCTGTATCTTTTACAAGACCATCTATTTTCTGGGGCTCTTCCATCATCTCGCTCCGTATTTATTGCATCAGGTAGCCATTCCTCAATCTCACTCGCTAAAAATGCGGAAATCGCTTTTGAAGATAAAGGTAAATCATCTGGATTATCTATATAAACCAATTTTTCGTCTTCCCAATAAAATTCTGACACCTGTGGAACCCCCAGTACTTTGAGTTCTTTTGCCAATGTCATTGAGAGGACGTGCGATGAGATCATAGAGTTTTATTTAATTCTTTAATATCCGGTAAAACTTTTTCTAACGAATCTGCCATGCCTGCTTGTGCTCCACTAAGTCCGATATCAGGAAATTCTCCGTAGAGCTTTTTATATAGAGCCGCTACAGCAATGGCATCGCCATATCCTTTGACGTTGCTTCTCAAGGCTTTTTTTACTTGTTTTAATGTCCATTTCTTTTTCATATTTTTTCCCCTCCAAGGGAATTGATGAACTCAGTGCTGGATACGAACGTTTCAAGATTAGGTGAAGAAGGGCTCACGCCCGCCTTTCGGCTTATCACCTTCCCTGCATATCCAGCATTCAATCCATCAGTAAGCGTTACCGGATTGCTTTTCGGTTGTAAAAGTTTTACTTGTTCTATAGGCATTTGTGATTGATCTACTCCTTCAAGACCACCGATTTTGTTCATAGAACCTCCTTATAAAAATGACAGTTTATACGATAATTGCAACTTCCATCACATTTTCCTCCCACTAAATCACTGGTAAAATCTCCCTTTTCAATAATGGCAATTCCCTGTTCAATGAAATCTTTTGCTTTTTGAATTTCTTTATCAACCACTTCTTTATAAAAAACCTTGAAGTTTATAAGATCAGATGTGCTTGTTACCATAAAAATTTTCCTAAATTCGGTTACTAAGGAATAAAAGGGAATTTGGATTAAATCATCAAACCGTTGCTGGCTCCATGGTTTTGTGCTAGTTTTATATTCCATAATTGATTTTGACTTAAACGATACTGCATCACAAAATCCATAAAGAGCATAGTTGTCACGATAATCCTTGAAACATTTATATTCTGGATTAGTAAATTCAAGATCAATCATCACTCTGGGGTCTTTTTTTATTCCGCATACATGATCCGTAACTATTTTGTGTGCTATTTTCCCTGCCTCCATATACTCATTAACTGGCTGTTCTATCCCCATGGCTTTACATAAATAAGTGTGTGGATGTTTTATCAGAGCATCAAGCGTGCTAAAAGATAAATAGAGTTTTTTCATTTTTCCTCAGTGATTTTTATATATTGAATAACTTTTGTACCCGATATTTGTATGCCTTTACTATGCAGTTTTTTGAGCATATCGGTATCCGCAACTTCTTTTTGAATAATTGCCCCTAATTCTTTTGCTGTGGAGAGCGAAACTCCAGAGAATGAAGTACTTACTACCTTTTTTACAAAGTATCCGGTTTTTGTTTTTATCCCATCCATCTTCAGTTTTTTGAGATGGTCAAGAATAGCATCACGTAGTACCGATACATTTCCCTCGGTTTCCTCAATAACGCCTTTTGCCTTGTTGTATTCTTCAACAAGTTGTTCGATCGTTGGTTCAATCATGTTTCTCCTTTACTGTATCGGCAATCAATTGTTTTGCCTCTTTTTGCGTTTTTGGTACAGTTTCAATTTTCATACCCTTTAAGACCGCCAACTGCTGTGCGGTTGGTTCTTTTTCGTCATTTTCGGATACAGGAATTGTTTTTTCTCCATTCCCACCTATGTCCATTTCTTCCACAGAAGCATAGGCACAGGCTGTCACCATACGGAGCACTCGGCATTCAGCGCGGGTTACGGCTAAGTGCAAAAGATGTTTAAGCATCATAGGATTCGTTACGTTTAGTGTGCTTGCCTCGCCAAAGTTTGAGTATTCTATGCCGTCTTTTGTTTTGAATGTGGCAGATGCCAGTACATAGTCTTTTTGACGCTCTACAATGGCTGTGGTGACACCAAATGTGCCTCCACCATAGAGATACATGGCTTTCCATTCCAACGCCGCCTTAGTAGCGTAGGGCTTGCCTTGGTACATAATAATAAGGTCTTTCGGAATCTTTTTATCTGTTTCATGTGCGTCCTTCACCTCAATCTTAGTAGTTGAATCTGTCATATCATTTCTCCTTTTATAAGATTTGTATAATTGTGTTTTATTTCCTCGGCAATTTTAACGCGCTCTTTCCGATATTCTTCCTCTGTGCACAGTCCCTGGAGAAAGCACACTTTTGCGAAATTCAACCGATCTCCAAGTTTTGTTCCTTTAACCAGCACTTCCAGTTTTATTATCATAATTTCCCTCCTTGAATAAGATTCATTATTTTTTTCTCGTAATTTTCAGTCAGCGTTTCGATCAAGTCCCCAAACTCTTTTACGGGCAAAGTCTTGTCTTCATTTATCTTGATAGCAGACCGAACAAGATCAAGCAGTAAAATGTTCAGCTTATTGTTTCTCATGTTCCTCCTTTTGGTTATTTCGTATCCATGAAGTTCCTATACATTTATTGCAATAGGTATCCCACCCCCAACAGGTTACGATTTGTCCGGTTAGATTTTCTCCCGTTGTATGTGTTTCTTTTATTTTTATCCATTCATGGTCGCAAAGTGATTCGTATTCCATAGTTATTCTGTAAAATAAGTTCCGCAATTTTTGCATTCTGCTTCTACATGAAAGTCAACAGAATCTGATACATAAAAACTGACTATTGCATCTGCTTTACATTCCGGACAAGGTTCTTTCTCTTCTTGGGTAAATCGGTCATCAAGTTGGTCATTCATACTATTTTTACTATAAAATAATTACCCTCCTGTACTACGATTGCAGTTCCATAGTCACGACCCATATTTTCCATTTCTGCCGCTTTCAATGCTTCTTCTTTTGTAAGATATTTCATATTTCCTTCTTTCTATAAGCGCCTATTGCTTATATTTAGATCATACAGGGTTGTTATCTAGTTGTCAATACCCCAATTTAGCCTCAAAATTGTTAGTTTGAAACAAGAGAATATCTCTCTTTTAACAGAAATTCATCTTTTGCTTTACACAAAAGGGAACAATAAAGAAACATATACGCTGCTTGTTCTGGATTAACATATATTATTGTTGGAGTAAGCGATTTTCGCAATCTTTTTTTACAGTGTTCACATTTCAATATAACATTATCTGTAGCGGTAAAATCTATAGGATTTTTCATAATTTCGATAAAATCTTCTGGTAATACTCCCTTTATTTTCATAACTGGCACACGAGAATCATGCCATGGTAATTCAGTAAGATAAACATGAAGTTGTTTACCGTCAAAAGATATTTTATTCATATCCTATAAAAGCGTTGGGGGGTCTGTCCATTTTTCCCTTTTTTGTTCTTCTCCTACATTTTCGGAAATATCTTTAGCCTCGGTCGGTGTAGGTAGTGTAGAAAGTGTACTTGGCGTGAGCGGAAGAGCATATCGTTTATATAGTTTTTCTATCTGTTCTCTATTTATCCTATAGGGAATACCAGTATTTTTTCGTTTTCCTGATCGAAATCCAAATTTTTTTAGAATAGAAGCAATGGTTTTATTGTTAAGATATTCTATTGCCTTAGCATTCCCTTCTTCTTCTAAAAATGCTTTCATTTTTGCTTTAATTTCTTTAATAAAATACTCTCCTCCAATGGAAACAACAGCATTAATAGCATGAAGTGTTATTTCTTCTGTTTCAGTAAGCGCAGACTCATCTTCTTGTTCTTCTTCTGCCAATTTTCGTATTTCTTCATAAATTTTTTCTTCCCCATGATTATTAAGATATTTTGCTATGGAAAGAAGTGGTTGCCATTTTTCAAGATTACGACAATTCAAAGTTCCAAAGTCCTCCGTAAGATAAATTTCTTCTATTTCTTCGGCTGCGGTAAACATAAAACGATATAAACGATTTCGTACTTCTTGCCATGGATAGGTTCTTTCTGTTACTTTTCTTTTTCCTTTTTCAAGATTAGTAGTTTTTAATAAATTTCTGTTAATACATCGAGATAAAAGTGTAGGTTCAAGAGGATTGATAGCTCCTATCGCTGCCGGAGTAAAAACATAATTTCTTTCTATTTTTTTAGTATCAGGATTCCATCGAGCAACTGATCCGCCCTTTTTATAACAAGCATTAAGAAGAAGGCGGAGATCGGGTTCTTTTTCTATTCCTGTAAGTTTTTCTCCTTCATCTATGAGAATAACCGACATATTCTGCTCTACAGAGTGATAAAGAGCGGCAGGCGATATATTCATGGTGGATTCTGCATTAAAACAAAGCTGGGAAAAAATAGAAATAACTTTACTTTTTCCACTGTTTTTGAATCCACTTAAATTTATGAATGGAACTTCATTAAAAATAGGGAAAATATACCCCATCATTATCCATAAAGAGAATAGCCCATATTCTTCACTATAGGAAAAATCCATAAAGTAATCAAACATATCTTTAATAGTACTAAAGGTGCATATATTATATTTTTCCATTCTCTCCCTATGTTCACTTTCTACACTTTCTACACTACCTATAAAATCATTTATATCCGATAGTTCCCATCTTGTCGGAAAGGGAAGAATGGGCATGTTTAGAGGAAATAGTCCTTTTGACTCCAGTTGTTCTTCATCTAAGATAAATGTGTCATTTCGGGATACTACCATGGTTTGTGTGTCTAGCACTGGTTGTCCTTTAACCATTTTGGCAACAGGCAAAGGAACAGAAGTATAAATACGAGCCTTCTGTGTATCTATGTGAAGCGCTGGTTTGAAGAAATAAAGGTTATCAGAGCGAAGGACTTTTGTTTTTTCTTCGTTTGCTACCTTTCGTAAAACGGATTTTTCTTCCTTTGTTAATTCATCAGTCATGGAGTCTCCATTTTGCAATCTGCATACTTATTTCATTAAAGAGAAGTGCGTATTTATGTCGTATCTTATCGTTCCAGGTTCGATATTTTTTTGGGCCAAATAACGCAAGATCGGCATATTTATCCTCTAAAGAGCTATATCGGCTTTGCAGGGCAATAAGCGTGTTCAGTTTGTCCATTAAAGTACCCCCACAAGTAGATGTCTTTCGGTTAGGAAGGACGCTCATGGGGGCGCTTCTAGGGACAAAAAAATACATCTATTCGTCCCAAAATCCTAACCTATTATCACTGTACGCCGATACTTTTTACTTGTCAAGGGGTAGACAAGGTTGACATCCCATGATATACTATTTTTAAGGATATATGAAAAATGGTGAATGTATATTTTGCGGATTCGGAAAATATGGTAGACATAAACCAAGGTTTGGAATATTGTGTTGCGCTTGTGTATATAAACGGTGGTGGTTATTTCCTTTAAGAATATTTTGTTTATGAAACGTGACGCATATCTTAATCAATACAAGGAAGAAAGAAAAAAACTCCTCAAACAACATGAAGCCGGTACCTCACTCAATGTTTTAGCCCGTGAACGCGGCATAGCCGTAACCAACATTGTGAAACTCATTAGAAAAGCACGGGCAGACCGACATGAAACCACAATCAAAGAAAGCTAAAGGAAGTCGTTTAGAGCGTGAATGGGCAGAGTTACTCCGGGGATATGGCATAGATAGAATGGCCCGGAGAATGCCCCTTTCGGGAGCTTTTGATACGCCTTCTATGAAAGCAGACATATTTACTTCATTGCCCATTCATTTTGAATGTAAATCCCAAGAATCATGGTCACCACTTGAATATTGGCGGCAAGCAAATGAAGTATGTGGCGCAAGAGCGCCAGTAGTGGTTATGAGTAGAAATAGAGAAAAAATCTATACATTTTTGCTTGGTTCAGATTTTCTTACTATACTAAAATTTGCTATGGCAGGAGGTTATATGGGAAAATCAAAAATAGAAAAGCAGGAAAAACCAAAAAAACCTTCCCTTGAAGAAACCTCATTTTTGCAATTCAGCAAAGAAAAACAATTGCGCGGGAAAAAGAAAAAACAATCTATTGACAACTAGGTATAAATCCTGTACGTTATTTATATATGACAAAAAATAACGGAATTCGTGAAAGCATAATAGTTGTTATTGCTATTCTCTTTTTCAGTCTCTGGTTTTTGGAAAAAAATCGTCCGGCAATCGTAAGTCCTCTTTCGGATTCTTCTACTGTGTATGCAAGCGAACTTATCCCACCGATTAGTACTCAAATACAATGGATTGACTTTTTGCGTGCTCTCGCAGGAAGAAATTTCCATGTATTAGAAAAAATCGCATGGTGCGAAAGCGGATTCTGGCCAGAGGCAGTCAACCAACAGACAAAAGACTATGGTATATTTCAGATAAATTTAGAAAGTCACAGAAATAGGATTCCCGGAAAAACTGATGAAGAAAAAATAAGCTGGCTAAAAAATCCTTATAACAACATTATGTTTGGCTATACACTTTTTTTAGAACAAGGAATAAGTCCTTGGAACAGCTCATATAATTGCTGGAACGACTAACGAGATATGTTAAATAAGCGAAAAATTGTTCAAGAGATTGTTCAATGTTTTCAATCTGGCGGGAAAATTATTGTTGTGGGAAATGGAGGATCGGCAACGATGGCCTCTCATTTGGCAGGGGAGTTTATAGGAAAATTTGAATTTCAAAGAAAACCACTTCCTGCGATTTCTCTTTTTGATTTATCTTCACTTACTGCGATTGCAAATGACTATGGATATGAGTATATTTTTTCCCGACCATTGGAAGCTCTTGGAAAACAGGGAGATATATTAATAATCCTTAGTACCTCTGGAAAGTCAAAGAATTGTCTTCGGGCAATACAACAAGCCAAAAAACAATATATGACAATCATAGATTGGCCTCGAAAAGGAACTTCAACCGCAAAAATTCAAGAATTTCAATTAAAACTTATTCATGATATTTGTCGGGAAGTAGAAAAATATTTCGTATGAAAATACAAGCATTTGCACCCACAAGAATCGGATTGTTCGGTGGAGGCACTGACGTAGCCCCCTATTGTGAATTATATGATGGTCTGACATTGAGCATGGCAATTAGTTTATATCAAAAAGTTATCCTGTATAGTGAAAATGATATTTTTGAAATACCCAGTAATTTATATCCACCTAATGCCGATCCAAGTCTTTTTTATACTATTTTTAAAAAATATAAAATAGACGGAGGCCACTTAACGAAGGTAAAAAGCGAATTTGACGGAAGAATTGGGGCAGGATTAGGAAGTAGTGCTTCAGCATGTGTAGCATTAATTGGAGCAATCAATAAACGAAAAAATTTAGGAATGTATAAAAAAGATATTGCACAAGCATCTTGGGAGGCGGAAGAAAAATTGATGGGTTGGCATGGGGGAAAACAAGATCAATGGGCCGCATCTTTCGGGGGATTAAATCTTTTATCCTTCAAAGGAAATGAAGTAAATAGAACCGAATTTTCTTCTTATTACGCAGAAAAATTATCTCAATATATATTACTTTTTGATACGGGAGGTTCAAGGAAATCCCATGAAATACAAAAAGGATTTTTACAATTAACGAATGATCAGATTAAGAATCTTCATTTAATTAAATTACTTGCAAAAAGAGCATGTCAATTGCTTATACAAGAAAATTTTGAACAAATTGGGAAAGTTTTTCATGAAGCTTGGTTAATAAAAAAACAATCCAATCGAGGAATAACCACTGAACGCATTGATATGTTATATGAAAAAGCGCGAAACGTTGGGGCAGTAGGTGGAAAAGTGTTGGGAGCTGGAGGATGCGGATATATGATTTTTTGGGTTCCTTTAGATAAACAAAAAGATGTTATAAGTACACTGGAAAAAGAAGAATGTGAACATATTTATTATTATCCTGATACAATAGGGTTGCTAGTGAAAGAAATATCATGAAAGTTCTTATCCTTACGGCGGGTCTAGGTACTCGACTTCGTCCGGTAACGAATGATATTCCGAAGCCACTTATTTCTATTGGAGGAAAAATAGTATTACAGCATATTATTGACCATTTAACTTCTCAGGGATTTCAAAAACAAGACATTGGGATAAATCTTCATTGGATGCCGCTTCAAATTATGCAGAAATTTCCTGGTTTATATTATCTGCCTGAACCGCAGATATTGGGGACTGCAGGAACAATAAAAAAATTAGAATCTTGGTTCAGTGATCCATTTTTTGTCTGTAATGGAGATACTATAAATTCAATAAATTTTCGGGAAATGCTCGGAGAGCATTGTATTCAACAAGCTTCGGTAACTGTATATACCAAAAAAGATGCTATACGAAGTGGCGGAACGTATCTTTTCAAAAAACACATTCTTTCCTATATTCCAGAAAACACTGAGTACTCTATTCATGAACAGCTTATTCCTACACTTGAGCAAATTGGAGAAAAAATTGTGTTATATAAGCCTGATGTCCCCTATTTTGATATAGGAACACCGAAAGGATTACAAGAGGCAAGGAGGTATTTTGATGAATAAATCTCTTATAAGTTGTCCATCTTGCGAAAAGAAAGGACAAAGACAGATATTAGGAGAAATTGATTCTGACGGTTTTTTTACGGTTCTCCGGTTTCATAAGGGAACCACAAAAATAATCAGTAATCAATTTGCTGTGATATGTGGCGGATGTGGAGAAACAGTATTTATACGGAAAGGAGGACAATATGAAAATCGTTTGCAGTGGATCACACGGTTTCTTGGGACAGCATCTGTGTCAGAAATTAAGCAAAATGGGACATACAATAATAGGGCTTAACCGTTGGGAAGATCCACCACGAGAGTTTGATTATCTTTTCCACCTATCTGCTTATGGAAACCATTACTTTCAAACGGAAGAAGTAAAAATATATAAAGCAAACGTCCAAAGGCCTTTTGATCTTTTAGAGAAAACGAAAAAGACTACCTATAAAGGATTTTTTAACTTTGCCACCACGTTTCATAATTTGGAGTCGGGATCATTTTATGGTTCAACGAAGGCGGCAGGAGAGTATTTAGTACGATCTTTTGTACAAAAATACAATCTTCCTATCGTCAATATCCGCCCTTACTCTATTTTTGGAGAACGGGAATGGAACTTTCGTTTTATTCCTACGTTATGTAATCGAATAAAAGATGATGAAGGAATAACCGTAAGCGATGTGAGCCATGATTGGACGTATGTAGAAGATTTTATTGATAGATTGATTGAATTAATGCCTCGGACTAAAGAATTACAGGGAAAATCAGTGGGAATTGGCAGTGGTACGCGCCGATCAAATATGCAAATAGCAAAAATGCTTATGGATGCTGTACGAAAAGAAGTGCCAATAATAAAAGGTGATTTACGTCAATATGAAATAGCGGCGTACAATCAAGGAATGATCCGAAAAATAGCGGAACAGAACGATGAGATATTTATTCAGGCGAATCAAACACCAATTCATACCGCATTGCGTCATGTATATGAAAATCCTAATTTTCTAAGAAAATATGGAGAATTTACTTCTTAAGAAACGTATTTTAGAAATAAGTTACAAAAAAAAACTTTCTCATTTGGGAAGCTGTTTAACTGCTGTGGATATTATCAAAGAGATTTATGATATTAAGAAACCAGAAGAAAAGTTTGTATTGTCGTGTGGTCACGCTGGTTTAGCTCTCTATGTCGTTCTGGAATCAAAAGGAGGGAGAAATGCTGAAGAAATTTTTAGCCATCATGGGGTGCATCCTGATCGTTGTTTGGGGTGCGGGATTGATTTCTCTACTGGGAGTCTTGGTCATGGTTTACCTGCTGCTGTCGGTATGGCATTAGCTGATAGATCAAAGAACGTATATTGTCTTATAAGTGACGGAGAGTGTTCAGAAGGAATTGTTTTTGAGGCGTTACGAATAGCAAAAGAACAACGACTGGTAAATATGAATGTCTATGTGAATGTTAATGGGTGGGCTTCGTATAGGGATATTGATAGATTAGTTTTATCAGAACAACTTGCACCATACCAGATTATATCAAGTGAAAAAAAAGATGGTATTGATAAAAGACTTGTAACCATTGTCCATACAGATATTCCAGAATGGCTACAAGGACAGGATGGTCATTATAAAGTTTTAACAAAGGAAGAATATGAGACGTACATTCGCTGATGAATTATATAAATATATGAAAAAAGATAGCCATATATGGTTGGTTGTTGGCGATCTTGGTTATCGTGTTTTTAACAATCACTTCAAAGATTTTCCTGATAGATGTATTAATACTGGAGCCGCAGAACAAGCCATGATGGGGATAGCGTGCGGACTTGCAGTAGAGAGAAAAATACCCTTTGTGTATTCTATTACAACATTTCTTCTGTATCGTCCGTTTGAAACGATACGGAATTATGTAAATCATGAAAAGTTAAATGTAAAGCTTATCGCATCAGGACGAGATAAGGATTACGCTCATGATGGATTTAGCCATTGGTCAGAAGATGCCAACATTATATTGCGTACATTTCATAATATTCAAAAATGCTGGCCAGGTAATAAAGAAGAAATACCAGGGATAGTAAAAAAAATGATTCAATCTGAAAAACCCTATTTTTTAAGCTTACGAAGATGAGTGACGGAAATTCATGGAAAACAAAAGAGCCGACGATTCTTACGGATAAGGCATTACAACCTTGTTCCTTCGTTACGTTAGAAAAATATACTGCAACCGCACAAAATGTCCATTTTTATCAAGTAGATAATCATCCATGCGTAAAAGACAGACAACTTGTTTCAACATTTGAATATGCGTTTTTAGGTACTCCGGGACATGATGGGTATTACAAGGGCCCAATCATTGTTCAATCTGATGTTTGGATAGGAGAGTTTGCAACTATCATGGGAGGAGTCACCATAGGATATGGAGCGATAGTGGGTGCTTTCTCGGTTATTGATAATGATGTACCACCGTTTGCGGTAGTTCATGGGAATCGTGGAATAATAAGAGGATATAGATTTTCATCAGAACAAATCCACAATTTGCTTCACATTAAATGGTGGGATTGGCCCCATGACCTTGTTGTTCAGCGGAGTCATGAAATGCTTGATATTGATAATTTTATAGAAAAATATAAATAGTTTGACATTTTCTTTTAAATAAAGTAGAGTATTTTCAGCCGACGAATAGAGCGGCCAAGCGTTTAGGAGAGGACACGCCAATGTGTTCTCTTTTTTTATGGCTACACAAAAAACTAGCGATTCTAAGCATCCAGGACCGATGAATAGAACAGGATTATATGCTTATGCATCCAAGTACACGAAAGAAGCTATTGATGTTTTAGTGGAAATGATGAGAACAACGAAAAATGAAAGTTTGAAACTTGGTGCCGCTAAAGCATTGCTTGATAAAAATCTTCCAGATTTGAAAGCTACAGAGATAACCGGAGAAGATCACGGACCACTACTTATTAAAATTATTTCTGAACAATGAGAAATAAATGTCAACATTTGTGGATTAAATTTGTAAATAGTTTCATTTTAGTATGTGCAAGATGTAAAAAAGAAACATCAGTATTAGAGATGATAAATGGAAATAGAACTACCCATCAAAAACTTTCCCAAGCAACAGTCCATCTTTGATTCTCAAACGAGATACACGATTGTTGCCAAGGGCAGACGATTTGGACTAACCAAGGGTGCGGCAAACGATTTTATCAAATGTGCACTTGAGGGAACATTCAAAAAGGGATTATGGGTAGATGTAGTCAATACCAATATTGATAAGTATATAGAACGGTATTTTCTACCGCACCTTAACAAATTGCCAAAGAATGTGTGGGAATGGCGTAAGCAGGCGAAGATGGTTGTGGTCAATGGTTCCTATATAGACTTTCGTAGTGCCGATACTCCAGAAACTATGGAAGGGTTTGGATATGATAAAGCGTTTTTAAATGAGGCGGGTATCATCTTAAAAGATGAATATCTATGGAATAATGCAATCATGCCCATGTTCTGGGACTATCCTAATGTCCATGTAGTCATAGGTGGAACGCCCAAGGGAAAGGGAAAGCTCTTTGAGCTAGCCGAGCGAGGGAAAGATGATAGTCAGAAAGACTATTCCTTTTTCACATTCACCAGTTTTGATAATCCTTTTCTCGATTTAGATGCAATCCGTGAGGATATGGCATCTATGCCTGAACGAGTCATTCAACAGGAAATTTACGCACAATTTCTTGAAGATACCGGGGTAGTATTCCGAAACTTCCTTGATATCATGGATGCCGAACCAAGAAAACCGGAACATGGACACCGTTATGTTATGGGGGTAGATCTGGCCAAGGTAGAGGACTTTACCGTAATAGCGGTTTATGATGCAATAAATAATAGGCAAGTCTATCAAGCACGATTCAATCAGATTGACTGGGGAATACAGAAATCACGTATTGCGGAAACTGCACGACATTTTACTGATGGGACATCACCAGCACAAGTCGTTATTGATGCAACCGGATTAGGCGATCCTATTGTTGATGACTTGGGAAGGATGGGAATACCAGTAGATCCAATTAAGTTTACGAATGATCAAAAGCGTCAGCTCATTGAAAAAATGGTAAACTGGATTGAACTTAAGCGCATTCACATGCTACCCATAGAGGAAACAAAGAGAGAATTAACGAATTTTACCTATGATGTTTCAGAGGTAACCGATAGAGTACGTTATGAAGCACCTCTCGGGTTTCATGATGATATAGTTATCGCACATGCATTGGCAATTTGGCGGTTAGATGTAAAACAACGGGAGGCAACGGAAAGGCCCAAAACAGCAATCCGTTTAAGTTATGAAAAAGCACTTAAAACGCAAATACAGGAAATTGAAGCAGAAGTCCCCCTCGACCAATGGAACGAGTGGGGTGCTAGATAAACCAACATTTAGCAAAGAGCAATTAGATAAGGCGTTACTCGAAAGTTTTGATCTTATGCAACGCGCATTACTTGATGGAACATATGTAGTAGCAGGTGATGCAGCCCGATGTTTATATGAGAATCGGGGATTAGACTGTGATGGCCTTGATTTTGTTTTAGAACGGCGTCATGTAACAAAAGAGGTAATATCTATGCTGAAAGACTGGGCGACTACGCATGTCCGATCTGATGGATTTGAATGCGAGATAGAACGAGTGCCCATTCGCGTGAAGTTTCTTAACGGTAAATATGACTATTTCAGTTTCCCTGATCAACGGGTCTATGGGCCGGAAATCTATAAGATTCCCAATCAATTTGAACGCTATTGGAAAGAAAAGGAGTCATTAGTATGATTACTGAACTTTTATTAGGACTAACGATTATTGCATTATTTGGGATACTTGTATGGGAAAAGTATGAGAATAAGAAAGAACGAGCAAAATGGATGAATGCACTTATTGCAAAAACCCCTGAACAATACCGAGATTTAGAGTTGACCGAGAAAGTAAAGCCTATTATTCCCCAAAAACCTTCAGAACCGGAATTTATACCAGAAAGCGATCTTACCGATGAGCAATTTAAGGACTTGCTAAAGGAGCAAAATGGCAAACTATGACACCAGCAGGTTAGCGGTAGACCAGATTGGCCAAGAGATTGACCAAATGATGCAGACTGCCAAGAATCAACGCTGGCAGTTTGAGCGCAGGTGGTATGACAACAATTTCTTTGATGACGGATTTCACTTCCGGTATCTTTCCAGAACACAAAATAAAATTGTAGACCTCTCCCAGATAGCAACCTTTTGGGCGCCAATGCGGGCAATTCCTAAGGCTTCCCGTCAAATTCGAGGAGTGGCAAACCTTCTTTCCTCTCGTCAATTTGTTCCCGTGGTATACCCGGAAAAGATATCAACCTCCCAATATCCGCCTATTCAACAGATTGATCCCCAAACACAACAACCCAGAATGATGCAAAATCCTGAATATAAGCAGGCAATGGCAGAAGCAAAGCGAGTTGCGCAAGGATCAGGACATTGGATTTCTGAAGAATTAAAAAAAATGTCATTAAGTGAACAATTGGCATTTATGATTATTCTCACTGCTAAGCATAGTATCTCTTATATGCAACTATGGCCCGACCCAATAGAAGAACAATTTAATTCTATGGTATTGGATGCATTTGATGTCTTTGTGGTCGGAAATGTTAACAATCTTGAGGATTCACCGTTTCTTATCAAAGCAAAACCGAGAATTATTGCGGAGATTAAAGCAGATGAGAGATTTCGGGCAGATCAAGTAATAAAAATTAACCCCGACAACAGGAATGCATCATCAGATATTAAAGACGCTTATGAAAAAGCTCGCCATGGCGGTCTTCCCAATGCTGATGCCGCATCAACCGTTATTGAAAAAGAGGCATTTATCAAAGAGTACCTAAATGAAGACAATATGGGAAGAATCCGACTACAGGATAATGGGGGAGAGATACTGAAACGCAGAAAAAAAGGAGATAAGGTCATCCGTCATACCTTTGCCGCGGGAAATATTACTTTACTGGATGAATATCTTTCATTCTCAAGCTACCCTATTGTTGATCTTCGTTTTGAACCTGGTCCCCTCTATCAAGTTCCGCTTATTGAACGCTTTATCCCGCAGAATAAATCGCTTGACCTTGTCGTATCACGGGTAGAGCGATATTTACATACCATGGTAGCGGGTTCCTGGTCAATTAAGACCGGAGAATCCCAAGAGCCAAACAATACGCCGGGAGGCCAAATTTTCAAATATAACACAGTAGCGCCTGTTCAGAATCAGATAACCTCTATTCCTCCCTTTGTATTCAATTTTATGTCCCTTTTGGAAAGTTTTATTGAAGAACAAGGCGTGACTACGTCTGCATTAGCCCGGCTTCCCAAAGGAGTAAAGGCCAATGCCGCCATAGAGTCATTAAAAGAGAGTGAATTTCAGAATCTTAATATTCCTATGGAACGGGTAAAAGGAACCGTGAAGCGAATAGCCGAGAAGATGTTGGATTATGCAGATGACTATTTTGTGAAACCACAAACCGTATATTACCTTGAAAAGGGTGAGCCGCAATACTTTGATATCATTGGCGCATCCGCATTAAAGAAACGCCAAGAATTGAAAATTGATGAACAGCCACTTGATGCCATACCTATTAAACGGGATTATCGGGTGGATATAGAAGTACAAAGCGGTTTGGCATTTACCCGTGAAGCCCAGAAGCAAGCCGCAAAAGAATTAGGAGATTATCTTGTCCAGTTATCGCAATTAGGACTCGTATCACCAGAAGTTATCAAAGTCTATTTCCAACGCCTTCTTGAGATTTATCAATTTGGGTCAACTAATGAGATTATGGAAGCCATGGATCAATTTGGTGCAGAAGGACAAATGACTGATCAGCAGATTGAAGCTATGAAGATAGCATTAGCCGAGGTATTTAAGGATTTACAAAGCGAAGGCATATTACCGACTAGTGAACAGCGGATTGAAGAAGGAAAGATAGCAACTGCAGAAGCCATTAAGGACACTGGACTGAAAGATAAGGAAAATCCAGTCGAAGAAGAAAAGAAACCGTCTGAATCTATTTCTTTTAAAGATATGCCTCCGTCTGGTAAAGCACAAATGGCGGCTAAAGTAGGTATTCAAATAAGCGAAGAAGAAATCCGTCAGAAAGAAGCAGAACAGCAAGCCATGGAACGAACAAAACTGTCAATTCAAGCCAAGAAAGGAGCAAATAATGCCTCTACAGTCCGGTAAATCAGATAAAGTGATCTCTGGAAATATCAGTGAACTCATGCACTCAGGTAGACCACAAGCTCAAAGTATAGCTATTGCCATGTCAAAAGCTGGAAAATCAAAAAAGAAGAAAAAACCATCAAAAAAGAATTATAATCGTGAAGATATTGCTTCTGCACGAGAAATGGTTAGGGGGTGATCATTTATGGAAGGAAAACACATGATGCCTAATGGTCAGGCAATGATGGATAAGGAAATGAAAAAAAAGAAAATGAAATCCTCTGGGAAATCCTATGGAAAAGAACATGTTGCCATGGCACGGAAGATGATGGAGGAAAAACATGGCTAGGGTACTCCTGGAGTATTCATTTATTTTTGATAATGCTACCACCTGGAATAGTTGGCATGAGTTTGAAAAAGATTTAGCAAAATTTTTTGCCGATCATGGCATGGGTGCTGAAATAGTCAAAACTGCGGAAGAACATCCTGGCCGAAGAATTATTGAAGTATATAAAGTAGATACTTTTGGAAAAGTAAATATTCCCCAAACCCCTATAAAATTCAAAGGACCGGAAAAAGCGTTCAAAGATTTAGTAAAATAATATGGCAGCACCCCTCACCGGCCACGCATACAATGCAGAGTTTGATTCCAATAGAATACCCACGATAACTGCTATTTCTGGTACTGCTGGAACTGCAGATACTTCGGGAACTTCAGAAATAATACGCCTTGCAGCAAATCCCGTAACCGGCGCTATGTACGTCCATCTTTCGGGAACTGATGTTGTCGTAGGCGGAACGTATGTCAATATAACAACAGGAACACAACAAACATTAGGAACAGTTCAAAATTTAAATAATGGTTCAGTAATTTTACAAAGCGGAACGTTGACCACGGGCACCCTACAAAACCTTGTTTCTGGTACAATAACTAGAATTACTGCTGGAACCATAGATACAAGAGAAATTAGGTCAAACTCAGTTTCTTCAAGCGCTTTTTCATCCCTTGGAACTGGAGGATCGGCTGTTTTTACTTCAAATGGAGGAGGTGCCCTTGTTGGCATAAATGGAACCTGGGTAGGAACTATTTCTTTTTATGTTAATTCAAATGGAGTATTATTTCCATCAAATATAGTAACCCCAACAGGTTCTATTTTAGGTTCTGTTTCTTCTAATCAATCAGGATATATTGATACAACTTCAGGAATTGCTTTCGTCGCTCAAATAACTTCTTATACTTCAGGAACTCCATCTTTCGTTGCTAATTATGGTACACCAGCATACAGTGCCCCAATTACTATTTTAGGAAATTCTATTCCCGAAGGTACTAATTCTATTGGGGCTATCACGATTAATTCTAAACCAGGATCACAAATTTTAACCTATGGAACTTCAACCATAGGAACCATAGGAACACTCGTTGCCGCTGGAGGAGCTGGAACTTCTATTTATGTAACTTCATTTTCTATTGATGGGGATGTTACTGCAATAGGAACTCCTGATATTGTATTAGGTTTTGGAACAGTACAAAATGGTTCTGGAGTCATATTTCGGGGGGCACTTCCCACAACCACGCCTTTTGGTCAAACGTTTCCATTTCCTATAAGCAATAATCAAACAAATACACCACTTACGTTTATGCAGTTATCCGGTGGAGGAACGATTGCATTTAATGTAAGCTATTTTGTACAATAATTGACAAAGAAAGAAAAATAGAATATAGTTTTTTCAGTCAGCAAAAGTAGCTGGCCAAGGTAGCGATTAAGTAGGCACCCGAAAGTGGTGCTTTTTTTGTGGTAAGGAGGCAGGTAGCCTCTCGACATACTTCCGATTATAAAAACATCGGAACAACGAAAGGAGGTGAAACATTGTATGAATGATTTTTTTACAAAACCAGAAGAAAAAAAAGAAGAAGAAAAGACAACAACGGTAAAAGTTGGTGAAAAAGAATACTCCCAAGATGAGTTATCACAGTTAGTTGGTTTAGGAGAAACTGCACGGGATTATGAAACAAAATGGAATCGTCCCATTAGCCAATTTTACCCAGATTACACGCAGAAAAGTCAAAAGTTAGCGGACTACGAACGAAAACAAACAGAAGAAAAAGCGGCGCGGGAAGTTGCAGAATCCGCACAACACGAGAAAGAACTCGCGGATAAAGCAAAGAAGAATGAATTATCTCCTGAAGAAGTACGACAAATGGCGATAAGAGAAGCAAAAGAATTAGGATTGGTAACAAAAGATGATTTTGAAACTGCAGTGAAACATTCGGTGGCAAATGCATTGGCGGCAAAAGACCTTGTTGATGATATATCAGCAGTTCTTGCAGATGCCGAGGAAAAAGGACAGCCGAAAACAACCATGCAGGATTTAGCAAAATATATGGATGAAAATGGAATCAAGAATCCCGGTAAAGCCTACAAACTTATGTTTGAGGATGAATTGGATAAATGGAAAGAGGAAAAATTGAAGTCCATTAAACCAAGGAGTATGGAAACCCAAACGGGTTCAACGGCAGGAAGTAAATTTGTTCCACCTGCTCAACCAGTGACTCGTGAGAATCTTGCACAAGTTATTCGTGAATCTTTGACGCGAAGTCAAGGAATGTAAATTATTGCCGTTTAGGAGTAAAAATGACCAATGTGGCATACCTAAATTAGGAAGAAGGGAGGGGAAATAAATTATGGCTGAATTAACAATTTCGGATATTACCGCAACCTTGAAAGAGGTGTTATTGCCGTATGTTCGAGATAATTTTCCTAGAAAAACCATTCTTCTTGACCAAATGAAAAAAGACAGTGAAACCTTGGTTATGAATGATGAGTTTTTAGCACCAGTATATACATCACGACATGGTGGAGTGGCTAATCTTGCAAATGACGCAGGAACAGTGATCTCGGCAGGAGGTCGTCCGACATCTCGTGGAACGGTTCCTGTAGAAATAGTAACCGGTGCTTTGAATATCTCGAAACTGGCAATAGACGCATCCAAAAGCAATGCATTGGCAGTACAAAGCGCTCTACAATCTCAAACGGAAACGCTCACAAAAGATTTTGCGCGACACGTGAACAGACAGCTGTATGGTGCTGGTGACGGTGTTGTCTCTATGGTTCGTACCACCGGTGGATCTGTAGGAACGGGAACGATTGCTGTTGAGGCAATCGCCACTTCTGAAGCAGGGATTGGTACGGTTGATGATGGCCGCGCTGTTGACTATTACGGAACTATTAACGGGGATATTTCTCCGACAAAATATTTTGCAATAGATCATATAGTTGGTGTGGGAACTGCTGGAGCGGCAACGGGTACTGTTACAGATGTAACTGGTACCTCTATCGTTTGTGGCGCTCCTACGGCTATCGTAACCGCAGCAAATGATGCTCTTTATATTATGACCAGTTCAGGAGGTGCAGGCACATCAGAAATACTCGGTATTCGTGCGGCTCTTTCGTCCTCAGCGGGGACTAACACCTATGCAGGACTTGCAAGAAATACGGTTGGATGGGCACCAAGTTTTGGTTCCGTGAGTGAAGCGTTGAGCTTGGCTCGTTTGGAAACCATGGATGGAGATGTTCAGGAATACTCCGATGCAAATGA
>ERZ1292644.723-Hain-H14-01um-R2-723-length-20053-cov-5_pt1 | contig 20053 bp, 20 predicted proteins | sample MGYA00564402_ERZ1292644 | MGnify/ENA primary metagenome ERZ1292644 (study PRJEB36523, sample SAMEA6512644) | groundwater metagenome | collected 2019-01-09 | study: AquaDiva: Metagenomics assemblies of 32 groundwater samples
TACCGTCGGTCAACGAAAAGGTCTTGGTATTAGTCTTGGTAAGCCAGTTTATGTATTAAGCATTGATTCAGTAAATAATAGAATAGTTGTTGGTGGGATTGATGAGCTTAAAACAAAATTGGAACAACTGGAAAGTCAGGCGAAACAGACCAAAGCCGCTATGGTAGGGATTCGTTCTGAGGAAAATAATTGGAGGGCGGATTATATAACTTATCAAAAGGAATTGGAACTGGCACGTCGAGAATATTTTAGAACTCAGGAAGCAATGAGAGAATTTGATTTGGAAGATGAAAAAATCAAATTAAGGGAAGCCGATGTTAAATCGGAAATGTGGAGTTCGGGAAAAAACTATGAAGAATTTACTGCTGCTTTTACCCCGACGTTGCAGTCGGGGCTCCGACCCGAAGGCGTTGGAGCTGCAACTCAATTTGCTGTGCCGCAATCAGAATTTTTAACAGAACTTCAAAATAAAATAATCAAATTAAGACGGGAAATATCTGACATTGGCAGTATCGATGAAGAAGTAATGAAAGAATATGACGAAACGCGCAAACGTCACGAATTTTTGGTTGCAGAAGTTAGTGATTTAAATCAGGCCACTGAATCTCTTAAAAATTTAATCAGGGACTTAACTTTCAGAATTAACAATGATTTCACAACCGGAATAAAGCTAATCAATGAAGAATTTCACCATTATTTTCGATTAATGTTTGATGGTGGCTCCGCAAAATTAACTACCAATTATTTTTCTGAAAACGGCGCTGGAGTTGATATAAATATTAGTATACCGCAAAAACGGATTAAAGATCTCAATTTACTTTCAGGCGGTGAGCGGTCGCTGGTTTCTATCGCATTTCTTTTTGCCATTGTTTCTGCGAGCAAGCCGCCGTTTTTAATTTTAGATGAAATTGATGCTGCACTTGATGAAGCTAACGCTTTGCGTTTTGCTAAAATTTTGAAAGATCTGGCAAAAGATACTCAGTTTATTTTAATTACTCATAATCGGGCCACTATGGAGGCCGCTAAGGTTCTATATGGCATTACCATGGATGGCGATGGTGTTTCAAAATTGTTTTCTCTAAAATTGGAAGAAGCAACTATCTAAACAAATTCTTATTAGGGTATAATGAAAGCAAAGAGTTTTTTTACAAAAAAATGCAATAGCGGAAGTGGAGCGTCTTGCTATGAAAATCGTAGAAGATTTGGCTTTAGTTTTGTCTGGCGGATCTTACCGCACCATGTTTCAGGTTCACTGTTTAATGCTTTTAGAATCGCTTGGCATATACCCTAAGGCGATTTACGCTATTTCCGGAGGCGTGCCAAACGCTCTTGGATTGATTACTGGCAAAGCATCACATCTTGAGAAAATATGGCTCGGCATAAAACCGGGAAAGCTTTTTGCTCGCGATTATAAACGGCTCTTTATAGAACCGTTAAAAAAAGGATGCTGGCCAATAATGGGCGCCTCATCTATTTTCAAAACAAAGGAGCTTGATAATGTTATTGATCGCGAGGTTGATTTTGAAGCAACGATTTGTTCGCCAATTGAACTTAAGGTTGCTGTTTGCGAACTAATATCGGGAGAAATGTTGTGGTTTTCAAATAAAACCTCCGGAATTACCTCAGAATTTTTTAAATCAGTTGTTATCGGATCAATGCGTATTCCGGTTTTTTGGGAACCGATGGCAGTATCATTTGGAGGAAGAGAGTATCAATTTGCTGATGCCGGACTTGCCACCAATCTGCCGGTAAAACCAGCTGTGACCGACGGTTTTTCAAAAATTATAGCTATTGAAACTACGCCAAAACATCTTAAGGTAACGCCAAAGCTTGAAACCATTGCCGAAGTTGATCATCGTTGTGGCGAAATAAAACATATTGACGAAACAGAAGGGCATCTTAAATGGATTGATTATATTAATCGCGACGTAAGTGTTATAGAAAATATTAATAAAATTCTTAATGATACGCGCGTACCCAAAGATATTCGGGATGATATTGCCGAAGAGTGTTTAAACTTTATGTTTTCTGGGAAGCGTCGTGTAGAAATTTGCCGCATCAGTCCTCCGGCAAAACTGGCAATTTTCCGAAAAAACAACAAAAATGATTATGGTGCGCCAACGCTTTGGTCACGCTGTGAACTTCTTGGCGCTGGCGAAGCGGCAGCCGAACTTATAATGATGCCATTTCTTTTAAAACAAGGTATTTTAATTTAATGAAATATATTTTTATCCCCGCAATTGCGGGGTTTTATGAGTGATATAAGATTTGCGATTTAAGCTAAAATGTGATATAAATTTACAAAGTCGCGGAGAATGCCGAGGTAGCTCAACGGTAGAGCAGCGCTTTTGTAAAGCGTTGGTTGGGGGTTCGATTCCTCTCCTCGGCTTATAATAAATTATAAATTTTTAAATTTTATGAAAGCTCAAGAAAAAGTTACTAAATTAGTTTGCAGCGAATGTCATCGCATAAATTATCATACCCAGAAAAATAAGAAATTAGTTGAAAGAAAACTGGAATTTAAAAAATTTTGCAAATGGTGCCGCAAACACACAGTTCATAAAGAAGGAAAGAAATAGTTTATGGGGCTGATAAGGGGGCTTAGTTTAGTGGTAAAACAGCGGTCTCCAACCCCGCAGCTGCGGGGCGATTCCCTTAAATAATTTCTTGATCTATGTTTTTGACGTATATTTTAAAAAGTAAAAAAGATAACAAGCTTTATATCGGCAGCACTGGGAATTTGGAAAGGCGGTTGTTTGAGCATACGCAAGGATTGGTAAAATCAACAAAAAATCGAAGACCGCTTGAATTAATATATAAAGAAATTTTTAACACAAAGGAAGAAGCACAAAATAGAGAAAGATATTTTAAAGGTGGTGGGAAAGCGAGAAAAATTTTGTTAGGATTAATTAAAAATAAGGGGGCTTAGTTTAGTGGTAAAACAGCGGTCTCCAAAACCGCTGACGGGGGTCCGATTCCCTCAGCCCCTGCTGAATTTGACATAATAATATTTATATGATATACTTTTTGTAAAATCCTAAGGAGGATATCAATGGATCTTTCAAAAGAGTTTGAACTCCCAATTACGGATATATCATATTTAAAAAGGCTTTCACATCATTGTTTAAATGTTTTTCATGATGATTTAGTTGAGGCAAGAGCTTCCTTATTTCGTCTAGGTCTCGTGGGTTTTTACGATTGTATGTGGGATGGCATGAAAGTTGAAGTTGGCCACATTTTGTATCGACTTTCTGATTTTATTGAAAAGACAGAACGAAAACTAATATGGGTATATCCTTCGGAAAACGGTACGATTATTGATGAGTATGGTTGGTGCGATTCACTTGAAGATTGGAGACAGCAATGGGAGAAAATGCATCCAATTATTCCAGAATTTGATTTTACAAATAAACTTAAAGCCAGAGAACTTCTTGCTTTACCTGATATTTTTCAAGAGTAGGTTTAACACCGTCTGGTTTACCCAGCGGTTTTTTTATTTCACTTCCAGAATCAAAATCAACCTATCCAATCTCTCAAATCCGGTTCTGGTTCGACTCTGCTCACCACCTCTTCGAGCCTGAGCCTCAGAGCCGAAGACCTGAGTTTATCGAATGGGTAACATCATGCACAAGCTCTTGCTGATTTGACAATTTTTCTTCAGCTTGTTAACATGAAGTATATATGGCTCAAAAAACTTTAGAAAAACTGGATAAAGATATTGTTCAACTCAGAGATGAAGTAAAAGTTTTACGTTCTTTTGTAATCGGCACTTTTGGCAAAGATGAGGAAGGACAATATAGACCTCAATTTGTCAAAAAAATTCTAAAAAACGTTTCAGAAACAACTCCATTTATTTTTAAAAATAAAAGTTCATTTTTGAAAATGTTAAGAAATTAGTTGGATTATGTTAAATATAGTTTTTTCTGATAAATTTGTGAAAGCGGCAAAACGACTACCAATTTCTATTCAAAGTAATTTAGCAGAAAAATTAGAAAAATTACAAAACAATCCATTTAACTCTCTACTACATACCAAGTATCTGGTTGGAAAATTAAGTGGCTTTTATTCTTTCAGAATTACTCGTGATTGGCGAGTGATTTTTTATTTCATTAACACAGAAATTATAAAGTTAATTGACGTGGCTCATCGCAAGGATATTTATAGATAGGACCTTATTTTAATTCTATCCTGCACAAGCCTTTGCTACTAAAATAACCGCATGTTCTTTCGGTTATTTTTTACATCTACAGTAGACGTTAGAACTTTTTTATGATTTAATGAAAAGTATGAGTATTGAAAACCCTAAGTTTAATAAAGCTGAGAAACCGATACTTGAAGAAGTTAATCTGAAGGATTTAAAGAAAGGTGATAAGATAGTTATTGAAGTTGGTAATAAAACTATTTATGAAATTACTTTACTTGGCAGAGAAAAGGGTAATGCCAATGTTAGATTAAAAATAAGCAAGTATTCAACTGATAATCCAAAACAACCTCAAATCAAAGAACTAACAGCAAGAATGCCAGGCGGTTTTGAAATGGATAAAGTAGAAGATATTGGAAATGATAGGGTTGTTACAAAAGAAGGAATTGGAATTATGAAAGATACAATTAAAACCGGAGGTGAACATACCCTTTATTTTGAAAATATAAAAGATTTGGATGGAAAACCGTATGCAAAACAAATAAGAACCGCACCAGTGTCGAAAATTTTAGAAGTTGATAAACAAGAGAAAAACGATTAATTAGTTCCCGTTCCCATCTGCGGGGGGCGAGGCTCGCTCAAACAAATTTGAATTGACAAAATAATTGTTATATTTTATCATAGAAAGGTCATGATTATACAAAAAATATCCCCTGTAAATTATATGCTTATCCGTTTCGGCGGAAGCACTTGTCGTGTTGATTTTATACCTATATTTAGTTAATTTTTAGCTTAATTAGATAATAAATCGCCTCGGCAATTCTGCTGGGGCGATTTAGTTTCTGGTCATTAATAACTTAAAAAGAGAGGAGAGAGAAATGGAAGAACCCGAAGATACACGAGAAATTCCTCTTACCTGGCGTGATTATCTAAAAAGCGCCAAAGAAACTGCTGAATTATTCTGGTGGGTGATTAATGAACTCTCAACCGATATACGCAGATACTGGATTAAGAGATTTATAGTAGCGCTTCTTATTTCAACTGCTTTCGAGGCAGCTGCGCCGTGGTTTGTTGGCCATGTTTTTAATGGGTTAACAGAGCGTAACGGGCGAATGATTGTTCTAGGACTCATCGGCATCGTTGTTTGTTTTATTTGTCAAAGAGCAAGCAGTTATTACAAAGACATTGCCGGTGAATGGATCGTAGGTGCAAGCTTTGGAACACTTGATAAACGTTTAACCGAACTTTTCTTTGAAAAGTCCCTAGGTCAGCATATACAGGAAAGTTCTTCTCTTAATGTTGCTAATATAGATAAGGGTCGGTGGAAAGTGGCCGGTCTCCATAATATGATGTTGTTTAATGGCATTCCAACTCTATTATCTATGACATTCTCTTTTATAGTACTCTGGATTTTTAGCTGGGTTGCCGGATTAATCATCACGTTTGTAATTGCTGTTTATTTAGTGTGGATGTTGTTTCTTAATCAGAAGGTTATTGAGATATGCGTTCCAATTGATAAGGAGTTAAGAAAACTAAATCGCCATCGTCTAGAACGGTGGGAAAAAATTGAAAGAGTTAAAACCTGCGGGAAGGAAACAGAAGAACTCCCACTAATGACAGAATGGTATGAGAGAGCCATCGGGCAGGACAGGAATTTCTGGATCTGGATGATTAGGCAATGTACTTTTCGAGGATCTTTTAATTTCTTAGGATTTTTCTTGACACTAAGTTACGGTGTATGGAAAGTATGGAATGGTAACTGGGCTGTTGGTTCTCTATATTCGCTTTATATTTGGAGTTTAAGGGTTTTTGAAAATATCTGGAAGATAGGTGATATTGAACACGAATTCAACTGGAATATGCCAGCTGTGAAATCTATGATAAAAGCATTATCCATTAAACCTGATTTAACTGATGGCAGTAGCACTGTTAAGGTTTCTGATTCAGTGATTAGGGTTGAGTTTAGAGGTGTAACACATACTTATCCAATAGGAAATGGCGATGAAAGTTACAGTGATAAGCGAAAAGGTGTTCTGTCGGTAATTAGTAAAATCAGCTTTGAAATTGAGCCAGGAGAGAAAGCGGCATTAATTGGACCTAGCGGTGCTGGGAAAACAACAATTATGCGTCTTTTGCTTAGATATATGGATCCTGATATTGGCGATATCTTTATAAATGACCACAATCTGAAGGATATAAAACTTCAGTCATGGATGCACCATATCGGTTATATTGCTCAACAACCACAGATATATGATGGGACAGTTCGTTACAACTTAACTTATGGATTAAGTTCTTACGAAAGAGAACAAATTACCGATGAAGAATTATGGAATTTAATGAGGCTTCTTAAAATTGATTTTGGCAACAGGTTATCCAATGGCCTTGAAACACTTGTTGGAAGAAACGGGATTAAACTTTCCGGTGGCGAAGCTCAACGCCTAATGATAGGAGCAGCGGCAATTAAAAAACCTCGTTTTATGATTATTGATGAGGCCACAAGTAGCCTTGATTCATCAACTGAAAAAGCCGTTCAGGCGGGCCTATCTGAGGTTTTGAAAGGAAATGTCAGCGCCCTAATTGTTGCTCATCGGCTAAGCACAGTGCGTCATATCTGTAATAAATTTATTGTTTTGAAAAACTCTGAAGATACTAAAAACGGAGATTCACAGATTGAAGCAACTGCCAGTTCTTTCGAAAAGTTATATGCAATATCACCGACATTCAGGCAATTAGTTAAAGATCAGGATATAATTATTTAAATTTTTACCCCGCAATGCGGGGTTATTTTTATTTCAACTCCGGAATCAAAATCAACTTATCCAATCTCTCAAATCTGGTTCTGGTTCGACTCTGCTCACCACAAGTAACACGTGCCCGTCCGAAGCTTTAGCGAAGGAGGGTCTTGCACAAGCCCCTGCAAAATTAGCTCAGTAATAAAAAGGGCGGAGAGCCCTTTAAAAAACGCGTTCTTCAGCTGGTATCGTCAATATGCGACCAAAAATCATCGGACTGATCTTTCTTTGGAAGTCGTGAGGGTACAATGCCTCGATGGAAAAAATCGCACATCATGCGGTTTGCTGTCGCCCAATCATCTCCGAAGACACAATGATGATGAGGACAGAGCGCGGTATCACTCCTAATTTGAAGTCCGCATGATGCGCAAAGAGACAAAATAGCCATTGGCGGCACCTCCGTAATTTGATTTAATTAAACTTAAAGAACATTTATGTCATTTTAACATAATTTGCTTATTTTGGGAATCACAGGTATATAATACTATAAAAGTTTTTTAACAATTTAACATTATCTAATCGGGAGGTCTGTAAATATGATAAATGCCTGGAAAATCGGAATAGTTGGTATTGGAGCAGTTGGAACGCCTTTAAAACGCTGGTTTGAAGAAAATGGCTTCAAAAGAAATTCAAATCTGTTTTTGTATGATACCGATGAGAAAAAAAGTTACTTTGACGATATAAATGAGGCAGATATAATTTTTATCGCTGTCCCAACGCCACGCAATAGTAACGGCAGTTGTGATTTATCGGCTATAAAAAGCACTTTTGAAATGATTAATAAATCGGCATCTAAAATAGTGGTAATTAAATCAACAATAACTCCAGGCACAACCGAATTTTTCCAAAGAGTATTTTTTCAGTGGAAGATGCTCTTTAATCCGGAATTTTTAACGGAAAAACGAGCTTGGGAAGATTTCATAAGGCCCGATCGGCAAATTGTTGGCTTTACCGAACAAAGTATTGACGCAGCTCATACGGTGCTTTCATTGCTTCCTAAGGCACCATTTATGTCGCCTTGGGGACTTGGTACGTATACTCCCGTAAGAATCACCGCTACCGAAGCCGAAATCATAAAATATGGCGGTAATATTCATTTTATAAGGAAAGTGAATTTTGCAAATATGCTAAATCTACTTTGCAAGAAGCTTGGAGTTGACTATGAAAGTGTAAGGTGTGGCATGGCGGCGGATTTTAGAATCGGCGATTCTCATCTTAACGTTGAACATGGCGGCTACCGAGGTTGGAGAGGGCATTGTTTTCCCAAAGATCTTGATGCGCTGATTTTTTTTCTTCAATATTTGGGCGAAGACGAAGGGGTTAAGTTGCTTGAATCCGATAAAGATTTTAATACCAAAATTTTAGCCGGTCAGGGCCTTACTGTTGAGGATGTTTCTAAACATCAATTATAATTTTTATTCCGTTTTAAGCTATTGCTTAAAGCGGTTTTTTATTTGTATAATTAGTATGCATTAGTATATTGGCATCGTATTTATGAAGAGGAAAAATAAAACAAAATCTCTCGTTCCGGCAAAAAAACCACTTTTTGATTTGGAAGATCAGACCAAAAAAGCCATTTTAGCCATTCTTTTTTTTAGTTTCGCTGTCATCATAATTTTAAGCATTTGGCACAAAGCCGGCCCTTTCGGCGAACTAACATTAAAATCTTTTAAATATCTGTTTGGATGGGGCTATTTTATTTTGCCAATCATTTTTCTAATGATGACTTACGAATTTTTAAAGTCGCGACGCAAGCATATTTATTTTGCGACTATTTTCGGCGCCACCTTGCTTTTTATTTCGATATTAGGCATTTCGGAACTTTATTTTTCTGATAACCAGGCCGGTTTGACCGGTTATATTTTAGCTGTTTCCTTAAATAAAATATTTGGTTTTTGGGCTTCTTTAACGCTTTTAGTTTCTTTTATTTTTATTTCTTTAATAATGGCTTTGAATATTCCGTTAAAAATAGGCAAAGATGATGATAGTGAGGAAAGTGAAAATGATGAGATTGAGGAAGCGGTGGTTGTAAATCAAGCTTCGCAAAGTGAGGCAAAGAAAGAAAAACGAGCAGTGTTGGAAGTTGGCGAACCCTCCTTCGCCAACCCGCGCTACGCCGAAAGCTCTAGCGAGGCGAGAGCTACGGAGGGCGATGAGGAATTTTCCGCCCCGGAGGGGCGAGATCTCGCCTTTGGCGGAAAAATTCCTAAATTCAGAAGCGGCGCGTATAATCCACCCGTAATAGATTTATTGGAACGAATTGAAAACCGGCCGATGTCAGGCGACATTAAAGCCAATGCTAATATCATAAAGAGAACACTTCAAAATTTTGGCATCGACGTTGAAATGGGAGAAGTAAATATTGGTCCGACTGTTACTCAATATACATTAAGGCCGGCTCAAGGTGTAAAAATTTCAAAAATAGTTACTCTTCACAACGATTTGGCGCTGGCTTTAGCGGCCCATCCTTTAAGGATTGAAGCGCCAATACCGGGCAAGCCGCTTGTAGGCATTGAAGTGCCAAATAAGTCAATTGCGCTCGTCCGGCTTGGCAGTTTACTCGATTTGGATGATTTCAAAAAATCTGATATTTTAACCTTTGCTTTGGGCCGCGATGTTAGCGGCGCGCCGGTTTTTGCGGATTTATCGAAGATGCCGCATCTTCTTATTGCTGGAGCAACTGGTTCTGGCAAATCTGTTTCCATACACAGCATAATTACCTCGCTTATTTGGCGAAACGGCCCTGAGCAATTAAAATTTATACTTATCGATCCTAAGAGAGTTGAACTTTCGTACTATCGCGATTTGCCTCATCTTTTAACACCGGTTTTAAGCGATGGAAAAAAATCAATCAATGCTTTGCGTTGGGCAGTTTCTGAAATGGAACGCCGATACGAAATTCTTTCTGAGTTTAATGCCAGGGATATTATAAGTTTTAATAATATTGTCTTAAAAAGGCGGGAAGAAAGTTCTTTTATGCCTTATTTTGTAATTATTATTGATGAATTGGCAGACCTTATGGCAGCTTTTGGCCGGGAAGTTGAGGGGACAATAATCCGTTTGGCGCAAATGGCGCGGGCCGTAGGGATTCATCTCATTGTCTCTACTCAAAGGCCGTCTGTAGAGGTTTTAACCGGTTTGATTAAAGCCAATATTACCAGCCGCATGGCGCTTCAAGTGCCGTCTCAAGTTGATTCTCGGACAATTCTTGATATGGCCGGAGCAGAAAAACTTTTGGGAAACGGTGACATGCTATATCTTTCTGGCGATTCCAGCAAGCCGCGCCGGCTTCAGGGAGTTTATATTTTGGAGCGTGAAATTAAAAAAGTGGTTGATTACATTTCAGAAAAAAATCCGATTTCAGAAAGCGTTGATGCTGACCAATCTTCGACTTTGTCTTTAGAAGATGGAGAAAGTAAAAATGGAATGCCAAGTGAGTTCGATGATTTAGAAGAAGACGAATTATTACCTGAAGCCAGAGCCGTTGTTTTTCAAGCCAAAAAGGCATCAGCCTCGCTTCTTCAAAGGCGGCTTAGCGTTGGGTATGCCAGAGCTGCGCGGCTTTTAGACATTATGGAAGATATGGGATTGATCAGTCCGGGTGACGGCGCCAAACCTCGGGAGGTTTATTTTGATAAATTTAATAATGATAAAAATCAATGAGCAGTGAAAACAGAAAAGATCTTTCAGAATTTTTAAAAGAAAAAAGACAAAGCAAAAATTTTAGTTTGGAAAAACTAAGTGAACTCACTAAAATTCCGCTTTATTATTTGGAGGCGATCGAAGCGGGGCAATTTGAAAAACTGCCCCCTTCTATTTATCGCGAAGGTATTTTTAGAAGATTATCGAAATTTTTAGACATTAATAAAGACGAAATAATGGAAGCGTACAAAAGTGAATTTAAATCTTCCTCAAATACATTTCCCATATCGATTTATCCAAATTACTCATTTCGCATTGAAAATTCACCCGCAGTTAAAAGAGAATCGCATTTTGTTTTAACGCAGAATAAACTTATGATTTTTGCTGGGGCGCTGTTTCTCGCGCTTCTTTCTGGTTATCTTTGGTATCAATTTAATTTTCTGATTGGGCCGCCAAATTTAATTGTAAAACCAAGTGAAGATACGATTACCAAAGAAGAAAGTATTTTGATAAGCGGCAAAACCGATAATGGAATCGACTTGACAATTAACGGCGAGAACACTTATGTTGATTCAAATGGCAGTTTTGAAAAAAGTGTTAAATTAGCAGCCGGCTTAAACGCTATAGAAATCCAAGCCATAAATAATTTTGGTAAAGTTTCTAAAATAATTAGGCAGGTTTTTAAGGAGTAAATTATTATTAATAACTATCACAATCCGAATCTACAAATTATTATCCGAATAACCCGAATAAATTTTTAAATTAGTGTCATTCGGATATTAGGATTATAAATTCGGATTATGTAGCGAAAGCGTATGGCAAAACAAACAAAGGATATGAGGAACGATAAATCCAGAGCCTTAGACGATACCGTAAAAACGCTAAGAGAGCGCTTCGGCGACGGCTCAATAATGAAACTCGGTGAAGTTCCCAAAGTCGATGTTGATGTTATTCCAACCGGATCGCTTTCCCTGGATTTAGCGCTTGGAGTCGGGGGAATGCCGCGGGGCCGGATTATTGAAATTTACGGCCCGGAATCATCCGGCAAGACCACTTTAGCTCTTCATGTTGTTGCCGAAGCTCAAAGGAAGGGCGGATTAGCCGCTTTCGTGGATGCCGAACACGCTTTGGATCCGGAATACGCTAAAAAGATAGGAGTTTTGGTTAATGATTTACTGATTTCCCAGCCGGATAACGGCGAGCAGGCGCTGGAAATTGTTGAAAGCTTGGTGCGTTCAAACGCTTGCGATGTGATTGTTGTTGATTCGGTGGCGGCTTTAACGCCGAGGGCTGAAATTGAAGGAGAAATGGGCGACCAGCATATGGGACTCCAGGCCCGGCTTATGTCTCAAGCGCTTAGAAAACTCAATGCTATAGCAGCTAAAAGCAATACCGCGGTTATTTTTATAAATCAGCTAAGAATGAAAATCGGAGTATTTTTCGGAAATCCCGAAACTCAGCCGGGCGGTATGGCTTTGAAATTCTATTCTTCAGTTCGTTTAGATGTTCGTCGTAATGCCCAGATTAAAAAGGGTGATGATGTGGTTGGTAATCGGGTTACGGTAAAAGTAGTTAAGAATAAAGTCGCAGCGCCGTTTAAAATTGCTGAATTTGATATTATGTATAACGAAGGAATTTCGCGCGAAGGCGATGTAATAAATTGCGGGCTTAAATACAATATCCTATCAAAATCCGGTACTTGGATAAATTACCAAAACCAAAAATTAGGTCAAGGCATTGAAGCCAGCCGCCAGCATCTTAAGGAAAACGGCGATTTAGTCAAAAAAATAACTCAAGAAATCAGAAAATCAGCAGTTGTGTGATTTTATCTTGAAGTAAAAGGCAAAAGGGCCATATAGCGCGCACGCTTTATGGCGTGAGCAAGCTGTCTCTGGTGTTTAGCACAAAGATGGCTTCTTTTCCGAGGCATTATTTTCGCTTGAGCCGAAATAAAATTACGTAGCAACTGATCGTCTTTATAATCAATTTCTTTTGTATTTTGAGCGCAGAAATAACAAACTTTATTGATTTTAGTATCCATATTTTAGAAGGGGATATTTTCAACTTTAATTTCTTCTTCTAATTGAACTTCCGGCAGGGTTTCTCGCTCGGAATTAGGACTCTCGCTTTCGCGGGGAGTTAAGGCCGAGGATTGATTTGGGTTTGAAGCCGATTGAAATCTTGCCTGCCCGCCAGTCGCTGACGCTTCAGGCGTCTGCGGGCGGGGACCGAGCTGCATATTTTCGGCGACAATTTCCGTACGGTATTTTTTCTGCCCCTGCTGATCCTGCCAAGAACGAGTGCTAATTCGGCCTTCAATAAATACCAAACGGCCTTTTGAAAGATACTGACTTGCGATTTCCGCGAGCCGCCCCCATAAAACCACATTGTGGAATTCCGTTTGAGTTTGTTTATTGCCAGAAGTATCGGTCCACATGCGATTGGTAGCGATGCCGAAATTGGCAACATTTTGGCCGGTCGGTGTTTGTCTTAATTCCGGATCGCGAGTTAAATTACCTAAAATAAATGCTTTATTTAGATTCATTGATTTTATTGTCTATTTAATATATTTTCCAGTTTCTCGTCAAAACTTTGAGTCAATGGAGAAATTAGCACATTAGGTGCGAGCGAAGCGGCAGCCGGCTTTGGTTTTAACGGCTTATTTAAAATAATGTGTCTTAAAAATTTTTTATTAAGCGCCAAAGATTTTTTTATTTTTAGAAGCCCTTCAGTGTTGATATTAAAATAAACAACTCCGAAATAAGCTTCGTTTTGTTTTTTTATTGGATAAGAAAGCCGTCTTATCTTTGGAGTTTCTAAACCGGTATTCTCGCCGCCGCTATCGGTTATCAGCAAGTTTAATTCGCTAATAGCGCTATCAACACTATTTTCCGAAATATCAGTAGTTAAAAAATAAGACAATTCGTATTCCCCGCCTGCAGGCGCCTGGAGCGCCAGCGACTGGCGGGCAGGTTTTTCTTTCAGGCTTTGAGTTTCAGACATTGCCCACAATTTATCATAATAAAACAGCGGTTGTCAAATATATTTTTTAAAATTAAAAAATGGCCCTGCCGCAGCAGGACCACTGAAAGACCTATATTCTTTAATCAACTAATCTTTAGTAAGCGATGAAAAGCCAAATGTTCTCCATCTTGCTCTCCTTGGTGAACGCGCGTTGATTATATGTGTTAAGGCACTATATAAAACATATTATGGTATTATCAGTTAATTTTGTCAAATTCAGATTTTGAATTCTATGACGTCACCGTCTTCTACGACATAATCTTTGCCTTCAACGCGCAAGAGGCCATTTTCTCGCGCTTTTGCCCATGAGCCGCATTCCAAGAGTTTTTGCCAATTTATTACTTCGGCACGGATGAATTTTTCTTTAAAATCAGTGTGAATAGCTGCGCCGGCTTTAGGCGCGATAGAACCGGCTTTTATTGTCCAACCGCGGGTTTCATCTTCTCCGGTTGTAAAATAAGTTATAAGACCTAAGAGTTTATATGCCAATTTTACTAAATTATCCAAACGAGATTCATTTTTAAACTCTCTTGCTTCCATTTCTTCCATTTCTGAAATTTCAGCTTCAAATTTTAAATCAAGTTCAACACTTCTATCACTTTTATTAATTATCCGCATTTGCGGCCTCGAGGCATCTTGTGCGGACACGTTAAAAATAAAAATAAATGGCTTTAAGGTTAGAAGATGTAAATCTTTTATTATTTCAATTTCGGAATCGGCTAAATTAGATTTAGTTGCCAAATCGCCGGCGGTAAGAGCGTTTTTAATTTTTTCTAAAATCATTTTTTCTTCTTGTGCTTTTTTTATTCCCGATTTTAAATCTTTTTCGTTTTTTAATAAATGTTTATTTACTGTTTGAAGGTCGGCCATTGCGAGTTCAAGCTGTATAGTTTCAATGTCGCGCTCTGGACTGACATTTCCATCAACGTGAATTATGCCAGGGTCTTCGAAAGCTCTTACAACCTCGGCTATGGCGTCAACTTCTCTAATGCGGGCAAGAAATTGATTGCCCAGCCCCGCTCCTTCATGAGCGCCTTTTACTAGGCCGGCGATATCAACAAATTCAATAGCCGCTGGGATTACTCTTCTTGACTTTGACATCAGAGCAAGCAGCTCCAATCTTTTATCGGGAACTTTAACCACGCCGACATTCGGGTCAATAGTGGCGAAAGGAAAATTAGCGATATTAACTTTTTCTCGCGTGAGAGCTTTAAAGAGGGTAGATTTTCCCACATTCGGCAAGCCAACAATACCTATTTTTAACATTGAATTAAGAATAGGCAATTATTAATTATGAATCAAGACAAAGGAAACAAATTATCTTATAATTACATTGTATAATATGTAATTTCGAATATTATGATTCATAATTCCGTATTCAGAGCTTACGACATTCGGGGAATTTACCCTGATGAAATAAATGAAAAAACGGCGTATCAAATTGGTTTTGCCTTTGCTGCTTATTTAAAAGAGTTTGAAATATCTAGACCGGAAAAAGTAGTTGTTGGCAGAGATGCTCGTTTATCATCGCCGGTCCTTTTTCATTCTTTTGTTAGGGGGATAACTGATAATGGAATAAATGTTTGGGACATTGGCCTTTCAACGGTTGACGAAGCATATTTTGCTTCTGGTTATTTTCATCTTCCGGCTGCCATTATAACAGCTTCTCATAATCCAAAAAATTGGAATGGTTTTAAATTAATGAAAAGCAATGTTGAATTTTTTCCTATTGAAGATCTGCAAAAGATAATAAATTCTAGTGCTCAAGAGAATGCAGCTATTTTTAAAAAAGGCAAAATTACAAGCGAAAATATTAAAACGGATTATTTAAAACATGTTTTAGATTTTATAAATGTCGAGTCAATAAGACCGATGCGAGTGGCAATTGATGCTTCAAACGGCGTTGCCGGTCCAATGCTTGAAGCAGTGCTTAAAAAACTGCCCATAAGTTATGCCGCATTAAATTTTAGCCCCGATGGCGATTTTCCGGCTCATGAGCCCGATCCGACACAGGAAAAAAATCTTACCAATTTAAAAAATGAAGTAATAGCCAGCCACTATCATTTTGGCTGCGCTCTTGACGGCGATGGCGACCGGATTATTTTTGTTGATGAAAACGGAGAATCAACACCATCTTCGGTAACGGGTGCTTTAATGAGCAAATACTTTCTTTCAGGAACTCGCAGCGAGAAGGTTGTTTACAGCACCACAATGAGTAAGATTATTCCAGAAATTATTCAAATGTACAATGGTGAGGCGGTGATTGAAAAAGTAGGTCACGCTTTTATCAGTCGTCGGCTTAAAGAAATAGAAGGCGTTTTAGGCGTGGAAAAATCAGGCCACTACTTTTTTAAGAAAAATTTTTATGCCGACTCCGGTATAATAAGTTTTCTTATAATGCTTCAAATTTTAAGCAATGAGAAAAAATCTCTTTCGGTCTTGGCTTCAAAATTCCGAAAATATTTCTCCACGCCTGAAATAAATTTTAAAATTGAAAATCCGGAAATTTTAATAAAAAAAATAGCCCAAAATTTTGAGGGCTACGAAATAAATTGGTTAGACGGATTAACAGTCACAACTTCTGATTTTTGGCTTAATGTAAGGCCTTCAAATACCGAGCCGCTATTGCGTCTTAATATTGAAGCAAAAGATGAAATCGTTTTAAACCGGGTTAAAAAAGACATCGCGAGTTTGATTAAAAAATATCTTTAAATGATGTTTCTTAATCGTTTATCATGTTCTTCTTTCAGATGGCTGATATCGTTAAAGCAAACTATATGCGGTTTACTAAGAGGGGTATTCCACGCATAACTTTCAAAGTCAATAATTGAAAGACTGCAATTATGGTGTTTTTTTATGGCGTGGAACATCTTATCCATATCAAGATCAAATAAATAAATAAAAATCAAAGTTATTATGCCGCCGTGGCTGACAATCAAAACACTTTCATTATGAGGATGATTGATAATTATAGTATTAATAGTTCGGCCGGCTCTTTCATAGGCCTCGATCATACTTTCACCGCGCGGGAAAACACATTGCGACGGTTTTTCTCTGTAAGTTTTAAGCAAATCGGGATACAATTCTTCAATTTTAGAAAATGTCCGGCCTTCAAAATCGCCAAAATTTATTTCATTAAAATTGGGATAAGTTTCCGCTAAAGCAGTGGGGATATGTCTTTCAAATATTTTTTGGGCGGTTTGACGGGCGCGCAGAGCCGGACTCATGTATATCCGATTAAAATTTACTTCTGACAACGCTTCGGCCGTAAGTTCGGCCTGTTTTTCTCCGGTGCTGTTAAGCGGCAAATCCGGTAATCGTCCTTGAACTGTGTCTAAAATATTGGCGTCAGTTTGGCCGTGTCTTAGAAGATACAACCTTTTTGGCATTTTGTCCTCCAGTGCCAGTTTTAAATGAGCTTGACCCCGTAGTGAAACTTTGACAACGCCTTCGCTTTAGCGAAGGCGTAAACGCCATAAGCGGTCAAAGTTCTACTACGGGGTTGATATTTTACAGATAAAGTGGGATTATATTAATACTATTTAAAGAAAATGGCAAGTAAAAAAATAATTTTAACAGGCGACCGGCCAACCGGCCCGCTTCATTTAGGCCACTATGTGGGCTCTTTAAAGGCGCGCGTGGAACTTCAAAATAAATATGATGCTTTTGTTATCATTGCCGATTTACAAGCCCTGACCGACAATGCAGAAAATCCGGAAAAAGTTAGAAAAAATGTTTTGGAAGTCGCCTTAGATTATCTTGCTGTTGGCATTGATCCGAAAATTTCCACAATTTTTATTCAATCGCTGATTCCGGAGCTCTCGGAACTTACAATGTATTTTTTAAATCTCGTTACACTATCTCGTTTGGAAAGAAATCCCACGGTTAAAGATGAAATGAAGCAGAAAGGATTTGGCGGCAATGTGCCAGCCGGTTTTTTGGCCTACCCGGTAAGTCAAGCGGCCGACATTACGGCTTTTAAAGCCGATTTGGTTCCGGTGGGGGAGGATCAATTGCCGATGATTGAACAGACCGCCGAAATCGTCAGAAAATTTAATAAAATTTATAAACCGATTTTAGTTGAACCAAAAGCGTTAGTTTCAAAAACGGCTAAACTGCCGGGAATAGACGGCAAGATGAAAATGGGTAAATCTTTAGGAAACGCGATTTATTTATCCGACTCGCCGGAAGCGGTTAAAGAAAAAGTGATGAAAATGTATACTGACCCGAAGCATATCCACGCCGAAAACCCGGGCCATGTTGAAGGCAATACCGTTTTTACCTATCTTGACGCTTTTGATAATGATAAAAAAGCTATTGAGGAATTAAAAAAACAATATCGCCAAGGCGGTTTGGGAGATGTTGAAATTAAAAAAAGATTAATAAAAGTTTTGGAAGAATTTTTAACTCCAATAAGAAAACGCCGCGCCGAATTCGCTAAAAATCCCAAAGCGGTAATGAAAATGTTGGAAGAGGGAAGCCAAAAAGCAAAAATCGCGGCTTCTAAAACACTTGCCGAAGTCCGAGCCGCAATGAAACTTGATTATTTTTAAATCTCCACAATGACTGGTAGAATCATTGGGCGGCGCTTGGTTTTTGAATACAAGAATTGACCGATTTTATCTCGCAGGTTATTACGAGTGTAAGCCCAGTTCGAATCATTAGATGGAATCACAGTTTTGGTTATAATTTCTTTTATTTTTTTTCTGGTTTGCCGCAGCAGTTCTTTTGATTCTTTCATATAAATAAATCCTCTTGAAATTATATCCGGTTCGCCTTTTACTTTTCCTGTTTGGCTATCGACGACGGCAATAATAACAAACATTCCGTCGGCCGACATCAATTTTCTGTCGCGCAAAACCACTTCACTCACATCCCCCACACCCAAACCGTCAACCATAACGTAATAAGCCGGCACAGTTTCTTTGGTTATTTTGAAAGTATTCTTGGATAGTTCGGCAATTTGGCCGTTATCCATAAGCATTAGCCGGTCTTTGCTTAGCCCTAGTTCTAATCCCAATTTGGCGTTGGCAGCGCGCTTGAAATAATGTCCGTGAATAGGCAATAAAAATTGCGGCTCTATAAGTTTTATAACTATTTTAAGATCTTCAGCGGGCGCGTGGCCGCTTGAATGGATATCTATTAACTCGGAAGTATAAACATCTGCTCCTTGCCGGCAGAGCCCGTCTTTAATATTTTGAATGCTTCTTTCGTTGCCGGGCACGGCCGATGAAGAGAATATCACCATATCGCCGGGCTTTATTTTTATATTGCGATTTTCTCCGGTTAGGATTTTCATCAGTCCTGAATTTGTCTGGCCTTGAGAACCGGTGGTAAATATCATTACCCTATTGTCTCTGTGTCTATTAATTTCCTCAACGGGTATAATAAGATCCTTAGCCGGTTTAATATAACCAAGATTTTGCGCTAATTCTATGTTTTCTTTCATTGAGCGCCCGGTAATGGCGACTTTGCGTCCTAATCTATCGGCGATTTTTAACACTTCGTCAATTCTGGTTAATAGCGTTGAAAAAAGCGTAATAATAATTCTTCCTTCAGCGCGTTTAAAAAGATCTTCAAGATTTTTTTCAACAATTTTTTCCGATAGCGAACGGCCTGGTTCATCTGCGTTCGTTGAATCAATCATAAGAGTATGGACATCCATTTTGCCGATTCTTTTATAATCGCTTAAGTCGCGCGGCATGCCATTTGCGTCATAATCAATTCGGAAATCGGCGAAATGAACAATGTTGCCGACAGGCGTCTTTATAATAACGCCGGCGGTGTCTGGAATAGTGTGGTCAACGCCGAAAAATTCGGCAGTGAAGTGATTCCCCAGTTTTACGATATCGCCGCCCGCCACCTTGTTGATGTTGAGTTTTGGAGAGTGGGGAAAGTCGTTTTGATGCTTCAATACTATGGCCTTGGTCATTCCGGTGGCGTAAATAATGGGGTTACCAATTTTTCCTATTAAATAAGGAATAGCGCCAATATGATCAAAGTGGCCGTGAGTTAAAATAAGCGCCTTAATATGAGCCTTTTTCTTTTCAAGATAAGCGGTGTTTGGGATTATGAAATCAATTCCTGGAGTTTCTTCTTCGGGAAATTGGATTCCCATATCAATAATTATAATCTCGTCTTTGTATTCTAAAAACGACATATTCCGGCCGATTTCTTCAAGGCCGCCTAAAGGAATTAGCTTCAGCTTTTCTTTATCTTCTTTTATTTCTGAAGTCGGCTTTTGCCTAACTTCCGGTGGTATTATTTTTGTTTTTATCATATGTTTATAATTTGTTTTATGGGCGAGAGAGGAGTCGAACCTCCATGACCTTGCGGCCACTAGGCCCTGAACCTAGCGCGTCTACCAATTTCGCCACTCGCCCGCAAATTCTTCAGGATAATTTAAAAATCTCAATTTTTCAAGATTATTTACTAAGTTATAAATCGGCTG
>ERZ1292644.724-Hain-H14-01um-R2-724-length-20046-cov-50_pt1 | contig 20046 bp, 32 predicted proteins | sample MGYA00564402_ERZ1292644 | MGnify/ENA primary metagenome ERZ1292644 (study PRJEB36523, sample SAMEA6512644) | groundwater metagenome | collected 2019-01-09 | study: AquaDiva: Metagenomics assemblies of 32 groundwater samples
TGTGGAACTCGTGGATTCTGGACGATCAGTTCTTCCAGCGGTTTGAGGCCAAGTCGGCATATCCGTCTGGGTTGCCGTAATGGCACGAAGGAACGGGAAGGCGGGGTCCCCATCCCCTGCTCACCGAACCCCTAAATTCGTGCTGGAAGACGGGCAGTCAGTGGAAGCCACGGTGGACCATGAAGTCTCTCGCAAGCCCCGAGGTCGGCCTCCCCTTCCTCCCAAACCCAAGATGGTCACGGTGCGTCTCCAGTTGCGCCATTCGGTCAACGGCAAGTTCTTTGGGCCAGGCGTCGTGACGGTGCCTGAGAAGAAAGCCCAGATGTTCCTCAACGTAGAGCACGAAGCCGCGCTCAAGGAGGATTCCTTGGTGCGGCAGCAAGCCTTCATTGTTAGTTTTCGCAACGGGGTCCCGGTGCGCCGGGAGGTCCCCGCTCAGCGGTTTGACGACATCCTAGCGCGTGAAGAACTTCCACTTGATGTCATGCCATCTGAAAGGAGATGACCATGAAGTTTGTCATTCAGAAGGAGACGGGGCTCGGGGAAACTACGGTGGTGGAACTGGATGATCTGAGCCTCAGTGACATCCAGCAAGCCTACCAGCGGCTCGACGACCGGCTGTGGCAGACCAACGCCAAGATTCTGGAGGTCCGGGGGTTCGTGGACCAGATCAAGGACCCCAACTATCGCTACCAGTTCGTGGCCTTCTTCGATACGCTCATGGGCATCTCCAGCCAGGCGGAGCCCCTCCAGCGGAAGTTCAAGGTTGAGCCCCCGCCCGGATTTGACCAGTGGCTCGCGGCCAAGGCTGCCAAGGCATGAACGTGACTATCTTCCTCCCGACAGGTAAGACCTTTACTTTCAAAGATGTAACTAACTTTCATAGCAACGAAACGCTTGTGACATTCAATTACCTCTCCCAATCTGCACCACTTGGGCGGATCGCTGTCTTTTATGCGGGGCAGATTGTGGGCATCGGACGAGACGGGGAGAGTATCAAGTGAGCCTCAAGGACGGCGAAGTCATGATCGTCCGGGTGGACCCCTTCCATCCCGTCACGGGGATGCTCTTCCCCTTCATGCTCAAGCGCATGATGGACTTTGCCGCCATCCACATCCCCGAGATGAACCCCGAGGCCCAGGTGCGGGACCACGCCATGCGAGCCTGTGGAGGGGACAAGAACCTCCTCCTGCTGGCCTTCCTAGCCCCGGATGGGCGGCTGATCGGGCACGCGGTCTCAATCATTCAGGAAGACTATGGCAAGAAGTGGCTTTTTGTGACACAATGCAAGGTAGATGAGCCAGGGGGAGATGTCGTGGGCCGAGCCATCCAGATGGGCAAGGACTTCGCTCGGGAGCGCGGAGCCACGATGTTACTCCATGCCACGAAGCGGAGCGACGGGGCCTGGGCGCGGGCCTACGGGTTCAAGACTATGCGCCACTTGATGTGGCTACCGCTCAATGGTGAAGCCGCGCCTGACCCAGTGGCCGTGAGAGAGGACCGTGAGGCTGAGTGAGTGATTGGGGTGGCACACAGAACACCATCCTTGCGACTGACCCGTCCACACAAGCCCTACAAGCTCTCCGCTTGCAGATGGCACAGTCCATTGCCTCGGGAGACTGGTCAGGGATGCAGGGCTTTTTCGACAAGGTTCTCATTCCGAATACCAAGAACACGTTGACGGCGGCTGGCCTCGGGCGCTCTGGGGCGCTCGGGGAAGCCGTGGCGAATGCCCAGTTGTCCTATGGCACAGACTTCCTCAAAGCCCTCTTGTCGGGGGTTCCGAGTGGGTCTACTCAGCGACAGTCCTATGAGCCTGGTCCCATGGACTGGATTAGTATGGCCCTACAGGGCGCGGGGATGTTTGCCTAATGGCTGATATCCCGAGCAGCGGCTTCATCCCTGAAGATCCAGGGGGCACGTTCCCCAATACTGTGGGCTCCACAGCTGTCATCCCAGGGTCCAACGTGGCGGAGACCACTGGGCTACGTCAGCGTACACTGCCACAACCCCCCATGGGACCCAACTGGCAGAACAAGATTGCCCAGCTCTTGATGATTACAGGCGCCGGATTGGGGGATGTCTACCGGCCTCCGGGCTTGAAGACCAATGCGGCCCTGAAGGAAGTCCAACAGATGCAGGTACTCCGGGACGAGCGAGCCGCTCGGCAGGCCATGGGGTACATCGCCCGACTCCAGGCATTCGCGGCGAGTACGCCGAGTCGGGCACAGGATGCCATGCTGGACCTCTCGGACTTCTTGACCACGAATGCCGAGCACATTCCGGTGCCAGTTCTGGCCCGAGGACAACAGGCCCTCGACCAGCTCCGAGGGCTGGACGTGCAGGAGAAGACTAAGCAGGCGGCTCTCTCCTTTGTGGCTGCTGGAGGTGCTGTGGGGCCTCAACTGGATGCCTATGGGCGCATGGTCAAGGCCGGGATGCCGCATGAACAGGCCCTCCCTCTGGCCCATCTCGTGCCAGCCTCAGCAGACAAGTGGGAGAAGACGTTTGACCAGAAGGGGAACCGGCTGATCTTATTTGACAAGGTGAGCCAGCAAGTGCAGGTCGTCCCGCTCCCGACGCCAGAAGGAACGAACTTGGAAGACATGACCATTGAGAATCTCCCTGTGGGGGTTCGCAATGAAGCCTCCAAGGCGCGGATTTCCATTCCGGGGCTCGTCGCAGGGGTCAACCGCAAGGAGCCTTCAGCCTTGGCTCAACTGGATGCCCTGACTCGGGCCTCAGAGGCCACGGCCTTGAAGACCGAGGAGCGCAAGGCACGAGTCAAACTGACTCCCCGCCAAATCACCTACCTGACAAAGGCTGGTCTGGCTGGGAAGCAGTACCATGAAGATCTGACACCCCAGGAGGCGGGCATCCTCATTCGAGAAGAGGACAAGGACCAGGACCGGGACCGGCTCCAGCAGGTGATTGACAGCCGACTCGTGGAGGTCTTTGACACACAGGGGCGGCAGGCTCCAGGGCTTGGGGCTATAGACGTGAAGGCTGGACGGGCGGTCACGGTGCGCCACGACGATGCCCAGCAGATTCGCACCATGAACGCGATCCTCCCACAGTTGGACGACTTGCAGGCGGTGGCGGCTCGGGTGCTCGTGGCCACCAAGGACACTCCAGGGCTAAACTTGGTGCAGGCTATCAAGTTGGCCGTGGGCCGAGGTCTGATGACCAACGAGGATGCGGCGATGTTCCAGGCCATCGCTGGCCCGCTAGGGTTGCAGTTGACCAAGATGTACCAGGGGTCCCGCCCTTCGGACCTGGACTTGCAGAGTGCCCTGAAAATCCTCCCCAAGGAAACAGACACCTTCGTCGTGGCTGCTCGGAAGCTGAACTTCCTTCGGCGGCAGGGGGCCTACACCAAACAGGCATTGCTGGGCGTTGCGTACACTCCGTTCACTCGGGCTGCAATCCTTGCGGAATACCCTGACTTGGTAGGGGAGCTGGGGTCAGTGCCAATTCCCGGTGAACCCCGTAAGATCCCTGGACTCCCTGGCACGTTCACCCCGAAGGGAGCCCAGTAATGCCACCGCGCCCCGTGGATGTCCTAGTGAATGGGGAGCACCAAGTTTGGAGCAATCCCGACGGGTGGGATAATGCCAAGGTTGATAAGCATTTCAAGTACCTGCGAGAGAAGGCCCCCTTGCCCGGACAACTTGGCATGACCCTCTCTCGTGTCAAGACTTGGGATGAGCACGCCTACGAGTTGGTGGTGCCTCAGTCTACGGTGGGGTGGGGGGTCCTGTTGGGGGCGACTGCCGCTACGTTGCCGCTAGGGGCCTGGGGAGGCATCGCAACCCGTTCTGGGGCTGTAGGGGGCACCTCCCTCGTTAACAGGGCTCTGGTGACCGGTGCGGCCCGCACAGGGGCACGCCTGGCGGCCCCCGTGGCTGGGGGACTGGCTGGGGCGGCAGTCGAGCACATGGGAGAGGAGCCAGACATCTCCACCTCCTTCTCCAAGGCGGCCCTGGAAGGGCTCTTCGCGGGGCTGGCCGGGGAGGGCGGCACGCTCCTACTCAATACGATCTCCAAGTTGGCCATGCAACGGGTCATCAGTCATTCCACCGACCCCCGAGCCTTGACGGGCTTCCTGGAGAAGTTGGCTCCTGAGCTGGCCCAGACGCCTTCTGGATCTCTGCCGAAGAGTGCCCGAGGGTATGCCTACGTCTTCGAGGGGGACTTACAGCGGGCCGCCAACAAACGGATGGGGGATGCTGTGGGGGAGGCCGTGGCTCAGTCTAGGGTCCAGGCGCTCCACCTCCACGAGTTGCGGCAGTTCCTAGATGATCTGGGGTCTCCTCGGTTCCCCAACCCTGGACCCGGCCCAGCCCGGGCGGTCTTTACCCCTGGAGAGGCCCTGGATGCCTATAGCGTGCTGGCCCAGGCCAAGGCGACGGACTTTGCCAACCTGCCTGGCAAGGCCACCCAGAGCAAGATCGTGCTGGAGCATCTCCGGGGCTATGTGCTGGAAGACATCCAGGGGCAGATGGGGCCGAGGTCCACAGCGGCGCTCCGCAAGGGCATGGACTCCTATGCCACCTTCAACGAGGTGCGCCGGGTGCTGGCCGATGATCCTACCAAGATCTTCCCTCCAAATGGGGGGATGCAGATGGCCGAGCTCCAGGCCCGAGTGACGGATCGGTTTATGGCGAACCCCAAGGCTCGGGGGCTGATGAAGGATTCCTTGGATGACCTGATCCATCTGGCCTGGCGCGGTGAGAAGTTGCCCATGGGCGCTGGTGATGTGCCTGGGAAGTTCCCCTTCATGCGGATCTCGGGCAGCGGGACAGCCACCGTCGGAGCCCACGACATCGGATTCCGCTTGCCTTCCCGCGCCGGGGGACCTTTCCAAATGCCTGGGGGGTTCATGGACCCTGCCGCAGCGGCAGCCGTCCAGAAGCTCGCTGAGGAGTATGGCGTTCCCACCACGATGACAGACCGCTTCAAGACGCCGGTTCAGTAGCCATGGGTGTCCAGACCGTCGGGGTCACCCAGACTCAAGAAAAAGTCCTTGTCACCTTCCCGGTGCCGTACAAGGGCGTCATGCGGAACATGTCCGAGGTGGAGATCCCACGAGATGCCCTCTGGACGGGGGAGAACCTCCACTTCGTGGAAGGTGAGTTGCGCCAGCGTCCCTCCTGGAACCTTGCACGAAATGCAACAGTTGCCGCCCCGCCTGCCACGGCCCCCATCACAGGGGTCTGGACGGCTCGGCGGGCTAACACGCGGGATCAGTTCCTCTTCGTGGGTGGAGTCGCCAACGTCTGTGTGCTAGGTTCGGCAGGATGGGTGAACCCTGTGGGCAACTGGGGTGGCACTCGTGGGCGCTATCAGATGGTTCGGTTCACCGAGCTGGCACTGGGAACCCCCCTCATTACCCATGTGTTTGCCACCAACGGCGTGGATTTTCCCTTGGACATGACTATTCCTGCCGCCACCAACCCAGTCCTGGCGGATACGGTCTCCCAAACGAGTGCTCCTAAGTGGCGGGATGTCTGCACCGCCTCTGATCGCATTGTGGGCATCACGGACACCGAGGTCCAATGGGGAGAGATTCTCCGGCTGGATGTGTGGCCCGCCCTCAATGTCAAGAGTCTGGCCGAGACCCTGGACTTTGCCGTCGCCATCCGTCCCATCTCAACGCTCAATACGGGCATCTGGAAGGAACGCTCGTTCTGGGTGGGACAGGCGATGGGTGGGTCCTCGGCTTCCTACTTCCGCTGGAAGCTCCTCAAGTGGGTGGAGGGGCCTGCATCAGCAAGTGCCTTGACTCATGACTCGAAGGGGAACTGGTACTGGATGACCAAGACGGGGCGCATCGTCAAGATGGATGCAGGCTACAACATCACCTACCCAGGCGATGGGGTGTGGCCCATTGTGCGAAAGCAGATGAGCCCGCTCTACACCGAATACTCGGATTGCCATGCCGTCTATCGCCCCTTCTACGATGAGGTCTGGTTCTTCTACGGAGGGCTTCCCGACCAGGCAGGCACCTGATGCCAGGCGTGGATGGGGCAGCCCAGACTGGTCTCGTTGAAGAACTCTTCATTGCCGCCGTTGGCCCACTTGATCCAACAGTCGAAGTCTGGTTCCGTAACTATTCGGTTGCCTCCCCATTAAGTATCAGGTCCCAACTCGATGCTGACCCCGAGTCCGTTGTCTGGGGCGAGGATCAAGCCTCCTTCTGTGTCCGCACGACCAACAACAGTTACTACATCTTCACGATCCCTCGGTCGGTCGGAACCGTCTTTCCTGAGCAAGTCGTCCCCACCGCGACACTCTTTGGGATCAATCCCATTCGGCCCTCGACCCACACCGTCGTCGTGTCTCAACAGACCAAACGGTCGGATTCAACATCATACTGTATCCCGTACCCTGAGACGGGGGCTCTGCAAATCACGACATCGAACACATCACAGAGCGTCACCTACACAGTTGGTGATTTTACCCTCTTGGTGTTAATGAGCGATGTCCGCTATGCCTTGAATGCGGACAAGCATCTCATCCTGTTCATCACCATGGATGGCTTGGTCAACCTGTTCGACGACGACGAGAACCATGCCATGATTTACGATGCGTCCGCAAAGAATATCCTATTCACGACATTTGACCGTTCGCTGACGATGGTGCGGACGACCTTTGGGGCGATTCATTTCAATACCGCCACGAGTAGTGATTGTTCCCTCTCTCCGCTTTTAGGAACGGCTGCATTAGCCAGTGCCATCACCTACACCTTCCAATCGGGACAAACGACAAGCCTCAATACAAGTTGGCTTACGAGTATCCTTCCTTTTATCCTCGGAACTGAATATGAGTATACCCATAGCCAGACGACGGCATTTAGGAAGGCCAACGTGCTCACTCCTGATGATCAGTGTGAGTGGATTTTCAAGACGACTGGTAATACCGCGATTACTGATCCTGGTCCATGGACATATAGGGTCCGTGTGTCTTCTGAGGAAACTCCAACCGGAACGGGCGGACTGTACCCGATCTGTGCCACCAATCCAAATGTGGCGTGGCTTCTTGTGGTCCGTCGCCATCGAACCAATGGGGGGTCCACCCAGTGGCAGACTGGGGTCTTCTATGTGCGTTCGTCTGGGCAGACGGTTCTCAGTGCATGGACCATGCGAGACTTTGCCACGGATGCCCTTGGGGATTTCGTCAAGGTCCTCACGGCTAACCAGAATCACGCGCTGTGGTTCATCTATCGAGCATCAGGCACCCATGAGATTTACCTGACGTGGCTCAAGGACCCCGAGACGGCACATCTCGTGGGGGATAATCTGGCAACATTCCGAGCCAACTATTGGCGGCTTATCTCGGGTCCAGTGGATCGGCCACAAGACCTCCTCTGGCTAGGGGCGGACCCCGGGGCTGGGACGTTTATTGATGGGTGGGAGCCGAGTGGGGCGGCCACCCTCATCAGTGTACCAGGGGGAGGCTACCCCTTGATCGCTCAAGACCCAACCTACGCCCAACTCATCTCGCTCCCAAGCACCGTGACGCCTCCAGTCATTCCGGCTGAGACGGTGAATCCATGAGCCATGTATCCCAGTGATGTGCAAGTAGTGGCCGACAACCTGTTCCCGCCCATGTGGGAATGGTGGCTGGAGTTCTTTTGGGACGATACCGTGGTCAGTGGCGAGACCGGGTTTGGGGATTTCGACTGTAACCGGGCGGTCATCCTGTGCCACCCTGATACGTCGCTGCATCCTCCGGCCTGCTTTCTTGCGAAGTTCCCTGGTGGGGGAGCCGACGTGAGCACCGGCCCGCTTCGGCTGACTGGCTCGGGCCGCATCAGCGAGAACGTGTTTACCACAGAACCCAATCGGTATGAAGATGAACCCGTGTTGGTCTATACCAAAGATGGAATTGCAACCCTGATGCTGGCCCAAGAACTCCAGTCCACGGGCGATGATGTGTTTGCCGTCATGCTACGAACGGGGTTGCAGCCTGCACCGGGAGGCGATGTGCACCGATTGGAAGCCGTTGAACCCTTCCTTCGACGGGGAGCAGGCGTTCATCCAGGGACTCAAGAAATCACCTTGGCCCCTGTCACATCCTACATCTTAGACGAGATCACAGGGACGCCCGGCACAGGGTTTCTCGTACCTGCCCTCAATGATACAGTGCAACCCGTCAAGGTGCCCATCGGCGTGATTCAGCGGGCTCGTTGGCTGGGCTTCGTCTTATTCGGAGGAAATGCGAACTGTGTCTTCCGCTATCTGGGTGCTATCCTAAGAGGACGGAGGGTGAGTTAGATGGCCGTTGGAAGTGATGTGATCTCCGCCACGGCAGCCCAGCGCGTGGCCGACCCGACCCTGTTCCGAGTGCAACGGGCTGTGGTGCTGTGCCATGCCGAGCAGGGACCCGCCTGCTTCATCGCCCGGTTCCCAGGGACGGACACGGCAGCCCTTGATGTAACTGCTTCGGGGCTTATTTCAGAATCGGTGCTAACCACAGAAGCAGCAGCTGACCAGTACCTTGAGGAGCCCGTCATCATCTTTGAAGACCCCACTACGCCCACCCTTCGGTTGGCCCAGGAGGTTCAGTCCACAGGAAATGATGTCTTTACCTGTGTGGCCCAGCCCGGACTCCAAGCCGCTCCAGGGGCGGACACACACCGGATGAGCAACATTGAAGTCTTCCTCCGACGAGGGGTGGGCATCCATCCAGGGACTAAGACGCTCACCGTGACACCCGTCACGTCCCACATCTTGGACACCCAAGGGGGCACGGACGGAACCGCCGTGGACGTGCCTGGGGATCTCAACGCCACCTCGTCCCCCATCAAGGCCATCGTCAACGCTACGGCCATGGGGCGATTCCTCAGTTACCGACTCACGGGAGATAACCTGAACTCCGTCTTCAAGTACCTGGGCGGGATCATCCGTGGCCACCGAGTCTCCTGACCAGCAGTCCCACGTCCCTGATCTAGAGAGCTTCCTCCAGGAGCTCTACGGGGCAGGGTGGTTCTCCTCAGAGCAAGCCCTGGGACTCTTCCAGAACGATCCCTTTGCGCTGATTTCATACATTACCGATCCCACCACGCCAGCCGCGCCCAGTTCGGTCTATGTCCTGGGGATGGCCACGGAGATCGGGGTGGCGTGGCAGTATTTCAAGCTCCTGGGGAATACGGATGTCACAGTGGAAGTACGACGGGATGACCAGGCGAGCATGGCTACGGCGGTCTCCCTCGGAACCTTCCAGGGCTTCTTTATGGTGGATGATAACAACCATGTGAAGTTTGGCTCATCTGTCACCCGCTACTACCAGGTGCGGACGGTAGCTCGAAGTGGGGAAGCCCTCTATTATTCTGCGTGGTCCACGGCGATGTCCGGGACCACCTTGGCCGCAGGGTCCACGAATGCCGACGTGACAACTCGCATGAATACCTTCGCGGCAGCGGTGCAGGGATTGCACCTGTTCCCCTTAGCAGTTCCCTCGACGGCTGTGGACTTGTCGGTCCTGTCCCAGGCCATTTCAGTCTTGAGCCAGAAGGTTTCTGTGCTCTCCTCACTGCCTGCTGCCAGCGTCACCAGCACCGAAGTCTCAGCCGTGAGTGCCCAAGCGGCCAGTGCCCTGTCTCAGGCGCTCTCTGTCGTGAGCGTCACGGATGCGGCCCTGAGTGCGGCGATCAATGTCGTCTCCAACGCATTGTCGGATTTGACCTCAGTGCATAACGTGCTATCAAATCGGGTGAGTGCCAATAGTGGAACTGGGAGCGCAACGAGTCAGGAAGTCTCAGCTGCCATTGCGGTGGAGACCAGCAACCGGATCTCAGTAGACAATATCCTGAGTCAAGCGATCTCAGTCCTCTCCCAAGAGGTGTCTGTTGTCAGTGCAACAGTGGCCAATTTGAGCGTCGTGGGGCCGAGTCTTAGACTCTCTTCAGATACTGGCATCGCTCGCTTGACATTCGGCTCGACGAGTATGTCTACCTATATCCAACAAGGGGTTTCTGGGCTCGCCTTTGTCGTGAGTGGCGTCAGTGTTCAACGTATGGAAAACGAAGGGTTACTCTACTTGCTGGGCTCAAGTCTCACGGCTCAGGCCACGCTTGCATTTGGAAATGCGGGGGAGGCCCAAGTCTATAAACCCGTCTCGTCCCGTGGGTTGGGATTTTATACGAGCGGCGTTACCCGCTGGTTCATTGATGGTGATGGCATTTTTTACCCATTGGCCAACAATGCCTATCCCATTGGAGGTGGAACAAACCGCATCACTGACCTCTGGATCACTCGTGGGTCGCTTGATGCATTGCTCTCGGGCCTATCAGAGGCGGTTTCAGTCCTGTCACAAGCCATCTCGGTAGTGAGTAACGCTGCATCGAATGCCCTCAGCGTGGCCAATGCCGCCAGTAATGCGGCGAGCGTCGTGAGTGCAGCGGTCAACGTGGTGAGCAACGCTCTGAGCCAGTTGCAGTCTGTGCATGATGTCTTGTCCAATCGGGTCTCAGCCAACTCGGCTACTGGCGGGACAGGGAGTGTCACAAGTAATGAAGCCTCAGCAATCTCGGCTCAGGCCGCGTCGGCTATCAATGTTGTGTCACAGGCCGTTTCGGTCCTCTCGCAACAGGTCTCAATTCTCTCGCAAGCCGTCAGTGTCTTATCACAAACTCACTCCGCCTTGTCTCAACAAGTCTCGGCACTCTCTAGCCAAGTGAGCGTGGTTTCCGTGGCGGTAACCTCAGTGGACACACGAGTGAATACACTATCACAGCAAATCAGCGTCTTGAGCCAACAGGTCTCAGTCCTTAGTGCGACGGCTGGAGGAGGAGAAATTGGCACATGGTCAGCTCCAGCTCGGTCTATCAATACGAACTATCAAAATACGACTGGGGGATGGCTTCGGGTTGCCTTCGCAGATGGTGGTACTGCGGACGGGATCGCTTCTGCAAGAGTTGGGGCAGGAAGTCCCCCGGCAACTGTCTTGATCCAGAACACGAGTACCACACTCCAAGCGTTCTTTATTGTACCGAACAACTGGTATTATCGGCTAAACAGCACGGACTCAGCTCCTGTTGTCCTCCGCTGGTTAGAGATGGGTGAGTAAGGGTTACTGCTTATAAAACTCTGACACATCTCCGGCCAATGATCCACCTTCACCGAGATGAGGTTATCGGCGTTGCGGTGCACCAAGGGATACTCAGACCACCGCGCATATCGTTCGATACTCCAGATGTTGTATTGTATGTGGCCCAAGGCAATGAAAGTCGGATGTCCCCGTTCCGCTTCCTCCGTCATGTAGGCTTGCTCCTCAGACGTGAACCCCCGCCACTGAGCCTGCCAGCAACGGGCGAGCATCGGGAAGGCGTCCATCTAGTTATAAGGAGTGAGGCAGTACCACCATTCACCCGTCTCCGTCGTATAGACCACCAGGATTGAATCGAGACAACGATAGCGTTCAATCAAGACGACTCGCTGGTAGGGTTGACTGAGGACTGGGAGTCCAGGCAAGAGCCTAGCCATTCCTCACCTCCCACCCACTCCAGTCCCACATCTTCCGGCGAGCCCCACGGAACTGCAACTCGTCCAGCGGGATGTGGTCCGACTCGGGCTCCTGGTTCAACCCTGCCGAGCGATAAGCGGGCATCTCCACCTCCCGGAGGTACTTCATGGCGGCTCCTGGAGCAGCCTTCCGTGCCCACTCCATCGCCCGCCAGAAGATGTATTCGATACAGATGTGATCGCTGGGGAAGGTGGGAATGGTGCTAGCCGCCAGCACGCTGGGCATGGCGTAGTACCACAGGACGTAGGTATAAGTCTTGTCGGGGGTCACGTTGAGCCGCACCGTCGTCCCGGTGAAGTTGTAGAGCCGAGGGCGTCCCGTGATCGGTGTGCCCCCCGCATCGTTCTTCGTCTGGTAGAGCATGATGTCCTGGAAATTGCGGCGGATGAGCGGGATGGTACTGCCCCCGTCCTTGATGAGGAAGCCTCCACGAACGTCCAAGATGAAGTCGGTCAGCCCAAGGTCTTGGTTCAAGGTGGTGAGGCTTCCCGTGGTACTCGTGACCTCACTGGCCCAGGGGAACTCCTGGGACATCACGTCCAGGCACCGCTGCAACCACTGGATGGAGAATGCCGTGGAGGCAATCGTGGCCGAGGGCCGGTCGTGCTGGTCCAACTCGGGAAGATCCGCGAGGTCGAGAGCCTCAATCAGTATCTGATCGCGGGTGCGGCGATTAACGGGCACGGCTCATTCTCCTGCCACACCGCTGGCAGCGGGGGGCGGACTGGGCGGTCCCTGTGACACGTTCGTTGCACGTCGGGCAGATCCAACCCTCTTGGCTTCGTCGCATAGTTGTTTCGCCGTGGACTCTATGATAAGCCCAATCTTGCGCCCATGTCCAACAACCAATTCCGCCCCGACATTGGCGACGGAGCACTTCAGCCCTTTCGTGGCAGGGTCAAACCAGAGCACGGCCAGGGGCCACAGGTCTTCACTGGCGGGTTCGATCAACTTCTCGGCCACGTAGCGGAAGGGGTTCATCGCCATAGTGGAACCCCTGCCGTGTAACTTGCCCATATCCATCCTAGAACAAAACCGATGGTGAGGAGGAGGGTGATAAGAAACCAATCTCGGATGGGGTTCGAGAGGTTATCGGCTGGCACGATTGACCTCCTGCACTGCAGTCCAGATGGCGTCTCGTTGCTTGAACTTATTCGGGATGCCCAGGTCTAGGGCTCGCTTCAATATATCATTCCGCTCCCGCTCTACGTGGAGTTCCGCTCGAAGTGGCAACACGACCATGTTCTGATCATACATGACCCCGAAGATGAACCCCAACAACATTAAGCCACTTCCAATGAGGACTCTCACGCGGGGCGCTCCTTGTTGTGCCAGTCAAGCGGTTGGAAGTGCGTGTGGTCGCCCTCCCAAAGCACCCACAAGCCGAGGTCATATGCAGCCTGGCGAACCGCGAGAGCAAACCCTGATGGCTGGGCATCCCACACGACATCAGCACCTAAGAACCATGTATGGGCACTCCCTGACACGCCACCCACCATCTTGTTATGGGCGACGGTGCGCCCCCAACTTGTGACACTACCCCCGAAGCGTTGGCAGAGGATTTGGATGGCGTCAGCAAACTCTGTTGTGGTCATCAGCGAAGGACCCCCAAGAGTCGTCCCGTCACCCAGGCGAAGGCTCCAATCAACCACTGCCACGCAAAGAAGGTGAACCAATAGCGCCAGTTCATATCTCCCTCGTGGGCGGGATGTTCTGTTGGAGCGCCTCGATAGTATCAAACACGGGCAACTTGATCTTATGGGCGAAGGCGACTTCACGATCAGCCCCACCTGAGAGGCCAGGGAGCCGCAAGAGGGCATGGCACACGGAAATGAACGAGAAGTCGATCCCGAGCCACTGCTCGTACCGACCAGCTCCGTGGGTAGATTCCATGTCTACAAAGTAGGAGTAGTGAGGAACAAAGGGGGCGTAGCCGAGGTCCATGAGTGCAAAGCCAACGTGGATAGCCCGCTGGCAGTTCGCCACGGGGTCCCCGTTGGAGATTGGCCCGGCGACATAAACACGACTGCGGAGCGTCACCTTACCCATTATAGGGGCCCCACTCCCTCCCGCACGTCGGGCACGTCAGCATCAACAGTTCCTCCACCGAGCGAGGATTGGGGCGGGTCTGGAGCTGAAGTCGAGTTTGATCCTTGGGACAATGCCACCCCGAGGCGCTGTTGGAGACTATGGATGCGTTCTTGGTAGTGCGCCATCGCGCCTTCCAGCGTGACCAACAGGTCCCGAGCCTCTGACAGGAGTTCAGTAGATGGCTGGACATAGGTGGGTCGCACCTAGCCCTCCGCCGTGATATCGAGCGAGTAGTGCCCCTTGATGTATCGAGGTCGAATGTGGACAACCGGACTTCCCACAATGGCGGCTCCTAGCATCTTCTGTTCGGCATAGCCACCCCGAGGAATCTGGCCTTGCATGGCGTTCTCGATGTAGGTCTTGGAGTATCCGCCCGTCCCAAGCAGGATGATCTTTCGGTGCGTCAGGTCTGTCTCCTTGGCTCCACCCCGCCAGCGTGGATACACCTTGTTGGCCCATTCAGCCGCCTTCTTCGTGGTGTGCCCGATGGCGAACACATCTACACCCTCCCATCGAGCGGCTTCCTTCTCCAGACGGGTGAGTGGGTAGTAGCCGGTCATGCCGTTGCCGACTCCATGATGCACCCAGATCACGGCTGAGATGCCTCCACCGGGTTTCTTGCGGCTTGGGACCGCGAAGTTCAACCGGATGACACCCGTAGTCCCGAGGAACCGGGCCTTGAGCATCTCGCAGAGGCGCATATCCGTCGTGGTCCCATCCTTCAATTCGTGGAGATGATGGCCCTCCACGAGACCGACCCACTTGTCCACCGTGGGCTTCAAGGCCCGTTCGTAGATGTCCTCGGTGAGTTCGAGGGCCTTGTGGTCAATCACATCCATGGCAGTGTCGTAGAGGTTCGCACTCTTGAGACGAGCCCGGTTGGAGGGGGACATGAAATCCGTATAGTCACCGAGGCCCACGAAGCGTACCGTCCGACCCTGAGCCTCAGCCGCGAGGGCGTCTGCGATGGTCTGCTTCAAGAGTTCTAGCGCGGTGCCCCCTTGCTTGGCTCCGGCCCACTGGAAGTCACCGAGGAACCAGAGATCGAGGGGTTGCCACTTACATGGGATCGAAACGAGTTTCACGCGGAATTATCCTTTCGCTTGCTGCCTGGGTAGCAAGCGGCTCGCGCCCCCTTGAGGAAACTATCGAGATATTTCTCCATCCCCGGGACGAAGCGGGCGCACTGAGGACCGAGGATCAGGTCGGCGGTTTCCCACGAAGGGTCAATGTTCACAAGGACAGTATGCCCCTTGGCTCGGAGTTCTGCAACCCATGGCGCGTTCGCCAGGGAGGAGTGGAGGCAGATCACGAGGGGTTTACTGGTGGCCACGAGTCACCTTGCGCCGTCGTCGAGTATTTCGGTTGATGGCCCGCAACTGACGTGGGATGGCCTGGGCATTAGGGCACTCGAAGATGGTTTTCAGTTGGGTCAATCGGTCACGGATGTCCATGAGAAGGGCAACACGGATGGCATCCCATGAGTAGATTGGCCCTTTCCCGAGGTCCCAATCCACCCATCGTGCACTAGCCATGAATTGTCTCCCACTCTGCCGGGAAGTTCATCGCGATCCCTTGTCCAACCTCCCACTCTCGCTCCACCAAGGCTTTCACCCTCGCTGTCGTGGTGTCAACGGGGCACTCTTTCGGGAAGGCTAGGATCGCCCCGTCGTGCTTGTTCAAGATTAAGGATGCGTGAGGCCACTCCTTGGATACCGCGATGAGGCACCAGTCCATCAGGTCGGCCACGGACCCTTGAATCTTATGGTTGAGTCCATCCTTGGCCCGGTCATCGGGGAGGCCAAAGAGTTTGCGCCGCCGCCCCATGAAGGTGCGGGCTTCCTTGTCAGTACGACATTGCGCCCAGATCATCTCTTTCCACGCTTGGGCTTTTGGACGGGCGTTAAGGAATTGCTGGGCTCGCTGAAGGAGCATCTGACGGTCAAGCCCCAGCGTCTCAATTCCTGGCATACCCAGCACAGCTTTGGCGCTCGTGCCATATTGACCCACCCCATAGCGGAAGTTTTTGGCCCGGGTACGGCGTTCGTCTTTGGAATTTAACCAATCCGTGGGCAGATTATAACTATCCAACGGTGAATTTACACCAAGGTCTGGTGCCCAAGCCATGAGGTACTTGGCACAGGTAAACGTATGGATGTCCCTCCCCTGTTTAAACAGTTGGACATCTTCCTCATCGCCTGTGTAGGCTGTGAACATCCGAGCCTCGATCCCTGACCAGTCGAACTCCAGCCACCACTCGCCTGGGTCAGGGTGGATGATGTGCCAGTGCTTCTTCCAGAACTCCCGCTTGAACCCCCCGAGGTTCGGATTCTTGGTGGACCACCGACCGCTGGCCTGAGTGGGGAGAATCTCTGGGAATACGCGGTCGGCCTCGGACAACTTCACAAGGGCCTTCCGCATCCCCTCGTACTCGATGAAGTCCAAGCGGGCCAGGAGGACATCGGAGTCCACGCCGGAATCCCGCAACTTGGTGAGTTTATCCTGGTTGATGGAGCGAGCCGAGGGTTTCTTCATCTCTGCCCAAATGCCCGCTTGGCCTTCACCTGCTCCATCGTATAGAGCCAGAAGGCAACTTGCTGGGGCGAGCGCAGATTGAGCGGCCAGCCTGTGTAGGCTTGAGCCCGCAACTCGAACTCGTGCTGCTCCTGCTTGATGTCCTTGAGTGCCGCTTGGGCCGCTTTTTGATCCGTGGCAATCCCCCGTTTGTGCGCCCGCAGGACGATGGGCACTAAGGGTTTCTGGAGGTTCTCATAGACCCACTTCGTTTGAGGGTCCCGAGCCAATTCCCCTGATAGACCCCCGTGGAGCCCAGTGGCCCAGGCGTCCATAGTCCCCAAGGCATCGGCCCCCGCATATTGACGGGGGGCGATCCGAGCCAAGTGCTTCCAGCGGTTGATCCGAGCGTAGATGGACCCGAGGAAGTTCAGGGTGTGACTGGAAGCCCCGCCCTGCTTGCCCTTCTGGTCGTCTGTCTCCACACGCCCCGTCCAGAGGACCGCATGGGCATACATCGTATCTTCAATCTCAATAAGCGCGAGGAGTTCCTCGACCGTGAGCCCGAAGAACTTCCGCAGGTGGGGAAGGTCAGCGGGGGCATTGTGCATGATCACCCGAGAGCCAGGGAGAATCGTGCCCCGACCCGCGTTCATGGCTTCCACAACCCAGACGCGGCGGTCCCGGGTCGCTATCGAATAGCGGACCAAGCGGTCAGGCTCCTCCTCGGAGAACTCGGTATCGAACGCGAACTCATTGGGCCACACATCCAGTGGCTCCCCGATGATGGGCGGCATGGGCTCCGGCCACTTTCCGGCGAGGAGTTGAGCCAGCTTGTTCCAGTCCCGCTTGGCGGGGAGTTCAGCCTCGGGTTCACGGAAGATGCGGGCGATGTGGTGGACCACGTAGACTGGGAGCGGATCACCCGGCACGAGGCCAGGCGTCCACACGCGGGTCGGGAGCGGGGGCACCGTCTCGGCATGGAGGGGGCGATACGGGTGAACGTAGCCCCGCCATCCGTTGAAGTCGTGCTGGAGGCTCGTGAGCCCCATAAAGGCGTACTCCCCCATGGCGACAAAGACCTTAATAGAATCGGGTGGGCGAAAGTGGGCTCGGTTACAGTGTTCGATGGCCCGCCGCACCACGGTCTGATTAAGTGGGGGCAACTTGTCCGTGTGATCCCAGCGGCATCGGATGATGTTGCCCGTGGAAACCTCGGAGCGGTCCAGCCCAGCCAGAGGGAGATAGCCGCGCTCCCACACGCGCCCGGTCTTGCCGATCAGGGGAACACATGGATGGGGCTCCCACTGCTCATGGCCCAAGTAGCGGCGGCCCGCCTCCTCATCGGCTCCTGGCCCCTGAGCTATGAGGCAAACCTCTGCCCCAGGTTTCATGTCATCAGGCACCCAGCCTTGACCGTCCCCGTAGGCAGGGCAACCATGGCACTCAGGGGGCTTGGGGAGCATCCCACCGAATCCCCCGTGGCACGGCACCTTGGGTCACAAGATGATGCTGCATCTTAATCCAGGCTGGTTTATCGTAGCCAGGCTTTCCAACTGCCCACGTCCACAGTTCATGGAGGTTCCCTTCCATGTCACTCATGGGCCTCAACCTCTCGTTCCGCGAGCGCGGCTTCGGGGATCATCGTAACGTGGTTCTTGGGCAAGCAGCAACTTCGCCGCCATGAGAGCAGCGTGTTGCTTGCAAAACAGGCTATCGGTTCCATGCCCACGCTTCCGCAGACATTGGTATTGGATACCTCGTGGCGGGAACACTTCAAACGCGCATCGCATTGGGGCATACGGACGCCCATTGGGTTCCCCCGCCCATTGACCATAGCGAGACTGTGGGTAGTCGTGGATCATGGCCGCGATATGAAGTCGGAGGTCACGGCGACAGCGCCCGGATCGCGACAATGATTGACTCGACTTCTATCTTTCTCGCCCGCCACCACGATTCTTCATCATCTCGTAGATGTACCCGATGCTTCCTGGCGTAATGCTTTGCCCGCTCTACGACCAGCTCGACCGCCCGCTCCCGGAACGCCTCCACCTGCTGGCGGCCTTTGAGTTCGAGTTCCTCCCGCAGCCGCCGAATCTCAACGATGAGTTCTCGGACCCTGCCTTGTGTTTGCGTGAACAAACCTGGAGCCTCTTGCTCCCACTTCGTCAGCGTGGCGTCGTCAATCACGAAATGACCCTCCAGAAATCAGGATGGTATGTATCTACGGATTTATGGTAGTCTCGGCAGATTCGCATATAGTTCCCATCCCAGGTCCAGCCCACGAGACGCCCTGTGGTAACCATCATAGAAGGGCGGCTCTCATCAAGCAACTGGCGCTTCCCTAATGGGGTCATCTCCGCTCGGGGATGGGTTTTATACTTCTCCTGCCGCTGCCGTTTTAGTCGTTTCATCCCGTCCCTCCTCGGCTGGACTTGGGACCAGCCTGTGCATTACAGGGCCAAGCGTGGGCTCTAGGTGTTCAACACCGGCAAGGATGGCTTAGCCCCCACAATTAAGAGTCCCAATCTAACCTCGGGACTCCCTGGCCCTGCCCTCTGCGGGATTACCGACAGAAATACTCTCCATTACCTGCACGGATCTTCGCCTCGCCTGTCTTACAGGCTACCTTGGCAGAATCCCGTGATGGCGGGGCGGAGAGGGCCGACGTGGTGGTCAGTGAAGTTGAAGCTGGGCTCACCACTACGACTGACAAGTCTTTCTCCTGCTGCAACCACGCCGCCTTGTGGCCCACTGCGCGAAGGGCCACTGCCACCTTTTCATTCTGGGCTAGCAACGCGAGAGCGGCTTCCGGCTGTCCGAGGGACATCAGAGACCGGGCGAACATCCTGAGCTCGCAGTCGTTCGACTTGTAAGTCGTCCCAACGCTCACTCCACCGAAGGGGGAACTCACGCCCACCGCCGATGACCCCATGCACGTCTCAGGGGCGGCCACGAGGTTCGGGGCACTGGCCGGGGGAGCCTGGCGGGGAAACTCATCACCAGACACAGACACGTCCGTGGACACGGAGCCGATCTGCCCCTGCCTCTGCCCCTGTAGCTGGCCTTGACCCTGACCCTGCCGGTTCGAGTTGCGGTTCACGTTGGTGTTGTCGTTCTGGTTCGTATTCCGGTTGGTGTTGCGGCTGTTGCCAGAGTTGTTGATAGACTGGCTCTGATTGGGCTGGTTATAGATGGAATTGAAGTTGGTGACACCCGCGTTGCCACCCTGCCCACCCTGGCCAACCGCGTTGCTCTGCCCCTGCTGGTTGACCCCGATCTGGAGGCCGGAGCCCGACACAGAGTTGCTCGGCCCGGTCACGGACCCGCCTGCCGCGCTGTTCTGGACGTTGTTGTTGGCGGGACCGCTTGCGTTCCCGCTATTGATACTGTTCTGGGCCATGGCAAACGTGGGGGCCAGGAACAGCATGGCCAGCAGTACGACGATGAGACGCTTCATTTTCTTTCCTCCTATATTAGAACATCATCTGGAAGACGGCGTGCGCGAGCCACGCCAGCTCCAGGATTAGAAGGGCGAAGAGACTCTCCTCCACGCCCTACTCTTTGGCCCGTGTGATCGCCACGGCCAAAGGTTCATCGCGCCCTTCGAGGTAGATGAACCGCACCGCCACGGCATACTTCCCGAGGAAGGTCAGCACGTCGGGGATGGCGATGACTTCCTTCTTGCCCAGCCCGTTGGCCTTCCGATAGGCGGCACACGCCTGGTGCCACAACTTGGACTGGTTGTCGGGCTTGCCCTCCACGACCTCCTTGGTCTGGAAGTCCACCTTGTCCCGGTACTCCCATGACATGTCGAACGAGGCCCGACCCTGCGGCTGTGGCTCCATCGGCGTGTCACTCCCCTCCTCCTTCACCCCGGCTCCCTTGAAGAAGCCGTAGAAGTGGGCCGCC
>ERZ1292644.582-Hain-H14-01um-R2-582-length-23693-cov-5_pt1 | contig 20038 bp, 32 predicted proteins | sample MGYA00564402_ERZ1292644 | MGnify/ENA primary metagenome ERZ1292644 (study PRJEB36523, sample SAMEA6512644) | groundwater metagenome | collected 2019-01-09 | study: AquaDiva: Metagenomics assemblies of 32 groundwater samples
GTCGCGACAGCGCGTTCGACGACGGCAGCGAGTTCGAGTTCGACGACGGCAGCGACGGTGTCGATCTGTTCGACAACGGCGCGTCCGTCCAGGTGGCGGATCCGGTGATTCGGGGGCCGTTCAAAGACGATTTCGTCGAGCAGCAGGAGCAGCGCACGCGTGCCCTCATCGGCCCGCGCGGCGAGATCCTGACGGACGATTTCGATCAGAAGTTTCAAGTGCAGGAAGAGGAGCGTGAGGTGCTGCTTCAGGAAGCACCGCCCGTTCGTATCAATCCGCCTTCGGCGGACAAGGGGACGCTCGGAGGCGTCGCGGATGTTACGCGTACGAACAATCCCTCACAGAATCCGGTCATTCTCGCACACTGGCAGGGCGCGCATGACGTCGAGGGGTGTCCGGTTGCGATCGCAATTTCACCTGTCATGCCGGAAGTGCCGATGGCGGGCACACTGATCGCGAGGCCGTTCGCGCGCATCGAGTTCGGCACGCGTTGCGCGCACGTGGTCGAGGTGGACATCGGTCGCGGTGTGCAGCTCTGCGTCGTGGCGGCGGGTGTGCGCGTCTCGGCAGGTCTCGATGAGGGATCGACGGTCGATGCGATGGACATTCAGGCGTCGATCGGCTTTTACCCGAACGTGCGCGCACAGCCGCTGACGCGCACGCGCTACGTGGCGTCGATCGCGGACACGGCGACGCAGGAGATTACGGTGCCGGCGTTCGCGCGCGCCTTGACGGTGTGGCGCGCGGGGCAAACGTCCTCGTTCCGCCTCGACTTCAAGGATCTCGCCAACAACGTCGTCTACTCGGTGACGGTGGCGGCCAACGCGAACATGGCCGTGCCGATCCCGCTCGCGGGCGATGTCGTGCTGGTCGACATCGTCAACATCACGGGCGGCGCCACCGCGACGGGCCTGGTCCGCGCCGTCTTCGAGTTGGCGCTGTAATGGATCGGGAATTCCTCGCGAAGGTTGCGCGCGAGCTCGCGGGAGGCAGGGCGATTGATCCGCACCAGGCCGCGCGCATCGTGCAAGCCACCCGCCGGCGTGTGGTCCTCGGTGAATTGGACATTCCCGATCGTTTCCCCACGCACGTGCTCGACAACGGAGCATCGCAGGACATCGCGGATTTCGCGCCCGTCGACGCGGAGGATATGCCCGAGGGGTACGAGGGGCCGGTCGAGCGACCGACCACACGTGACACCGAAGAGGTGATGGGCCTGAGCGAGGGCGCGCACGAGAACATTCGCGGGCGCACGCAGGAGGTTTTTCGCGACGACTTCACCGAAGAATTGCGGTTGCGCGCGCTCGCGAGCATTGGCCCGAACGGCGAGCAGCTCGACGACTTCGATCAGATGGCGCAGATGCAGCGGGGACAGCATGAAGCGCTTTCACAACAAGCGCTGTGGACGCGAAATACCCCACCGTCAGTTCTTGACAGCGTTCTCGGTGGCGGGGCGCTGGTCAAGAGGGGAGATCCGTCCGCAACAGTGGCGCGATGGACGGGACCGGACGCAGAGACGTGTCCTGTCACGGTTACGTTGAGCGCAGTAAAAAACGCAAACGACATCGTTGGTATTTATTTACCAATCGCGATTCTTCAGTGGGGCACACGCGATCAATTAAATAGAGCAGAAATCGATTTTGGACGCGGTGTGCAGTTCACCATCGGCGCGTCGTCGGTAGTGCTATCGGTAATGCTGGACCCGGACTCTACGGGCACAGCGGCGCTCGATTTGGCAGGAATGCTTTCGTTCAATCCTTGTGTGCGTACCGAAGCGGTTACGAGAACGATGTATTTCAGCCTTGCAGGCGCTTCGATTGTCAGCCGCTTTTTGATTCCGCAGTTTGCAAAGTCGTTTACGGTCTGGCGATCTGACGCGACAGCAGTGCTGAATATTCGACTGCACTCCTATAGCAGCACAGTTTTGTACAGTATTCTTCGGCCCGCGGAAGGGACAGCGGCGGAGTCGTTCATGAATACGTTTCCGTTGCCGGGGGATATTGCGAGCATGACTCTATCCGTCGGAGCCGCGACGGATTTGCATGTTGTTTTTAATCTGGCGTTGTGATGAAAAAACTATTTCCATACGCGATCGTATTCGTGGCGGTCAGCCTCGGCGAGGTCTGGACGAGCGTACACGTTTTCGTTCATGATCGCCTGCCCCGCCGCGACGTGATCAAGGCCGATGGCGTGACCTATTTCGTGTGCCACGGCAGCGGCTGCAGCCGTCTTGTCGTTCGCAATCCAGCGACGGAGGAAGAGCTCCACGTCGCCGCTGTATTGTGCAGCAGGAGAGGGACGAATAACGCCGTCGCCGACGCGAACAACGTCGCGTTCGAGGTCTGCACAGAGGTCGCCACGAATGCGCAGTCGAGGAGCCGTCGAGATTTCGCGCGTTGTCTGGTCGGGCGTTCGCAATTGAGCGCCGACAACATCCCAGTAACGGATGCCTGCGCGAATTTCTTCGCCAACGCAGTTTTCGAGTTGTTGATCGATTTCGACGACAACCAGCTGCCCGTCGCCAGGGTACACCACGCGGCAACCGGCCAGCAGCAGCGAAAGCAGGAGGATCTTCACGGTCGACTCCGCCGCGCGTCGACGAGCTGTCGCACCAGCCCAGAGACGGGGACGCGACGCTTGCGCGCTTCGCGCTCGAGCCACGCAATCTGCACGTCAGTGAAACCGATGAGGACTCTTTTTGCGACGAATTTCATGAAGCCAGTATATCAAGTGTATATCACCTGTCAAGGGGGTCTCGCATGACGATCCTCGGCTACGACTGGAAGTCACTCGGGCAGGGCATCTTCGGTGGCGCACACATCGCCGGCAAAATGATCTTGACCGCGTTCGGCGCGGGCCAGGCTGCGCAGGCGGTCGAGACGCTCGCCGCTCCGGCACTCCCCGGCTGGGCCAAGACGGGCGGCGCCGCGGATACCCGCCCCCGCGCGCAGGTGGAGCGGCCCGAGTACGTCGCGGTCGTGATCAAGGGAGTGGACGCGCCCACGCTCGTCATCGACGCGGCGCAGGTGATGGTGGTCGGCGGCAAGAGGCTTCCGGGTACGGGATATCGACCCGGTGAGGGACTCGCCGCGCGCAAGTACAGTTTTGGTTACGACGAACCGGCGGCAGTTGAGATTGTCTCTACCGCCGGAAAGAAATCGACATTTTCCGACGTCCGTCAGATCCTTTTTCTGGGCGGCACCGAGGGAACGACCCGCGTTGCGGGCGGAGGAGAGAGCATGAACCGGCTGCTGGGCGATGCGATCATGGGCGATCTCGATTTGTGCGGGATGACGGGCCACGACTACATGCCGGACGATCCGGTCGTCGAGAGCGTCGAGGAGAACACCTACCTCTTCGGCACCGATGTGCTCGGCGCGCCCGTGCAGTTGAGCTCGAAGGCTCGCGCGGGCTTCCTCTTTCAGAAGTCGCCGCAGGGCAAGGTCGTCACCGCGCTCAAGTTGCGGCGCCCCAAACGCGGCGATCACGCGACGTCGATCAAGAACGGGCGCGACGCGGGCCGGCGGGCCATCGCCACCGGAGAGCGAATCAAGGCGATTCTGTCGCGACCGACGCAGCTCGTCGGCGCGGTCTCGTTGCGCCGCAAGCGCACGCGACTCACCGCGGCGCAGCTCAAGAAGATGGCCGATCAAGTGATCAGGGCGGGGCGCGACGCGCTCGCCAAGGCGGACGATCACGAGAAGAAGATCACGGCCAAGGACGCCAAGCGCAAAGCGGCCATGGCCAAGCTGGCGCGGGTGCCGGTGTCGTTCAAGAAGATGGGCGCACGCGCTATGTCGGCGGCGACGTTGAAGACGTCCGCGCGCCCCACGCCGAAGCCGGCGATGGGGAAGCGTACGGCAGCGGTGCTCGGCGCGGATTTCGACCTGTATGACGAGGAGATCATCGGCGACGACTACGGCCTGTATGACGAGGAGATCATCGGCGCGCCGACCGACCCGGATCCGCTCAATCCCGGCTTCTTGATCGACGGCACGCCGGACACGGGCGGCGCCACCGCCTACTCGAGCGAGACGTCGACCACGCCCGCCAGCGCGCCGACGGAGTACCCGGTGCCGCCGGATTACGGTCTCGGTGCGCCGCCGACGCTCGCGCAGGTGCGCGAGGAAGCGCAGCGGCTCGCGGCGCGCGATCCGGGCGCGGAGAACGATCGCACCAGCTACGACTCGGCGGGCGGCGCGACGCCGGTTCCCGAAGGTGCCATCTACTACGACGGAAGTCGCGGGCTTCCCGACTGGGGTTTTCTGTCGTGGCAGCTCGCCTACGGCTACAAGAACAACAACAAGCGCGACGGCGCGGCCTACCGCAACCAGCCGTGGTGGGCCGGCGGTGTGCAGCACGATGCGGGCTGGCACGAGCAGCACGGCGACTCCTACGACACGCTCGGCGAGCGCGGCACAGGACCCGTCGCGGTGGGGTCGGGCACGCCGGCGGTGCAGGCGTACTCGCTGCGTTCGAACTGGGGGCCGCTCGTCGGGCACCCGGAGAACAAGGCCGCGAACGCGCCCTGGACCAAGGGACTGCGCTACGACGCAGGCAAAGACGCGTGGTTCTGGTATCGGGACACCGCGCCCGAGTGGGCGAGTGCACCCGAAGATCAGGCGCTGCTCAACCAGGCGCTCGTCGACTACAAGGCGGCGATTGCCGCCGAGGCGGCGCGCGTCGGCGAGATGATCGCGGCCGATCAGCTTGCGGCGGATCAGGCGGCGGCGCTGCAGCGGCAGCAGACGCTTGATGCCGCGCGTATCGCGAACGAGCAGCAGGTCGAGACGGCGCAGCTCGAATCGCGTCAGATGCAGCAGTCGCAGCAGCAGTCGGAATTCGATCAGCAGTTCGAGCAGCAGTACGCGCAACAGCAGTCGCAGTACGAGCAGCAGCAGTCGCAGCTTCAGACGCAGGCGTCGCAGCTCGCGCTGCAGCAGCAACAGCAGGCGTTGGAGTATTACCGCGCGCATCCCGAGGAGGGCTATGCGCCACCGATGGCGGAGGGCGCGGCCGAAGAGGATGGCGACCCGTTCGCGGAACAGGGCGGCGGCGGCGGTTACGTCGACCCGTACGCGGCCGAGGCGGAGAACGTCGACTGGGGCGAGGAGACCGCGCGCGAGCCGGACTCGGGCTTCTACGAGCCGTCGTCGAAAGATCTCGAGGAGGATTTGTAAAAGATGAGCGCGTATCTCGTCGGAACGGATGTCTTGGGCGCGGGTGAGCAGTATCTCGTCATCCGCGTGCGCAATCTCGAGGAGCTCGTGCGCAAGCGCGGCGGCTTCGCGGGAGGGCTCGCGGTGCAGCTCGCGCCCAAGACGATCGAGAACAAGGTCTACTCCGAGATGGCGAGGGAGATGGTGCAGAAGTTTCGTGAGCAGGGTGTCGACGCCGAGGTGAGCATTACTTCGGCGCCGCCGACGGAGGCTGCGGCGCGTGCCGATTTCATCAAGGGCGCGTTCGTGGGTGCGGGGCTGCTCGCGTTCGGCCGCCTGGCGGTCTGGCTGATCGCAAAGAGGTAGATGAATGGCGCGACGTAAAAGAAGGTGGATTCAGAAGGCGCTCAAGAGATCGAGGCGCGGGCGGCTCCATCGGCAGCTCGGGGTTCCGCTTGGGCAGAAGATCCCGCTCGCACTTTTACGGCGTGCAGCGAAAGCGGCAGGAAAGCTCGGGAGGCGGGCGCGGCTCGCCTTGACGCTGCGGCGAATCAAACGTCGAAAACAGAGGAGTCGGTAATGTCGTACAACGATGAATTGGAAATCCTCGGAAACCAGATCGCGTACGAGATGCTCGGCGCCTCGGTCGATCCGCCGCTGGTGATCAGCTCGATCAGCGAGGTCGCGAACACGGGCGCCCGGGCGTACGAGACGCAGCAGGCGAAGGATCGCGCGGAGGCGAACGCCAAGGCGCAGCTCGAAAAGGCCATCGCGGCGGACGCGGAGTGGGCCACGGCCGAGGCGGTGCTCGAAGTGGCGAAGAAGAGCGGGGACGCGCAGCGGATCTCCGCGGCGCAGATCCCGGCGCAGATCGCGCAGCAGAGCGCGTCGATGGCGGGCCAGGGCTTGACGCCCGAGACCGTGCGCAAGCGCGTCGAGAACGCGCAGAAGAATGCTTCGATGGCGATCGCGTCGTCGGACTCGACCAAGTTCGAGCGCGCCGCCGCGTGGCAGAAGGTCGCGAACGCGGCGTCCCTCGGATCGTTCGGTTTCGGCGGGGGTGTGCCGCAGGGGCAGAGCGCGTCGCTCCCGGGCTTCCTCACGCGGAAATACGCCGGAGTCCCGGTGTGGGGCTGGGCAATCGGGGTCGTGATCGCGGGCGCGGGCGCGTACCTCTTGCTGCGAAAATAAAGGGAGAGACCAATGAGCTACATCAACGCAATTCGTCAAGTTTCTGGTGCACCGCAAGTGCTGGGCGGCGCGGCCGACATCGTCGGGTACGTTCCCGTCGTCGGGGGATCGTTCTCGGAGTATCTGTCCAAGGCGAAGGGGGCGATGCCGCCCGACGTCTCGACGAGCGAAGTCTGGGCGCTGGCGGGTGCAGCGGCCGGCGGCGTCGTGGGCGCGCGTCACGGACACTGGGTGCTCGGCGCCGTCGGCGGCGCGTCCATCGCGCGCAACGCCCCGGCGCTGCTCAAGGCGCACGAGCGGCGTTACGCCGTGTGCAATCTCATGCAGACCGGCGTGGGCGTGCTCGCGTCGCTGTGGGCGAAGAATCACCCGGCGATCGGCTTCGTCCTCGGCAACCTCGGGGCGGGCCTGGCGCTGCACTTCAGCGGCGTGCGGAAGTAGCTCCCGTGGGCCGACGCAAAGGAACGACGCTCGCCGAGGCCAAGAAAACGCTTGGCGAGCACGGCATCGTGATTCGGCACTCGGCGGAGTTCAACGAGTACCGCGTCAACTTTCGCGGCGGCGCAGAAGCGACGGCGTACTACACGAACGATATCGTGGATGCGATTGCGACGGGCACGATGATGTTGAAGGGCACGATCGACGGCACAGAGACGTGGCTGCCGGGACGAAAGAGAGGGTGAACATGAGCGCGTTTCTCGACAGCATCGACGTTCTGGGCGCGGACGCGTTCGACGAGGAGATCGTCGGTGACATGGGCACGGGCTCGGCACCGCCGTTGCCGTCGCCGCTGGCGCCGCCGGCGAAGGTGCCGTTCAACCTCTCGCTCTCGCCGGGCGCGCTCAAGGCGCCGTCGATGTTCGAGCCGCCGTCGGAGGCGGCGACTTACGCGAGCAATTACCTCGCGTCGCAGCAACAGCAGGCTGCGCAGCCGAAAGCGCCGCCCAAAGGGCCGCCCTCGGGCTTCTTGGAGTTCTGGAAGAAGCCGGTGTGGACGGGCGCGCCGGTCAAGCGCTGGCACGCGGCAGCGGGCGCGGTCGGCGGCATCGGCATCGGCGTCGTTCTGTCGGTGTTGAAGTGAGCTTTCTCGAATCCATCGACGTGCTGGGCGCGACCGCGCTTCGCCCATCGGCAATGACGACATCGACGGCGATTGCGCCGAGGGTGGCCGTCACCGCGGCGCCGCCTCCGCCGACTGCCGCGCCTGCGCCGACGGCGGTGCGGCAGCAGCCGGTGATTTCTGCGCCTGCACCTGCCCCGACGGCGGTGCGGCAGCAGCCGGCGATTTCTGCGCCTGTTCCCGTGGCAGTCGTACAGGAGGCGGAGAAGTTCGCGCGCTCGCAGATGCTCCCGACCGCGCCCCCGGCGATGCGCCCGTCGACCGCGACGGTTCCGGCGGCGCCTCCGGCGATGCGTCCGTCGGCCGCGATGGTTCCGCAGTCGCGTCCGGCGATGAAGCCGAATGCAGCGCTGCCGAAAAAGATGGGGCCGTCGGCGAAGGTCAAGGACGCCGCGGCAGCGAAGCGCAACGACACCAAGGCAAAGGCGAACGCGGCGGCCAACCGCGCAATCGCGGCCGGGCGGAAGCTCGCGCGCAAGAATTCGCGTGCAGGAGGAAAGCTCGAAGCGCACGCCAAGCAGTTTCTGCGTCGCGCGCAGACCGAGATCAAAGGCGAGGTGCTCGGCGCGACGATTCCTGCGGATCATCTGCAGTCGCCGGATATGACCGACGCCGAGTTTGTTCAGGCGACGATGAACGCGCTCGGCGTGTGGTTCGGCTACATCGAAGCGATGAACGCCGTTGCCGTGGCGGGCGAGATTGCCGCGGCGGTGCTCGATCTTGTCGCGCAGCTGCAGGCGGCGGGGCAAGCGGATCTTGCCTCACGAGGACAGAGAATCGCCGATCGCTGCCAGTCTGTGATCGATGCGTTCGACATGGGATCGGGCACGGGACAGACGGTCTCCGCCATCCAGGCCGACGCGGACGAGTGGACAGCAGAGGCGCGCGCGGCGCTCGTGAGCGGCGGTGCGCTGCCCCCGGATGCACCACTTCCCGGTGATGCGCTTCCCGGGGATGCGTTCGCGAGCGGCGGCGGCGGCGGAAGTGGAAGTGGCGAGGGTGGCGGTGCGTCACCTTCGGAAGAGGGCGTCGATTGGGGAGACGGATCTTCAGGAGGTGGAGGCGGCGGGGAAGAGCCGCTTGATCCGGGTGCTGCAGGGCCTTCGGCAGAAGCGCTCGACGCGGCGGTCGACGTCGCGACGACAGAAGAGTTTGCGCCACCCGATGACGCGATGCCGTTCGAGGGCGGTTACGGTGGCGGCGCACCGTTCGAGGGCGCGACCGAGGGTGGCGACGAGTTTGCCGCGATCGATGCGGAGATGCAGGCGTTTGAAGAGCCGCCGGCCGAAGAGGAGTCGACGACGAAGGAAAAAGAGGAAAAGCCGATCGCGGCCTGGGACAAGCACAACGTGTATGAGATCGGCGATCGCGCGCGCTACGAGGCCAAAATCTGGAAGGCGCTTCGGCGCATCGAGCCGCCCTGGTTCCCTCTCTTCATGAAGGGCGAGGTGCCCGGCGTGAGCGCGGCGTGGGCGGCGCTCGAGAAGAAAGAGGACGAGAAGCCCGCGGAGGAGAAGTCGACGTACCTCGAGGCCACCGACATGCTGGGCGCGCTCGAGAGCACGCGGATGCGCGTGCGCGCGCAGAACACGCCCGTCTACCCGATTCGAATGATGGGCGGGGACAAGCCGGGCAACGATCTCGGCGACCCGACGAAGCTCTTGCAGCCGGGCGCGGAGCTGCTCGCGATCGGCACCTCGGTGACAAACCCGAATGGCGCGCCGTTCACGCCCGTCCTCGTGCCCGGCTACGACGAGCCGCACTGGGTGCGCACGGGCTCGATCGAGGCCATCGCGAGCGCCCGGCAGGCGTCGATCGGTGAGGGGAACGTGCACTGGGGCTGGGGGGTCGGGTCGCGCGGGCTGCTCGGGGTGGCGGGCGGCGTCGTCAGTGAGATCCGAAAATGAGCACGTACCTCGCCGGCACCGACGCTCTTGGCGCGGACCTGAAAAGGGTCCAGACCAAGGAGGAGTTGCAAGAAGAGCTGCAAGAAGAGCAGCGGCGCCGGAATCGTCTCGAGCACGTGTTGCTCACCGTTTGCGGCGCGGTGATCGGCGCGATCGTCGGCTCGGTGCTGACGTACCATTTGAACGGGAGAAGGCGATGAGCGCATACCTCAACAGCATCGACGTTCTCGGCGCGGGCGCCTTCGACGAGGAGATCGTCGGCGGAGGCGTGCGCCAGTGGGACAACCACCAGACGTATGAGCCGGGCGAGGTCGTCTACTTCGACCTGCGCTTTTGGCGAGCGCGCGAAAAGGTCGAGCCGCCCTGGTTGACCGCGTTCATGGACGGCGAGGTGCCCGGCAAGAGCGACGCCTGGTACGAGATCACGCAGCAGCAACAGTCGACCGAGGCGGTCGGCGAGATGGAGATCGCGGATATCCCGGGCGAGTACGAGACCGTGCTCGGCGCCTTCGACATTCAGATGAAGCAGCGCGAGATGAAAGGGCTCAAGCAGGTCACGGTCGGTGTCGCGCAGGCGCTGCTCGGCGGCGGTCAGCGCGCCATCGATCTCGCGCGTCAGCTCTCGCAGAACTACAGCTTCCCCAAGGACAATCTGCGCGACATTGAAGAGTCGCGCGGCAAACTGGCGTGGCACGCCGCCGCCGTCGCGGCGCAGGCGGCCACGCCGCAGGCGCTCTACGCGCACGGTGACGACCTGAAGAAGTGGGTCGTGCAGGCATTTATCGAGGCGAACGTGGCCGAGGAAGGCGCGATCACGTACGAGGGCATGACGGTCGGCCAGATGTGGGAAGACATGTGGACCGTCGTCAAGAAGGAGCTGGCGAAGCTGCCGGCGGCGCTGCGCTCGGCGATTGCCGCGGGCATCGAGACCGTCACCGGAGTGCCGGCGTGGGCCTGGGCGGTCGGCAGCGTGGCTGTGTTGGGGCTTTTGGGCTTTGCGGCTTATAAAATTGTTACGGGACCGGCCGGCGGAGCGATCGCGGGCGCGTACTTGGGGAGGCGATGATGAGCGGGCACTACTACTCGCCGGAGGACGTGTATCGATTCGCCATCCGGCACAATCCCGGTGCGTGGACGAATGATCGCGTCGTGTTCTGGCAGGACACGATCCACGCGGCGAATCGCCACGGAGTCCTCACCAACGATCAGACGGAAGAGCTTCTTGGGTTCCTGCAGCGGCAGACGACCGATGCGCGACGAGGGCGGCGCAGATGAAGCTCCTCGGCCCCATCCTCATCGGCGGCGGCGTGGCCGCGCTCGGCGCGCTGCTCCTGGCCTCGCGCGAGAAGAGCGAGCTCGAGGAGCAGGTCGCGGCGCCCCCGGTGGCGTTGCCGCCGACGGCGGAGATCGTCGCGCGCTTGCCGACGTTCAAGGCGCGCCTGACAGGCTACTACCCGTTTATTGCGAACCTTACAGCGAAGGAGCGCAAGATGGAGGGTGGTGTCAACGATCGCACGGGACGGCCGCTCATCGCCATCGAGCAGCACCTGATGGATCCGGTGCGTTATCCATATGTTTCGGTTTCGGGGGATCCAGAAATTTTTCCTTACGGTCAACGAATTATTATCGACGCGTGGCCGAATGCAATCTTCCGCGTGGTGGACACGGGCGACAATTTCAGCGGCGCGAAGAAGGTCTATCGCATCGCCGGCTACGAGCCGCTCGACATCTGCCAGCTCACGAGCGACTTCAAGAAGCCGACCACGGCTTCGGCCAAGATCGTTCCAGGCGACTGGTTCGAGGGAAAAACGAAGCGGACCGTGCAGGAAATCGCGCTCTCGAAATTCAAGGGACAGACGGTCGCGGGCGCGTACCTGACCTCAATCGATGTTCTCGGTGCGGAGGAGATGTGATGGCGACGAGACGAAAGAGAAAGAAGCGAAGGCTCGGATCGATCGGTCGGCAGCAGATGGCGGCGCGCGCTCGCTTGATGGAGCACGCCGCGGCGGGGCGCCGTCGGGGAGGCGGTCGCATACGCGCCACCGCAGCCACGCGTATGCGTTATCTGCGGAAGGCCGCGCACTATTGGAAGCTCGCGGGGGGTAAAAAGAAGCTGCGCCGGCCGAAAGCAGGCGCCTTGCGGGATCTCTGGCAGGCGCTGCGAAAATGATTTACCTCATCATTGGATCCGGTCTCGCGTTCGCGTACGCCCTCCTCACCGCGGGTGACGACGACGACGAGAACGAGCCCGATCTCCCGCCGTCGCAGGGCTCGACGAGGTACAAGCGCGTCGACCAGATCCTCGACTCGCTCAGGGCCGCCTCGGCGTCGTCGGGCGTGCCGCTCGGCGTGCTCGTCGGCTGGGTCGCGGTCGAGTCCGGCGGCCGCATCGAGCTCGAGGGCGGGCTCTTCCGCTTGAGCGCCGACGAGGTGAAGGCGATCGGCTGCGACCGAGCGCGGCTCTCGAGCGATCTCGTTTACTCGGTCAACGCCGGGCTCATGCTCATCGCCCACTACATGCGCGTCGCCGATGAGCTCGCGGTCGCTGCGCGCGGCACGCCCTACTACTGGCTGCTCGTGCACCTGTGCCACGTGCTCGGTGAGAAGGAGTGCCGTGCAGTCGTCTCCGCGGCCAAGCACGCGGGCGAGACGCGCGCCTGGGATAAGCTGGGCACCTACGCGGCGCAGGTGAATCCCTCGACGAGCAAGGCGTTCGCGCGAGCGGACAAAGCGCGCGCGACGGGTGAGGGCTTCGGGTTCGGTCAGGCGGATGTGGTGGTGGGCGGGGCGGCGTACTCGGATATTACGGATCCACTGGACGAGCTGCAGAAGTAGATCAGGCTGCTTTTCGCCGTCGCGTTTTCGTTGTCCGCTTTTCCTCCAACTGCTTGGGAACTTTCGCATCGATGATCAGGCTGACGTCGGAAGGCTGCGCGTTCGGATCGTTCTTCAGATCCATGATGACGTCGCCGCGGACACGTGCTCCGCTGAGTCGCGCCTGCTCCTGACGCAGCGCCAAGCCGGCCTGGACCGAATTGATGCCGGCGATGATCGTCTTCACCTCGGAGACCGAGGCTTTCTTGTCGCGCAGCCTGTTCACTGCGTCGAGGACGAGCTGACTCCATTCAAATACGCTATTGGGAATTCTTTTTGCGTCCATGTTTCTCCTTTTGGGTTGTATTCAAGAGGGTTCTTTTCGATGCGGCGAGCAGCTTTGCTTCCGTGCCGACCAACTTCACGGTCTGGTTGCCCGAGCGCACAGTGAGGAGGCGTGTGTAACTGTCGAGTTCGGCCTGCAGGCGTTGAATGCGCTTGTTGTACTTGTCGTGAATTCTTTGCCGAACGAACGCTTTTTCTTTAGCGAATTTTGTTCGAGCGGCATGCAAAAGCAGACGCTGTCCGCTCATATTTTTGTAGAATTTTTCTTGCTGAGTCTTGAGATATTCTTTGGAACGTTGTGCGAGTTGTTCTGCTGCTCGGCGCGTTCGCTCTGCTGCTCCCTCTGCTGCTCGGCGCTCTTCAATTAGATAGAATAAGTCGTGTTGCTCTTGTTCTTTGAACGCAGCTCTTAACTCTGAGGAGGATTGCAGTAACTGCTTGAGCTGCGTCTGTTTGGAAAGATTTTCTTGCTGTTCGCGTTCGAATCGCAATTTGCTCATCGCCAGGTCGGCTTCTAGTTTTTCTAGCGATTGGCGGTGAGCAGCCACGAACAATTTATAACGACGAGTCTTGCCTCGTCGCGACTGCGCAGCGTTATTGAATTCGAGTAGACGACGTATTTGTTCGCGCGTAGGTGCAGGAGCGGGGCGGGGCGCAGGTGAGACGAAGGCGAGTCTCGCCGCGCGCCGAGCCGCGTACTGCCCGAACGCGGGCGACCGAGCCGCCACGTCGCCCAGGATCTCGTACGCCTGCTCCGGGCTCATATCGAGGCTCATGCAGGAACCGGCATCTTCAATTTCTTCGCCGCCGCCGCCACGCGATCCTTGACGAGCTGCTGCGACTTCTCGCCGGAGTAGATGCGCTTGACAGTGCGCGGGTCGGCCATCGCCTCGGCGGCGATCTGCAAGATCTGCTTGGGGGTGATTTCCGGCTTGGCCGGCTTAGCGCTTTTCATACAACAAGCTGTAGCAGGAAGTGCAAGATGCTGTCAAGCCGCTTGTCGATGCTCCGGTGCGATTTGGCGGAAATTCGCGCGTTTCAGGAAGCCCTCTTCGTCATGCCGAAGGTGGAGTAGCTGCGCGATCATCGCATCCTCGACGGGCACGCCATCGGGCTGGACACAGTACGAGCCGATGACGGACTTGGACTGCGTCTCGACGAGTTTCACGTTGCCGTGGGTGCCGTGGTCGATTCGGTAGCAGCGATCCTTCGTGTAGAGGTAGAAAAACTTCCTCTTCTCGTAGGATTCGCGCTGCTCGTCGGAGAGCGTCTGAAGAAGAAGACGATGAGCACGCTCGTTTGCGCGTTCCGTCTCGATTCGATAGGCGCTCTCCCGCGCCACTCGTGCGTCCTGTTGCGCAAGAGTCTCGGGCGCGATGCGCGCGATGCGCCCGGTTGCGCTGTCGGTCGTCAGCGTCATGTTCCAGCTCGCCCACGCGTTGCCCGTTGTGGTGATGATCGCCGTATTCGTGCTGCTCGATGACGTACACCAAGCACTCCAGATCACGGTGTCCGTGGCGGTCGCGCTGCTCACGACCCAGAGCGCCGTCATCATCCACCCTTCATGGGCGGCACGAGGATCATTCGCTCGGCCTCGGCGTCGAAGCCGGTCAGCTTCTCGCCCTTGTCCCCGTTCTTGCCGACGACCGAGAAGGCCGTGTAGCCCTTCTTGATCAGATCGTCGAAGGTCCGGCGCGCGTTGGCGACCTCGTCTTGGTTGTCACGCGACCAGATGATTTTGGTGTCGCCCGTCTTGTCGAGCACGAACATGCCCGAGTGCCCTGGCGGCAACATTTCCTGTTCGATGCCCTCTACCTTTTCCAGATCCATCGGCGTCTCCCTGTTTGTTGAGGCTACACAAGCTGTAGCAGGAGGCGCAAGATGCTGTCAAGGCAATTTGGCGAGCTTGGACACGTAGGGAGCGAAGCCCTTGTCGGCGTCGAGCACGAACAGCTCCTCGACGTCGCTTTCGCAGTAGCGACTTTTGATGCAGCCGATCACGCGTAGGTTTCGCATTCCTTCGCGTAGCTCCCCGTTCCGGTCGTAAGCAATCCCGAGAGGGTCCTCGTTGTCGTTGTAGCGACCCATCTCGAGCACCGCGTCAACCAGCTGCAGCACACTCTCAGGCGGGGCACCGTCGCGATTTCTGTGTCCGACGACAACGACGCAGATCTTTTTCTGCAGCGCCCATTCGGTGAGGTAGTTGGCCACCACCTTGATCATCTGCGGGCTGCCGGCGTCGCCGCGTACGTCATCGAGCCACGCGGTCGGCAGCGAGTCGACGACGACCTTCTGCACTTTCAGCTTTTCGGCAAACGCGCACATCTTTTTGACGTCGCCGCCGCCTTCGTCGACGCCGATCAGCGTATCGGGCGCGACGGAGACGCTGAGTCGCTCGCAGTAGAGGTGAAGCGCGTCGGTTCGCATCTCACCGGAAGCGTAGAGCGCGGAGCCGTCGTGCATGACGGTCTGCAGCAGCAGGGTTGTCTTGCCGGCGCCGAGATCGCTGTGCAGCAGCGTCGTCGAGCCGAGAACGAGTCCGCCGCCGAGGAGCTTGTCGAGAAGAGGGAGGCCGGTCGAGATGCGTTTGAGGGCTTTCGGTTTGCGTTTGGGCATTCAATTCCTCCGAAACTACTTTATACGCGATCGCGGCGACCACGCCTGCACGATCGGTCCGCCGAGGCAGTGCACCCAGCCGTCTTGTGTCAGAAGCAGCGGGACGCCGCTCGCATCCTTGTACAGCCCGAACTTCCCTTGATAGATGATCGAGTTCATCACGTCTTCCACCGAGAACGGGGCCTCCGCGCGATCGTTGTCCATCACGCCGCGCTCGCCTGCTGCAGCTGTTCATCGAGTTTCGTCTTGATCACGAAGACGGTTCCGCGCCGCAAGCCGAGACCCGCGGCTGCGCGCACGATCGAGATGCTCCCGAGGCCGAACAGCTCCGCCGCGGTCTTCTCGCCGTGCACCTTCACGAACGCGCGCAGGCGCGCCAGCAAATCGTCGTCGAGCGGAACCACATCACGCGTGCTCTCTCTTTTTCGTGCGCGACGCGGACGTTCTTGTCGTATCTGTTTGAGGCGAAGCTCAAGTGCTAGCTTAGTCGATTTCTTGAGATTGCGCCCGGCCGCAGCACAAATGAGAGTCGAGGCAGGGAAGCCCACGTGCTCAGCGACTGTCGACACTTTCGCGTGCCGGAACATGTTGACCAGCGCGACGCTGTCGCGGTTTTTGAGGGGCACGCCGTAGTAGTTTCCGCCGCTGTTGCCGTTGCTGCCGTGAACATTGCCTTTTACGTTGAGAAGGCGCGCGCCGATAGATTTGAAATAGCCGATGTAGAACTGCTCCGCGGCGTTGAGCTCGGACGGAGCGCACTCTTCTAGAATCGCAATCTCGTAATCCGTTCCGGCAGCGTGCAGCGCCTTGATCCATGTGGCGACGGGAGAGCGGTTTTTGAGGAAGCTAGGGAAAACGATGCTGACGCGGGCGAGAGTGCTCGAGACCTTGGCCGACGTAGATTTGGTTCGAGCTGTCGTGGTGCAGCGCGTAGATGATGCCCATTATTTCGCTGCGACGAGCAGCCCTTCTTCGATGAGCGCCGCCATCGCGCGCTTGCTCGAGATGGTGCGCGGCGTCTCCTTGAACTGAAGCACTTTTCGAATCGTTCGAGGATCGCAGTCCGCCTTGACCGCGAGCCGGCGAGCCGTGGACTCGTCTATGGTCCGCTTTTTCTTCACGCGATCTCCTTATGTGTACAAAAATACGTCACGGCGTATTCGTCTTGCAAGCAAATCTTGTAGTACAGCGACCTTTTCTTGCGGGCATTGCGCGCCGTCATGCAGATTGGCGGCTGTGCAGAAAAAGAAGCAGGCGGTCTCGCTCGACGCCGCCACCCTCCGCCGGTTAGCGGTCGAAGCGAGCTGCGACCCGCGAACAATTCAGGCAGTTCTTGACGGCCGCGACGTGCGCGGCCTCCCCGGGGAACGCGCACGCAAGGCGCTCATCGCCGCCGGCATGCTGGAGCCCGCCAAGTGAGCGGCGACAAGGAAAAGAAGAAGAACGGCAGCGACGACGGCGGCAAGAGCTATCCCGACGTCGAGCCGCTCACGCCGCGGCGCCCCGAGCTCTACGCGTGGCTCGAAGAGCTGTTCTACGGCGAAGCCGAGGAGCTGAGCTTTCCCGAGCGGCTCGAAATCAATCCCGTCTTCGGGCAGCGCAACGAGCGCATCGGCTCGACGATCCTGCAGCGCGCGTTCATCCCCGAGCGCGCGTCCAAGGAAGCCGCCGACAAGATGCCCGGCCGGCGCGGGCGTCCCAAGAAAGAAGATCTCATCCGGCTGTCGAACGAGATCTTGAGCCGCACGCAGCACGACTGCGATCAGCAGGGTCGCGACCGGCTCTACGGCGTGCACGCCTGGCATCTCTCCCGCAGCGATCAGCCCTACTCCCGTTTTCTCATCCAGTGCACGGCCAAGGCGCGCAGGCAGTCCGAGGCCGGGGGGGAAGAAGACGACGAGGGCGGTCTGCAGGCCCCCTTCGGCCGCCAGGTGCTCCGCCACCAGGAGCAGATGGTCGGCATGATCGGCTCCGCCTGGGAGGGCACGGTCGACCGGCTTCACCGGCAGCTCGAACAGGCGTACACGCGCATTCGGCTTCTCGAAGATCGCAACGCCACGCTCATGGATCAGGTCGAGCGCGCGCTCTCCGCCGAGATGGACCGCGAGCAGCAGCGCGCCTGGACCAAGATGAAGATCGAGGGTGCGCAGCAGGGACTCGCGATGGGCTTCCAGCTTCTGCCGCCGCTCATGAACACGCTCACCGGCAAGCAGATCGTGCAGACCAAGACGTCGTTCGAGAGCATCACGCTCACGAATTTCTTCAAGTCGCTCGAAAAAGAGCAAGTCTCCGCCATCTTCGGCGTCGAGGACGAGAAGACCGAAAAGATAGTTAAGCCGGGAGTGCTCACCAAGGCGCAGGGTGAGATTCTCTACGGTGTCGCGCAGGGCGCGTTGTCGCCCGATCGTCTCGACGATCTTCTGCCCGACGGGGCGCTCGGCATCTCGCAGGAGCAGGTGATGAGCCTGCAGACGGAGTGTGGTCTGCGACTCGATCAGCTCATGCCGATCAAGGTTCTTTTCGACACGCGCATGGGAATGCGCACCAACAAATCCGAGGAGAAGCAATGATCAACCCGAACGAAGCGAAGCGCATGATCGAGGAAGCCTGGGAAGAGCGCGCCAAGGACCCCGGCAAGTGGGCCAAGGCGATGGGCTCGCTCATGGTCGACGGCTTCGAGATGATCTGGAAGCTGATGCGCGCGATTAAGGTGACGCAGGATCGCCTGCGCGCGATCGAGGCCGCGATTTCGGCCGCGGCTCCCGCGACCCCCGCGCCCACCGAGAGCGTCGGCGGGCAGCCCGCGCCCGCCCGCCCGCCGCTCGTGATCGATGCGCCGCCCCGCCGCGCGCCGCCGCACCTGGCGCCCGTTCCGGTGGGAGTCGCGCCGGTCACGGGTACGCGCACGAGCGTGACGGGTGTACCGCTGTCGCCGCAGGAAGAGGCGATGGAGAATCAGATGGACGCGGCGATTGACGCAGCGGAAGCCGAGAAGCAGGGATAGCGCGTGTCGCTGCTCAGGCTGCTCGGCATCTTCAAGAACGAGGCCGGCAATATCCGCCGGACTCTCGACTCGGCGCGCGCGTACGTCGACGACTGGTGCATTCTCGACACCGGCTCGACGGACGGCACGCAGGCGATCGTGCGCGAAGCGACGGAAGGCACCCCCGGGAAGCTTTATGAGGAGCCGTTCGTCGACTTCGCCACGTCGCGCAATCGCGTGCTGGAGCTCGGCCGCGTCGCCGTCGAGTACGTGAGCGCGGCGCCGGAGTTCACCCTCATGCTCTCGGGAGATGAGACGCTCGTCGGCGGCGACAAGCTCAGGGAATTTCTTCAAGCGCACCGCGGCTCCGACGACGGCGCGTACGCGGTGTGGGTCGTCGAGAAGCTCAAGGGGGGCAACGAGCAACGCGTCCCGCAGTGCCGCATCTTGCGCACCGCGGCAGGCTGGCGCTACGTGGGCGATCCGCACGAGATCCCCGAGGGGCCGGACAAGGAGCGTTTCGCGCCCGTGATCCCGGGGGTCGAGGTCGTCTTCGCCGAGAGCGATTTGGCGAAGAAGCGCAAGCGCATGCGCGAGTACGATCTGCCCCGGCTGCGCGCGCGTGTCTCGAACCGGCAAGCGCAGTCCGGCGAGCTCACGCAGGCGTGGTGGTTTCTCGCGCAGACGTACGAGTCGCTCGCGGGCGAGTTTCCGCGGGATTCCCTCGACTGGGTGGAGCACGCGCTGTGCGCGATGACCTACTACAACCAGTGTGCCATCGCGTTCGGGCCGGAGATTCAGGAGTGTGAGAAGCTTCTCGCCAAAGAGCCGGACGAGAAGCGCGCGGTGGGCCTTGAGCGCATGAAAGCGCACGCCTCCGCAGCGCTCTTGTCGCGTCTGCGCATCGCGGACGCGCTCGGCTTTCTGTACTCCGCCGAGGAGCTGGCGGAGCGCGCGCAGATGGCCGTGGCGCTCAACCCGCGCGCGCCCGAGGCGCGCTACTTCTTGGCGCTGCAGGCGCGCATCGTGGACGTCCGGCAGGGGCTGCTCTTCGCCGAGGAGGGCGCGGAGATTGCGCGCCAGGCCAGGGAGGCGTTCGCCGCCGGAGACGCGTCGTTCTATCTCTCGCTGGATTCGCGCATGGAGTGGCTGTGCTGGGGCATCGCGGCGAGCTGCGCCGACACCATCGCGAGCGCGGATTCGGAGCCGCCCGGCAAGCGTCGCAGCTACGCACGAAAAGCGCGCGAGCTCGCGGAGAAGGCGGTCGCAGCGGGCGGACCGAGGGAGATTTTCGTCAAGCTGCTCGAGATCCAGGTCTGAAGATGGCGCGCTTCTCCATCAGCATCGCCAAGCGCGAGACCTACGTCCACGCGGCGGTGTTCGAAGATTTCGCGGGGGCGTTCTCCGAGGCATTTCGTCGGCTCGGACACGTGTTGGTGGACAATCGCTTCAAGCTCGAACGTGAGGGCGACGGTGAGCCGCGCCCCTGGCAGGAGGGTGCTGAGCCGGGGCGCTACTTCATCTTCGGCGCGAACAACATGACCGAGCACCCGCGGGGATCGATGATGCCCAGGGACGCCATCATCTACAACACCGAGCAGGTGGCCGCGATGGAAGATCCGCGCCACTTCATCAACACCGATCTCTATCGGGACTTCGCGGTGTGGGACTATTCCCGCGCCAACATCGAGGTGCTGCGCAAGCAGGGGATGCGCCGCGTGGTGCACTGCCCGATCGGCTACACGCCGTGCCTCGAAAACATCAAGCCGGCCGACGAGGACATCGACGTCCTGTTCTACGGCTCGATGAATGCGCATCGGCGCAGCGTGATCGATGCGCTTGATAAAGCCGGTGTCAAAGTCGCGCACCTCTACGGTGTCTATGGCGAGCAGCGTGACCACTA
>ERZ1292644.725-Hain-H14-01um-R2-725-length-20028-cov-9_pt1 | contig 20028 bp, 23 predicted proteins | sample MGYA00564402_ERZ1292644 | MGnify/ENA primary metagenome ERZ1292644 (study PRJEB36523, sample SAMEA6512644) | groundwater metagenome | collected 2019-01-09 | study: AquaDiva: Metagenomics assemblies of 32 groundwater samples
CGTTGGATTGACAATGGTGGTAGGATCATCGGTCTGGCTCGTGTATGTTCAGATAACACAGGCGGCAACCAAGAGCGCTTGACAACGACGCCTACACCGGATTCGCCCGTAACACCATAAGGAGTCGAACTGTGGACATGAAGCAGCTCATCGCAACGCTCGTTGGCCTCGGCCACGCATCGTTGCCCATTCTCGTCCCTTTGATCGTTGACGTGATCAAGAAGAAGGTTTCGTCACTGCCAACCCAGTACGTTCCTGTCGTGGCAGTGCTCGTCGGCGCGGTCCTTGACAGCGTCATCGTCTACACTGCAGGTGGAACGTCATGGGGTGCGTACGGCGCGGTGGCAGGTCTCGCTGGCATCGGTGCACGTGAGCTCAAGAAACAGCTGATCGGATAGGAGGTCGTTGTGGCTAAGATCGTTAGTTGGTCTAGCATCATTCTTCTCAGCATCACCCTGACTGGGTGTGCGGCGTTTGACTACACAAAATCGATGTTCGTGAGCGGCGTCAGCCTTGAGGCCGTAGGCGAACAGTTCTTGTCTGTGACCCACCAAGTTGGGTCTGGTTGCCAGAAGGGCGAGATTCCTCGCCGTATGTGCGAGGACTATGGAGAGTTCCACGAAAGGTTCAAGCGTGCGTATCCGCTTGCCGTTGGAATGTGGATGGCCGCGGATCGCGCTGGCGATGCCGCAACGAAGCAGAAGGCCGAAGACGTCGTTCGTTCGCTGTCACGTGATCTTGCGAAGCTTGCTGCTGAGGCGCTAAGCGCCCTCGTACCGGAGATGAAGTAATGGCGTGGATTCCACTCGCACTCCAAGTGCTGCCGCTCGTCCCTGACCTGATCAACTCTGGCATCAAGATCGCGGACGCGCTCATGCAAGATCCAGCGGTCTCAGACGATGAAAAGGCCGCGCTCAAAGCGAAACTGGACGAAGTCGCAGCGCGTCTCAACGAACTAGTTGATCGCGTCAAGGCGTCCAAGTTTCCAGGATATAGACCGCCGGCATGAAGAACGTTGCCATCGCTATTCTGCTCATTCTTAGCCTCAGCGGATGCGCCCGCGTCATGTACGCGATCGAGATGACACCGCAGCGGACTGCGGAGGCGTTCAGCGACCCTGTGCGTCGAACGCATCTCATGACGCAGATCGGTCGCGTCGCAACTACAGCAGGGGTAGGGATAACGTGTGTTTCTCTGCTTGCGCCGACTATCGTGGGAATACTTGTGTGTCCTATCGTCGCTGTCATCTACGACTACCTGAACTATGAGTACATCCTAGAACCACTGTCAAAAGAGCTCGTCTCGAAGGGCAAACCATCACTAGTCGGTCCTTATTTTGAAACGGGGCCGCGTACTGACGAAGGAGAAGTCTTTGTCAACCCCTAGCATCGAGTATCTTGCCGGGTTCTTTGACGGAGAAGGCTGTGTCAGCACCTCAGATGCGCATAACCACCATCCGACGCCAAAAGTACACGTTGGACAACTAACAGACAACGCAGAAGTTCTCGAACGGTTTCAGCAACGCTGGGGAGGAGCTATAGTTGCCAAAGAGTCGTACAGCAGGTCACCACGACTAGTATCTCGATGGCAGATCAGCGGGCCGAACCTCGTAAAGTGCCTTCACGACTTGCTGCCACACTTGAGGCAGAAAAGGCGCCAAGCGTATCTGGCCCTAGTACTTCACAACATGGTCAGGCCCCACGCAAGGACAGAGAGGATGGCCACTGGTCAATGGTTACACGTTCATCCAGGTGACGCTTGGCTACGACGACGCATCGCAAGGGCTATCAGCAACCTTAATCATGGCCGCCCTGTTCTAGAAGGTACAGAGCCATGAAGATCGTGGCACGGATGCGCCGGTTCAAGCGGCCGAGCACGGACGACTGGATTGCCGCGGGCACGATCCGCTGCGACCAGTTGGAACTGACCGCGCGATGCTACGCAGATGCGGACAGCACACAAGCCAAGAAGCACGGCAATCCAGGTGAGGATTCGACACTCCCGTTTGGAGATCATCCGTTTGGGACATACGCAGTTACGGACGTTCGATGGAGTTCGACGAAGCCGGAACGTCAAGCATACGGACCAGTACGTTTAGCTCTCGACCCTGCCTCTGGCGATGCGTTCATCGCGAAGCAGAATGGCCGAACTGGCTTGGCCATCCACGGCGGGCCGACACGTGAGGGCGCATTGCGCGCAACCTTTGGGTGCTTGCGTGTAGACGACGAAACGGCCGAAGCACTCGCGGTCGTTGCGGAGTCACTGTTGCGAGACGGACGTGCCGTTGACTACGTGTGTGAGGAAATCTCGTGAAAACGTTAGACCGTTGTCCGGACCATGCATCACTATTCATGCCCATGATTTGTGCGCGGTGTCGACGTCTGTTCGAAGAACATACAGAGCGGATTGCGTTGCTGCCTCCTGTAAGATCGAGACATGAGCGACTCAACTGACGCTATCTTGAGGCTGGCGCAGCAGTATCTCATCAGCCCGGCTCAGAGGACTGTGCAGTCTGTTTACGACATTGGTACGTCACCAGTTCGTGCGTTGGGCCATCCTGCAGTACAGAAGACACTGTTCGGTACGCCACCTGGACGGGGTGAGCCACATCCAGGTGCTCTCGACTTCACGCCACTGCTTGGCATCACACCGTTCATTAGAGGTGCTGGTGGAGCGGGAGCTAACGCGACCATTCCTGGCGTGTCGTCGCGCTTCAAGCCACGACAGGTTGAAGGCATCATGGAAGACATTGGTCGCGGCAGACGCGAGATGATCGCTGGGAAGCGCATCGTGTCCGACGATCCAATCACAGACGTCTCACAGTTCGGTCGTACTTACACAGAGATCGATCCACTGATAAAGCAGCTTCGTTCTGCACGAGATACACACGCGGTCGAACGTCCGCCGTATAGCGCGGGAGAAGCAGTATACGGCCCATGGAGTGCCCGTGCCAACGAACTCCACAATGCCATCATGGACTTGTTGAACGAAAGCACCCGCCGTTCCCGCGCTAATCTGTTGGCACCACATGACCCACTTAGCCCAGTTATCACGGAGCGTTCATTCCTAGATGGTCTCATGCGAGACGCAATGCACTTGTTCATAGGCGCAAAAGCGCCGCGACAGACGACAGGAAGTCTCACAGGAGATTTGACGGCAGAACAACGACAACAAATTGGTATTACACGATGAGTGTGTGCATTGCCTGTGGCGTTGGCGGCCTTCCAGACAACACGCCACTCTGTACGCACCATTACACTGTTTGTGCAGATGACTTCGCCAAAACGAACAGAGTAATGTGTGACTTTTTTCACCGTAAGATAATTCCGTCTAGGCTGCCACAAGACGAACGCGGGTGTGAGACGTAGCGCATGCCACGCGGGACGAAGAAGATTCCTCTTCCGCCCTTCCCGGGTGGTGTTGTCGATGCGACCAACCCCGCGGCCATCCCGCCTGGTCAGTACCTTGCGTCCAACAATTGGCTCGTGCGCAAGCAGGAAGGACGGCCACGTCCTGGCTACACTCAGCTTGGTTCAACGCTCGCAGACGGCAACCGTGTAATTGGAATCGGCTTCCGCGGCACGTCAGAGACAGCAGCAAACACGATCGTTCACACGACTGCGAATGCATACAACTGGAGTGGCTCCGCGTTCAACGCGATCACGGGTACGTGGACCGCGTCTGCTACAGACGCACACGTTCGCTTCACGACATTCGCGACGAGCGGAACGCTCCGGCTCATTCGCACGAACGTATCGAACGCACCGGACTACTGGGACGGAACTGGTAACTTCCAGGACGTCGGCGGATCGCCGCCCGCCGCGCGCGATATCACGACTGTCGCGCAACGCGTCGTCCTCTTTGCCGTTGCAAGCTTCAATCAGCGTGTTCAATGGAGCGACTTCAACGACATGGCGGTGTGGGGCGCTTCGTCCTTCGTCGACCTGTCCCAGACAACCGGAGACATTGTCGCTGGCCGCGCCCTTGGACCGCTCAACATGGCGATCTACAAGACGGACGCGGTCTTCCTTGGCACAGCGCAAGACGCGCTGGTCCCGTTCCAGTTCCAGCTTGTCTCGCGTACGCCAGGACCAGTCTCTCCGGCGGCGCTGATCGCTGCCCCGGATGCGCACTACTGGCTGGCAAGTGACGGCATCATCTATCGCTACGATGGTGTAGGCATTCCAACTCCAGTGTCCGTTGGGCTTTCGCCCACCATTCGGGAGAACATCGATTTTGATAATCGCGGCCTTTCACACGGTTACGCGTCGTCTGGCGAAACTGAGCCAGAAGTATGGTTCTTCTTCCCACGTGTAGCAACAACCGGCCCGCTCATCGATCGTGCGGTGAGCTTGAACACGGTAACGAACGCGGTACACTTTCACAGCCTTGCCAACAGCATTACGGCGGCACACTCGTGGGTCATGGCAAGTGGCCTAACGTGGCAGGACTTGACCGGAACGTGGGACACGCTCAGCAACACCTATAGCACGTGGAACGAAATGTCGACTCCGTCCTCGCGCACCGACTTGTTTGCAGACTCAGCAGGTCTAGTCTACCAAGTTGGAAGGGTAAATACAGACAACGGAACCGCGATCTCGTGGAGCGTTACGCACGGCTGGATTCTTCTCGCTGAGGATGGGGAAGACTTCTACCTCGATGGCGTCGCCTCGTACTGGAAGCAAGCTTCAAACTCCATCACGGTTTCGGCTTCCATTACGGCTACGACCGCACTTGCGGACGCCGGGTCAGAGACCGAAACTAATGCATCGATCGATCCATCGGTGAACTCGAACCATCTCGTGACGTTCGAGAACCAGCGCGGTAAGTGGCTCCGCGTTCGCTACTCGGCGACCAGCGTTGTAAACGACCTCAGACTTCGTGGCTCACTCATTATGGGTTGGCCACGCCGTATGAGTTAACCATGCCCAGCCTCGTTCCAAACCCACTGCTTCCACAGTATGCAGGCGGAGAGCCACAGACGCGCTCCTGGTCCTCTGCGATCGTTTACGCGCTCGCGCGCGCGTGGTCCGAGCTCATCATCACGGTCAATGCACTGTCAAGGGTTGACACCCTTGCAAACCGAACATCTACACCAGGCCGTAACGAATCACACTTTGTCGCTTCAGACACGCTGCAGCACTACGTTGGTATTGCTGGTGTGTGGGAAGCGGTTGGCCGCGTTGATGGCGACGTCATGGGCGCAATTCCGTTCACCGAGATCACTGACCCCGCTGCGCCCTCGGCTAACGGAGCGAGGTTGTACGTGAAGGACAATGGATCTGGAAAGACACAGCTCGTCGTTCGCTTCAACACGGGCGCAGTCCAAGTCATCAGCACTGAACCCTAATGGCTGTTGAGACATACCGGCTCGTCGGCCCAAATCCGCAGCTTGCGTTCTACCTCTGCGACACCGAAGGAGAACTTCCTACAGCCGCGAACTCTGGAGATATCGCGTACGTAAAGAGTAACGGACGCGTCATTGTCCATGGGACGTCAGACTGGATAGACACCGGAACGACACTAGCGCAGCGTGAAGCGCTTGGAGGTACTTCTGGTGCTCCAAGTGCGTCGAATCGGTACGTGACAGAGGAGGACTTGGCCGAGAAACTCGCTGAGCTCCTGCCGCCTCCGCGACCGCCACGACCGTAGTTTCGTCACGCTGCCTACTTCTGCGGCAGCCGCCGTTGCGATACCCTTGGAAAAGGAGCCGTTTGCGTGGAACTCACCAGAGTGCACCGTGACGTCAAGGGCGCGACGAGGTATCTCGAAGCGGCCGTGGCCAGGATCACCGCAATGTCCGTTCGACATGGCGGCGATGCTGAATGGCTCTCGCAACACGTGTGGAACCTCTTTGCGCAACGTTCCAACCTTCTTGGCCTGTGGGTACGCACTGACAAGAACGATGATGTAATCGGCCATGTAGTGGCCACGATCCAGCAGTGGAATGGAGAGAACGTGGCATGGATTCACCAGGCCGAGAACGATGGACCGCCGCTAGATCGCGCCTTCTGGAACCGCGGCTTGGCCGAGCTCCACACATGGGTTGCGAGCGTCAACGCGTCGCTCCAACCAGGCACACAGAGCGTTCGACGCCTCCTGTTCTCCACGCCGCACGATCCAAAGGTCTTTGATCGTTGTGCCGGCTTCAGGGTGTACAGAACGTTGATGGAACGCGAGGTTTAGGATGGGCGCGATTTTTGGTGGCGGTGGCGGCGGCGAATCCAAGACGAGAGCGAGCTCGGAGTATCCGGCGGAGTTCAAGCCGCTTGCGGCCAGCTCCGTTAAGAACATCCAGTCTACTCAAGATGCGCTGCCGCTTGCGAACTTCACGTCGTCCCAACCTCAGCAGATCGCTGGCCTGTCGCCATTCACTGTTGGTGGCATGGAGTTAGTGCCGTTCACGTCACAAACAACCGCCCCAGAACAGGCACTGCACGGAATGCAGCCGGTCTGGCAGGACTTGATGAACCGCGCAGTTGGCTTGTCGCAACCGTCGAACGCGGCGCAGTCGTCAACTGACTTCCTTCTTGGAACGCTTGGCATTCCAAGCAGCGGAAGTCGACTATCGCCCGCCCAAAATTCGCCGTTGCCATTCATGGCACCAACGTCGTTGCCGTCAAGCGCATTTGGCCAGAACGCGCCGATGCCAATTCCACCAATCACTGAAGGTGTGCCGTCGATGCCCATTACGCCTCTAATGCCAACAGGTCCTATCGCACCGTTGGCTGCTGCGTCGGGCGGAGCTGGAGGCATGTCGCCGATGATGCAAAGTCTCTTGACGTCACAGCTGCTTACTAACGCTGGCATCGACCCTGGTCTCGCGTCTATGGGAACCATGGAAACGATGGCACGGCTCGGGATCGTTCCTACTGGGAACGATGAAGCAGAACGTATTCGACAGCTTCAACAGCACATGGCTAACGCACGCGGCGAACCGATGAGCGCTCCCTAATGGCCGTTCCAGGAATGCTTCCTCAAATCTTGGGCGAATACGGTGACATCGCGTCTGCTACGCAGCCGTTCATGTCCGGCCCTGTCGGCCAGTCACCTGTCTTGCAGCAGGCTGTAGACCAGTTTAAAGCGCTCACCATGCCGGTAATCCAGAACCAGTTTGCGCTTCAAGGATTGGGTAACAGTCCTGCGCTTGGTCAGGCCATCGGCGTGTCGATGGGCAACGCACTCGTTCCGCTCATTTCAGAGGACATGAAGAATCGACTCTCTGCGATCAACCTTGCGCAACAGCGCGTAGGAGGAGCGGGACAGCTTCAGCTCGGTCAACAGGAACTCGATCAGATGGCCGCGCTGCGCGGTGCACAGGTCGCGGACGCGTCCGCCGGCCGACAGCTCCAGTCCCTTGGCCTCGCTGGACAGTTTGGGGCGGCCAGCGGCAATCAAATGAGCGACTTGTCGAACCAGTTGAGGCAGCGGCAAGAACTCTCGCTTAGCGCATACGGAAGCGCAGGTGAGGCACAGCGAAACGTACGACAGCAGGCATACGACTCCGCCTACCAAGACTATCTGAGGCGGCAAGCGTTGAGCGAAGCTTCCTCAACAGGATTGTTTGGCGGCTCCGTGCTTCCACCCACGCTGCAGCAGTCGTCTCGAACCAAGACGAGCAGCGACAAATGATCGTTGTACGAACGGCATGTGCAACGGACGATCTCACGATCCTATGGCCCGCGCTCGGCCGCACGAAGCTCAACCTTGAGCAGGTCATTGTTGCGGTCGACCCTGACAAGAACGACGAGCTTCTTGGCGGATCGATTGTTTGGCACGCTGGACACGAAGTCGCGTACGTTGGTGAGCTTACGCTTTGCCCAAACGTGAAGGCGCGTCGAACTGTTGCGGCCAAGATCGTTGGCAACGTGCTTACATGGGCCGTTCATCACGGATGTCCTACGCTCGTGTTCACGGTCTTTGATCCACACTTCGCTGCGCTTTGTCTCAAGGCCGGCGCGAAGGTGCTCGGCACGCCACTGATGCTCGCTGCATATGTGCAGCCCGGAGAAACAGAATGACTGGCATTGAACTCGCTGCATTGATCCCGTTGCTCGCAGAAGGTGCTGCGGTCGCTGCACCTGCGGCTGGTGCCGCTGCCGGAGCTGGCGCTCTTGGAGCGGGTGCGGGAGCCGTTGGAGCTGGCCTTGGTGCTGGAGAGCTTGCAAGTCTTATGGCCGCTCCAGAGATGCTTTCTGGCGCCGGAGCCGCGATGAGCGCTCCTGGAATGTCCGGTCTTGGCGCGTCCGGCTTAGGCGGCCTGACAGGTATGGCGGATCTTGGTGGCTTGCTTAACATTGGTGGTGTTGGCATGCAAAGCGGTACCGGAATGGCCGATCTTGGCGGCTCGCTGTCGCTTCCAGGAACGTCTGGTGTGCCTGCTGGCACCGGAGTGAGCGGCCAAGGCGGCGGCTTCTCGCTTTCTAACTTGATGCCGGAAAACTTATTCCCAAAAGGCAAGTCGATGTTAGAGAACACGATGCTCATGGGACAGGTTGGCAGCCTCCTTGGCGGTCTTTTTGGGGGGAACAAGAAGGGCCAAGGCGGTCCGTCGCCGCTCATTGGTAATGTCGGCTCAGGCGGTAGCTATAAGCCGACTGCATCCTCTCAGATGGAAGCGCTGCAACAGATGGCGGCAGCGTCACGGCGGCCTCAAGGCCAGAAGTTCTTTAGCTGATGGACGCATTCGCGGGGGACGGCGAGGGCGGCGGATTCGGGAGCATGATGCTTCCGCTCGCCGCGTTTGCTGCTGGGTTCGCCTCACCTGAGCGGGCTGGCGCAGCGTTTCAGAACCTACGCGCTACGCTGGAACAACAGGAGCGTAGCGTCGATCGCGTCGAAGATCGCAAGTTTCGTGAGAAGCAGTTTGCCGCGAGTGAGCGCGAACGTGAAGACGTTGGCCAGACACGAGCGCAACAGCGTGAAAGTGCGGCAGCGCAGCTCGCGCAAGTGCGTGCACAGCAGCAAGCTGGTCAGTTGCTGCCGTCGTTGCAGTTCTCCAAGGAAATTTCCGTTGGACAGCCGGAGATTCCGCCGCAGTTCGGCACGTCCGATCTCTTGCGCGATAAGGGGATTACGTCCATTCCTGGCATGCCCGGTTCGCAGACGACGGCGCAGGTTCCACAAACGGTGGAGGACATGCGCAAGCAGATCATGGCACTGTCTGGTGCAGAGCCAGACGTTCGTGCCGAACTCTTTGAGAAGCTTCGTGGCTTTAACGTTCCGCTTACGCAGCCTAAGGAGCCAGACGAGATTCAGCGCGCTCGTCACGCCGCAGCCAGCGAGCAGTTCCTTTCTCCAACGGTTGGTGCACTGCCGGCACGACGCATGAGCGAACTCATCAAAAGCGGCGCAGCGCAACTACCGCCAGAGGTGCTCCAGCGAGCGGTCTCTGGTGACGTTCGTGCCGTCGACCTTGGCAACTTCGTTCAGTTCTTCGACCTCGCTACGAAGAAGCCAGTGGCGACGCTGCCAAAGTCTGCTGAACCGCGCGTTCAGGTAGTTGACGATTCGAGAACCGGCAAGAAGGCCATCCTGTTTGTCGATCCGCGATCTCGTGACATCAAGACGGTGCCAACGGACATCCCTTCCGGCGGTGAAGCCGGTCCCGATACGGAGCGGTTTCTCGTCGCACGCGTACAGGGTGTTGAAACACCAACAATGCCGCCGTGGATCAGAACGCTGTCACCTGAGCAGGCCAAAGAGGCGTACAAGATGCTGCAAACGGAGAGGAAACCTTCCTTGGCAGATCAGTTTTTGAAGCCAGAAGAGGCAAAGAAACCTTCGGCCAAGGGCAAGGCTGTACCTACGCCAAAAGCTGCCGTGCCCAAACTTCGGCTCAACCCAGCAACAGGCAAAGCCGAGCCGGTCGAGTAGTCCGTGCCAACAGTCCGCATCCCCGGACTCGGCGACGTCGACTTTCCGGACACGATGCCGCAGAGCGAGATCGACAACCATGCTATGAGGCTCTATCGCGAGAACCTCATGTCGCAGCAGGGTGAGATTCGCGCAGCGCCCTCGGCTCTCAAGGGCTTTGGCCAGCGCGTCCTTCAAGAATCCGGCCTTCCGGCAAGCACTGCGGCCGTCGAAAAGCTTCCAGATCAGAGCTTCTTCAAGAATCTCCTTATGCCTCTTGGCATGATCAACGTCCCGTTCCAAGCCATTGGTGAAGCCGCACAAGCTGGAGCAGAGAAGCTTGGAGCGACGCCGCCTGATCCTACGAACACACTGAGCCAGTTGCTTGCGCCACGGACGCTCGCGACGCTAGGAACGTCGTACGCAATCCCGGCGGCCATCCAAGCCGTTCGCAATGTACCAAACATGCTTGAGCGTACGCTTGGAGACATCATTCCTTCTCTTGGCCGTGTTGGGCCGACAGCGGCGCCGTCTTCACTCGCTGTTCAAGCAAAGCGGGCATACGAAGCAGCACCCACTGTCCTGCCAGAGCCGGAGGTGCCGTCAGGGATGCTGCCGCCTCCAGAACAGCTTCGAGCTGCTGCAGCGATGCAAACGCGACAGCCTGGAGTTGCACCAACACAGATGAACGTAGCCGAGAACCGCGCTGGCATGCGTGGTCCAGCCCTTCTGAGCGAGACAGGAAGACCGCTCATCACCGATGCGCCAGAGCGAACTGGTCGTGGGACGTCTGAGATCGTTGACGAGTTCGGCCGACGGATTCCAACGCGTCCTCCCCAGCACATCGAGCCGGCAGACCAGTTCCTTCCGCCAACCGTGTCCGGTCCGGTTGGATTTGGTGAGAAGGCACCTGGAACGATCTCGACTGCAGCACAGGTTGCCGCAGGACGGGCTGGCCTCAAGCTTCCAAGCGCGAAGCCAAACGTGACACCTGAGTTCATGGACGAATGGAACACGACCATGCGACAGGGCGGGTTCGTCACGCCCGCCGTTGCTGCACGAGTAGGCGGCGCGGCCGTGGGCGGTGCTGGTGGTGCGTATGGTGGGGCGGAGCTCGGGGAAACGCCAGAAGAGAAGGTCAAGCTCGGTATCGTGGGTGGTATCGTGGGCGCTGGACTTGGTGCTGCCGCGCCTGGAGCGCTCTCTCGGTGGAACCAACGCGTTGGCAAACAGATCGAATGGGCGGAACGAGCCGATCTCGATGTCCTGTCTCCGGGACCGCTCCTGCGCCGCCCAGAAACACTCAAGGCTGCACAGGGGTTGAAGTCGACGCTCTCTCCTAGCCGACTGGCAAGCACTGTGTCAGCGATCAACGACACGTTGCAGACGTCTGAAGCTGCTGTAGGACGGATGCCAGGTGCCACGCAGCGCTCGATGCCGGTGCACGTGCCGCTTACACTGCGCCTTGTTCAAGCAATGGAATCAGACCCGAGTGTCGTCTCCAAGCTTGGTGCGAATGTGAACGCCCGCGGCGGTACGCTCATGGACGTTGCCCAGCTCATGGTAGATTCGGCACAAAATCCAGCCCAGCTGTTCACGCGGTGGAAGGCGCTCAGCCGTGTTCTTGAGCAGGACGCCTTGTCGAACCCACAGGCCGCAAAGCTGCTTCGTAGCATCATTGACGAACGGCCTGGTCTTTCGTTGTGGGACAAGGCAGGACACTTTGCACGTCGTGCGGATAACGCATGGCGCGGCCTCCTCGTGTCCGCACTCAGGACTGGGGAGAGGAACTTTGGCCTCCAGCAAGGACGCGTTGGCATTGAGGCGCTAGAGTCCATGGTCGAAGGTGCGGTTGCAAAGGCCGTTGGCGTCGGTACGCCGGCCGATCGCAGCTTGACGTCAGGCGCGCGCTACGCGTGGGAATACACTTTAGGATGGGCGTCACCTAACGCACGTCGACAGATCAACGACGTCCTGTCTTCTTTCCCGGCCTATCGGGACAAGCTGCTACAGCTATACAGCTCGGACGTCGTCAAGCAGCTCCACTCACTTGGGCCTGGGCTGGCGCGCACCAAGGGTGGTGAGCTCAGGCCAATGGGAGCTGTTTCGTCACAAGCAGATCGTGTCTTCGAAGGCATTGACTATGGCGTCCACGCGGTCAACTTCCTCAACAGATTTCAGGAGGTCATGACCCGCAAAGCGGCAATGCGCGCGAAACTTCTCGAACTTCTTGAGAAGCGCGGCATCCACGACTTGGACAACATCCCCGTCAACCAGATTCCGGTCGAGGACATCGCGCGTTCTGTCCAACACGCGCTCAAGGTCACGTTCGCTGAGTCGCCGTCACGGCTTGCGCCAGGACCCATTGAGCGGATGTTCGCGGCGGTGTTGGAGAACACAGGCTCCAAAGCCCGCTGGGCCATTCCAACGCACGTCGTCCTTGGCATGCCGTTCGTGCGCTATATGTTCAATGCAGGCAGGTTTATCGCAGAACATCCGTACACAATGACCGTGCCGGCAATGCGTACGTTGTGGAGGATGACGTCAGCTGCAGAGCGTGCCAAGATGACACGTGGAGACTTGACGACGATCTCAAAGACGGTAACTGGCTGGACTGGACTGCTCGCGGCGTGGCAGTTTGTGAACAGTGAGTATGCGGGTGATGGTATCCTTGAAGCCAAGACGCCTTTTGGTAACGTCAATCTGTCCGTCCTTGGGCCGCTCGTGCCCGCGTACGTACTGCCTGCACGCATGATCAAAGAGATGCAGGACGGGAACTTGAAAGCGCGGTGGCCTGAGTTCGTCAAGGCTGCAATGGAGATGCGTAACCGCGTTGAAGGCGTCATTCTAGGTGTCGATAACCTCATCCAATCCATCCCTGAACTTGGTGACGAAGCAACGGATGAGCTCACGGCAACGGATGACCAAACGTGGCTGCAACGACGCTTGGAGGAACTTGATAAACCGACGCGTAGTGTCCGCAAGTTCGCAGGCGAGACTGCGGCAGGATCAATGCAGTTTCTCACGTCACTTCAGCGCCTGTTTGCGGCGTATGGTCAACATATTCCAGGCCTGGAAGCTGTGGCGGAGGAAGAGAACACGAAGCGTGACACGCGCAGCGACCCGTTCACGGGTCCACTTCGAGCGCGCGTTCCGGTTGTTGCAAGGCAGGTCGGATTGCCGACGGCCGCTGACTTGCCACCACAAACGTCAGCACTTCGCGCTGGCCCTATACAGATCGAAACGCCGCTGCAGCTCGGTGGCGTTCCGCTTCCGGCCGATCTCATCGGCTTTCAGGCGGCACCACAGCGTACGACAGCAGAAACGGAAGCGCTTACACTTGGACTCAAGCCTCGTGAGATCGCCGGACAGCCTAGCAGCTTTCCTGGTGCAGATCGCCTTGTTCGTCGCACAACCGGACGTATCGCTGATCCTATCATGAGCCGTGTGCTCGAATCGTCCAAGTACAGCGAGATGACACCAGCGCTACGCACTGCGGTGTTCACTAAGATCATGGAAGAGATCCGAGGCGAAGCGCGGACCGCGTTGCGAGACAAGATCGCGGAAAAGCTCCAAGGCGGCCAGGGCCTGACCGACGAAGAGCGTGAGTTCTTCGACATGACAATCAAGGCCGCGATCGATCCACGTTGGCGCGACGTTCTTCGTGAACGCGGGAAGAATTTACCGCGGTAGTGGAAGAGCGCGGTAACCACAACAGGGACATTGGACGCCTAGAGGCACAGGTCGAAGTCTTGTTCGACGCGCTTACCCGAATCGAGCGAAAGTTGGATGAAAACCTCGCACAACACGACGTCCGCTTGAGAGACGTCGAAGGAGAGATCAAAGCGCTCCGCCGCCTTGGCACGCTCGTGGCCACGCTCTGGACCACGATTATTGCCGGCGTCGTGTGGCTGTTCAAGTCGACGTCGTAATGGCACACAAGAAGGAGGAGATTGTGCGTTCCATTCCACCCGCGCCACGTATTGCCGTTGATTCGTGTGGCAAGGCCATGTGGCTCAATTCACCCGCGCTTCTAGCTTGGCTGCGCGAATACGCACCGAAGATGACGAACTCTGAGCTCATGGCCACGCTTGCAGAAACAAGCGGTCGGCCTATCGCGCTGAACCAAGTCGCGCACGTTCGTCGGATCGCTGGTATCAGGATGGATCACGACACGTCAAAGCGTGCGTACGACAAGCGCGTACACTGCCAGCCTGAGATACAAAAGCTCACACTACTTGGACCAGCAGACAAAGAGCGGTTCGTTTCCGTTCAGGGCGATACGATCGTGACGTCGGACTGGCACGTTCCACACCACCACGAGGAGCTTGTAGCACGGATGCTACAAGTTGCAAAAGCGCTCAACATCAAGCAGCTCGTCATCAACGGCGATTTCCTCAACGAGGACGCGTTCTCACGGTGGCCCAGCCATCCGTTTAACGTTGGTTGGCAAACTGAAAAGCATATGGCACGCAGTCTCCTACAAGACCTCGTTAAGACCTTCGACCGCATCTACTACATCTTGGACAACCACGACCGTAGGATCATTGCAAGGCACGAGCGGCCAACTGATTTTACGGAAGACGATCTCATGGACATCCTGCTCGACGCAACGACACGCGGTGTTGTCCGTGCCAGCACGTTCTACCGCTACGTTACCATCAACGATGTGTGGCGTGTAACATCGCCAAAGGACTATCGCAGAGCGAAGCTGAGCCTTCCAGGAAGGCTGGCGCAGCTCCACCATACGAACATCATCTCAGGCGGAGATCACCTGTTTGGTCTAGGGGTAGATGACAGTGCACGCTATGTGATCGCGAACAACTGCTGTGTCGTCAATCCTGCTGAGGTGCCGTACATCAACGTACAAGACACGAGCTTCCCACAATGGTCTCCGGGATTCTACGCGATCATTGACAACGTGCTCCACCCTTTTGTGCTGCACGAGAACCTGTGGCCAACGTGGTGGCAGTGGATTGACCCGAAACGTCGTCAGGGTGTTAGAAACACGTTGACGTCAACGCCGAGGTCGGAGAGAAGGCGGAGGAGAAGAGGGAAACGTTCGTAACCACTTTCCGTCTTTTCTTGAAGAAGCACACTGGAAGCGCACCACACCGGCTTTTCATAAGAACTAAACTGCATGACGAACACGACAGCGTCGTTCCCCTTACAAACTTCGCAGTAGCCTACTGGTCGATAGTAATTGTCACTCGTCTCTGACATCGCGTTGAGCACGCGCTGTGCATCTTCGATAGACCGACGCTGTTCCTCTGTCTCGAACGCCGCAATGTACACTGCTCATTCTCCGCTCTGTTGCTGTGGCAACGTTGACCCTCTCCATTCGTACGCAGGTCGACCTCTTACCGACGCGTCGACACGGACAAACCCGCCCTGCACGAGCGTGTCAACGTGCTCACGAACTTTAGTTGCGGTCAAGCCATGCCGCATCATCGAACGAACGAGGACGTTGTGGACGATGCGGCCTGCATCATAGATCGCGTTGCGAACATAGCGGACGCCGTCTGAGTCTGGAGTCATCGCAACGTATTCGATAATAGACGGCAGATGTCGTAACGTCTCTTCTGCGAGCTGCCGTGCCTGCACAATGTGATCACGCTCGATGATCATGGACGTGCTGTCACCAAGCGACAGGAGCATGGCGATCTTGAGCACGTGAATCGGTACACGCATCCACACAGGCTCTAGGATGTATTCCGTGGCCAACGGACGGCGTTCGAACCAATCCCAGTACGACTCTTCTGCGTCGCTGGACAGGATCATAGGGCCGTTGAGGCCGCGTAAAACTATCAGGTCATCAACCAGCCCTTGAAGGAGAGTCAGATCCGGCTTCGCTTTCACAGGACGTCGAATGGGTCCATTGTATACGACACAGTTGACGCGTGCGAAGAACCCTCCTTCGACCGCAGAACGTGGAATTGCGTCCCGCAACCACTCCTTCGTCGTTCCAGCATTCCAGCAAATGCAGTGGTTACTAAATCGAACGGTTCCGTGCGTTCTCGTGCCCTCACTGAACTCGTACGGCGAACACATGTACAACGCGGTCGCGAGTCGAATGAGACGGTCTGCAAGTTGCTTGTCGCCAACGCTCAAACTGAGCTCTTCCGTGACAAGCAGGAGCTTGGGCTCGCGCTTCCGCTTTGCGTCGAGCAAGTCGCACAAGTGCTGTGCTGTGATCATGCCACTGTACGTGCGCACTGTTTTTGCGGCGTACAGAAGACGGAGTAACGTTGACGTTGCCACGCCCTTTCCAGAGCCAGATGCGCCAACAAGGAAAACGTACAAGTTTGGGGGCAGCTGCTCTCCTGCGCTCTCGACCCACACACGATCCATGACGGTGGAAGAGATTGCCTGCAAGGCACACCAGCGGTGAAACTCTTGAGGAGCGGCGCTTATGCCTGCGTAACGCAGGTAGCGGTCAATGAAGTTGCTCATCTTTTGAGTTTATTCTATCCAACCACAGTATTGGCACAAACAAACTCGATGATTCCTACTGCGTGTTCCATCGCCACAACGACATGTCGAAGTTCTCACAAGAGCCATTCGACGGCCACAGTGCTTGAGCAGAGAAGCCCGGACGACAATATGAATACAATTCGTCGTGCCATAGTAGTCTCCATATCGTCTAGCAGCGTACTCACACTCTGCCGGCGTAAGCCGCAAGAATCGACGCGAACTGGCTGGATGTGCGACAAACTTCTCTGCAATGGCATTGATCACGTCATCAGCTTTGCTCATTGTTCTCTCCTCCTTCGTCGTCCTTTATTGGCACGAGATGAAATCCCATGAATGGAATACAAAGAACGTGCTTCCTGTTACAGCTCTTCAAGCTTGCGTATGGAGTTCTTGTTCTGTGCAAACGCCATTCGTCCCACGAAATCCCAACGCTTAGCGGCTCACCTGGTCTAGAAACGTGCATTGGGAATGGTATACCAATACGCTGATACATGTCGTCAACTCCCCATGAGCTAGTAGACATGTCGAGCCACAGGTCGAGCTCTCCTGAAATGAGCATGGCAATGGCCGCGGCAGGAATTCGTTCCGTCGTCATTTCAAGAGGCTCTCTGGCGCGACGATGACACAGACATGTTCGAATGGGATACACGCAAAACTGCCGTGGCGTCTACAACAGTCCTGCATAATATACTGCTTCGCCACCGCGTTCCAGGTATGTTCTGCAATGGCAGCGAGGACAATGTCGTTGTGGTCATCTCTTGGTATTTCTTTGATCAAGAATATGTCGCGTACGACGTCGTGTCCGTCTTCCCACTCTCCAACATCTGGAATGATTACGTGACGACCGGCAATGGCCTCCGCAACGAGATCAGCACTAGAGGCGTGCGACAGCATCCTCAAACTCCTCTCGCGAAGGCGGTCTCTTGAACTCAGCGCCGCCTTCGAACGCCCAGTTGAGACCGATCTTGAGCTCAGTTGGAATCATGAGCTCGATCTTCTTGTCGCCGTAGTAACGTGAACGCTCAAGGGAACGGCGTGTGAAGTCGTATAGTTGCCATGCGTCGTCTCGGTGTACTGAGACAAGAAGAGAGTCATGGCCGTTGACGTTGATCGCAGCGCGCCACTTCTCGCGCTTGATCGCGGTGTGTAACGGGATCATCCCATACTGGTTGAGGATTGACGGAACGCTGGATTGTGGAATAAACGCGTATGAGCGTCTGAACGTATCGTCATCCATGCGATCCCACTCGAAGCTGAGCACTCTGCCCCAGTCGTTCACGAGCCGCTTGCGCTTGAGTACTTCGATTCGCGTAGCCTTTTGCCACTCTCGCACCTCTGGTGTGTCACGGTCAAGGACGGCCGCGATGAAATCGGCACACTCTTCTGGAGCGTATGTGTACCCGTCCTTGGACATAGACTCACTCAGCGTCTTGCCTCCAAGGCCGTAATTCGCGCCGTGACGCGAGCGCTTGCCAATGTAGCGTCGATCCTTTGTCACGTCCTTGACAGCAATACGAAAGATAGACATTGCGGCACGAACGTGTTCGTCGTTCTCCCATGGCATCGCCCGAGCGCGATCAAGGAGTTCCTGTCGTGGCGCAGCGCAGTACGAAAGCACCTTGACGATGCGGTCCTCCGCCTGTGAAAGATCCAGTTCCGCGAAAATGTGGCCCTCATCTGGAACGAAGATGCCGCGGATCGCGCGGTCGACGTTCTGCCCATTCCGTCCTGTTCCTTTCGGGTTCTTAGAAGACGAAAGACGGCCGGTCTCGGGCGCGAAGCCGTAGCTGCTCCGCACGCGGCCGTCAGGGTCAAGGGCGCCAACGTCAAGAAACTCAAGCAGCTTCTTAGTTCTGCGGTGCTTGAGAATGAGTTCGCATGCCGGTACGACCTTGGGGTACTTGAGCATCGCTTTGCGAACCGCGACTTCGTCTGCGGTTACACTTCCAGTTTGGCGGCTCACTTGCTTTGGCACCTGCATTGTTTCGTAGAGCCACTTCGCGACCTTCTTAGAGCTCAAGTCGCGCAGCTTTCCAGCCGCAATGCGCTTCTTATTCGGTGCGCCTCGAAGGTCGATTCCGTTCGTTACGGCGAGCAACTCCGCTTGCAACCCGTCGATGTTCGTCCTGAGCGTTTCGTACTGACGCTTGCGCGCTGCGTCATCAATAGCGATCCCGTGACGCATCATCGAAAGCAGGGGTTTGAGCATCTGTACGTAGTGCGTTTCGTACAAATCCCAAAGACCAACACGCCTCAAGCGCGGTTCGAAGATGTCCGCTAGCTGCCATTGGACGACGTTGTCAATGCCGTTGTATACGTGCAGTGCATCGATCTTGCTGTCTGACATAGCGGCAAGCAGTTGGTCCGAAGGAGCTGCGCGCCACGAGACATCACTGTCCTTTGGAATGTGCTTCCATGGTAACATCCTGAGCTCGATCGATGCCATGTACGCGAGGTTGTGATCGTCCGCTGCGTCGAGCGCGTGGTGCATCCCCATCGTTTCGTACTGGAAGTTGTGTAGAAAGACGTTCTTCTCGGCCAACCAGTACGCGTCGTAGTTGCCGTTTTGGAGTACTTTTGGTACATCACACGCGCAAAGCGCCTTGATGATCGTCCAAACCTCGTCCAGTGTAGCTTGGTCGCCCCAGTAGCGTAGCGTCGTGGGAATGGTGAAGGAGAACTTCGCGCTCTGGGCGAAGCCTACGCAACCGATCCTCGCACCAGGAGTTTCGATGTCGACGCTCAACGGAATGTCGCGGTGCTTCTGTACGTCTTCGACGTAGGCGTAGCAGTCTGCGATGGATGGCTTTGTAAGGTGCTCGCTCTGGATCAGGTCGAGCCGTTTGGTGGCCGCTTCTGTGGCGATGCGGCGCCAGTCCAGCTGGCAGCGTCGCTGCCAATACGGTGTCCTGAACGTTGCCGCCGGGTGGATTATGGGGATGACTTTGGACGTCCGTCCGTTGCGGTCAACATACGTTTGGATAAACCCGCGTGACTGCGTGATCGTATCGCGTTCGCGGCCGGTGAGTGCGCGGAGCGCGACGTTGCCAGTTGGTACGATCACGTACGGATCAGTGAGTGCGGCAAGGCGATCGTGCAACTTGTCAACCCAGTCCTCAAGCTCGTTCTTTGGTACCGCATCGATCTTGTTTCCTGGTGGCTGGTACGGAACTACGTTCGTGATGTAGCACTGCGAACGTGATACACCGGCTTGAGACATCCAGTCGTTGAGACGCCAGCCGCTTGGGCCGACGAACGGCTTGAGTTGAGCTTGTTCGGCGGCACCACCAGCTTCGCCAATGATCACGATGCGAGCTGACTTCGAACCGTCGTCCGCGATCAGGTTACGATCGTTCATGGTCTCTGGACCCCTTCGTGGTACTTTAACGCGTTCTCACAGCCGTGGTTGCCGCAACGGCACCAGTAGTAGTAGCGATCGTCTTTTGGTAACGGAGTCACACCAGCAACTGCGCATGGCTGTCTACATTCCTTGCACAGCCACGCCCACTGGTCTTTAACCAAACCGGGGAAGTACACAGGCGATGCTTCCATTAACGCCGCGTGAGCCATGACAGAGCGTTCCCACCAGTCGTTCTCATCGTACTCGTTCTTTCTGCGCCACCGCAAGTGCATCGAATCAGTTTCGTTCGTCGAGCCAGTCTGCCTCGACGTCCGCGCCCGCAATCTCGACACGAACAC
>ERZ1292644.726-Hain-H14-01um-R2-726-length-20020-cov-8_pt1 | contig 20020 bp, 22 predicted proteins | sample MGYA00564402_ERZ1292644 | MGnify/ENA primary metagenome ERZ1292644 (study PRJEB36523, sample SAMEA6512644) | groundwater metagenome | collected 2019-01-09 | study: AquaDiva: Metagenomics assemblies of 32 groundwater samples
GTCGGATGCCGCCGCTCTGTGCCTTCATAGGGAATCTCCGTTTCGTCGCTCATAGATCGCCAAACAGAACGTAAGCAAATGGCATATCCGTCACCGTGCCAGCCTGATTGTAGGTTCGCACGATCATGGTCGTTGTGCCGTATGTATCTATAAGGGCACTCGCCGCGACGGATGCTCCTGTATCGTGAACCGATACCAACCCGACGTAAGCCGTTGCACCAGAAAAAGTCAGTCCATGCGTCACGGTGTATACACCGGTCGAATTATTGACCACGCTTACGCCCGCCGCTGGGTAGGACGCTACAACCGTTGTCGGATTGGTAATCCGCGCCCACCCTTTCGGCATCCCTGGGTGAAAATGCTGACGACCAGGGGGTACGAGCAGGTCGGTCGCAGTGGCCGTCTCCATATTGGCCTGTGATGAGACTTGAGCACCAGCAACCGTCGCTGCCGAAGACGCGCCAGTCAGGGTAACGCTCGTGCCGGTTGCTGCTCCCAAGACAGGCGCAACGAACGTGGGGGTATTATGCAGGACCGTTGACCCGGTTCCAGTGACCGTCGCTGGTACATACGCCATGCAGTAGACCGTCGTTCCGTCGGCCCAGTAAAGGGCTCGGTCATTAGCGACGGTCGTGATATTGGCCGCACCTGGCAGGTTGTTGGTGGTCGTGTTGTGAGTGAGGGTCAACGCCCCATCGAAAATCACAAGCCGCCACATTCCAGTCCCAAGCGTTACGGTAGTGATAGTGGTAGTGCCGGTGATGTGAACAGCGTTCCCGGTAGCTGTAGTCAGGTTGACCGTGGCGGCAGAAGCAATAGCCGCTCCCGTGACCCAATCCATCGCCCCCAGCATCGTCACCGCCGAGGTCGTGAACAACTGCTGGTAGCGTATCGAATGTCCAGCCGCAGACCCAGCCCCCAGTCCAGTGAATATGAACCCGGCCATCGGGATATTAGCCGTGATAGTCTGCGAGCCATCCTTGAGAACGCAAATGGTCAGACCGTTGGAGGCTATATCGGTCAGCGTGTTGTTGTGCGTGGTTGAGGAAATCGTAGTGCCGGTTACTACAGGATTTCCTGCTACGAGACTGTACGTACCGCCTGAAAATGCCATTAGCGTTGCTCCTGTAATGCCGAAATACCACCCCCAGTGGCGGGCAGCGATAGTTGCTTGATGATGGCATCAAGTTTCAAGCGTTCTGAAGTTGGCAACGTGTTCATCAGTTCATTTGCGCTTCTGCCTGTCTTCAGTCCTTCGACGAGTGCATCAATCGTCTTCTTGTTGATCTTGCCTTCAAACTCCGCAAGCGCCCTGTTGACGATTGCCACTTTAGGGTCCAGGACATTCCAGAATTTGAACTTGGAAGCGTGTTCTTCCAACACACGGGCAAGCCCCCCAGCGCCACGCCCCGCGCCTTCCTTGATGCTCAAGTCCCTGGCTAGAGAACTTGCTACATCATGGATGGGCCTCGCCTTGTCACCCATCGCTCTATTCAAATCAAATTCGTTCTGAAAAATCCTCCTCACCATGTCGGGTTTGTCGCCTTCGGACAATTTGACGAGCCTTTTTGGAGAGTCCTTCAGCAGTTCAAGGGCCTTTGCGCCCATTTTCTGCTGATCTATTTTGTGCATCCCTTCCTCGAACGGTTTGAGGTAGTTCTCAACCCATCCCCTGCCACCGGCTTTGATGATGGCGTTGTCAATCAATGGTTTGACTTCAGCGAGAATTCCAGCCGCAGCCTTGGATTTGGATTTTGGGTCCGATGCGCCCAGCAGTTGCTCAATCGCGTCATTGACCGCGCTTTTCCTGATTCCGTATATCGCAGACGCATCAATGATGCCGTCAGCATCCGTCCATTGCTGGAATCGTTCCCTGACATTGCTCAATACCTTTTCCTTGAGCGGTTCGGAACCTATATTGGGGTCGGCAATCTTTCTACTGAGAGATCGAATGATCGAACCACCATCCAAAGGTTGCAGACCATGCGCCGCAAGACTATCGGCCTGCATCTGCTTGAACCGTGCAGCCTGTCCGAGAATCAGAGAATCAGCAGCCGGAACCGTGGCGATCCTGTCAGCCAGTTGAGACAATTCCGTGCCGTATGAATATCTCGCCGGAGTACGGGGTAATCCTGCGACTGGCGGCGCGCCACCCCCAAGACGGGGTTGTTCAGCGCCTACTCTTTCGGCAATCTCTCCTGCTTTCCCGATTCTTCTAACATCCGCGACTTTGGATGACGCGGCTTCGAAAAGGGCATCCGCCTCTGCTTGCAATCTCCTGCCGGTTGTTCCTGCTGCATTGGCTGCGGCGAGTTCAGTCTCGCGTGCTGGCGTCATAGCCACGTTCAACGCCTTGTGCGCATCATCGGCGGCTTGTTGCGCTGAAGTCTGAGTTCGACCTCCTGCGATCTGTCCTAATCTATGAATCAGGACTTGCTTTCTCGCCTCTGCTTCTCTGGAAAAATAGCTGGACTTGTCATGGCGAGCGGCAAATTCTCCCAGTGCATCCCATACATCGTTCTTCACATGCGCGGCCGCACGGGTAGCGGTTTCACCGCTTTGGGCGGTTGCAGTCCTGATGGCAGGAAGATCGGCCCCGGCAGAATCACGCGCTATTTTTCCTGCTGCAATGGAAGGCAAACGGCCCGAAAGCGCATCCCACGCCTTCGCACCACCACTTACCACCGCAGGCGCTGCCAGCGGGAGAGCACCCCCCATACCCGCTCCGAGAGCCGTATTCGCTCCTACCTGTTCCAAACGGTTGTCGCCATAGACTGGCGTAGCCAGCCCAGCAGCCGCCCCCAAACCCGTCCCCTGGCCTACCCGACCCATCGTGGATTCGGCGAGCGGGACTGCTTTTGCGGCTTTGAGATAGACAGGGGAAGCAACCACCCCGGCCCCTCCCATGACTTTGCCTGTAATGTCCCCTGTGGGGTCATGCTCGGCAACGAACTCCTGTCCCTTCTGGCGAATCTTGTTCAATTCCTCCAAGTGCTGACTCCACACCCCCTTCTTTCCACCTGATGCGGCTTCATCTACCCTTTGCATCAACCCCATGAAAGGTTCTGCTGCGTTCATAGCCGCTCGCATAACTGGGTTGGCGGCAATCATCTCCGGGTCTGTAATTGACGGAAGGGGTTTCTCCCCGCTCGGAGTGAACATTGGGGGCGGCTTGACGACATTGCCTTCGGACTTCACCGCAGCAAAGGTGTTCTTTGGCATCTTGGCGACGCGAGCCATCAAATCAGTCTGCGTCGTACCTTCAGGGACGTTCTGGACCACAGTGCCGTCAGGAAGGCGAACGTCCATTATCTCGGCAGGCTGTTGAAGTCAATGACGGCACCGGGCGCATCAGAAGCGCGTCTTTGCGGAGTAGCCCTTGTCTGCGCTCTTTGCAATCCCGCCTTGATAACGTCCTGAAACTCTCTTGCAGCTTTCACGAACTCCACTTCCGACTGTGCAGTACTCATGCGCGTAATCGCGGAGGTGGCTTTCGTACCTTCAACCTCCGTGATCTGGCCCCCTCCCTTCAAAGACTGAAACGCCTGCATGAACGCCCCCCCTAACACTTGATCCTTGAGTGCGTAAAAGCCTGCCTTGTCAGTACCTGAGATATACTGCGCGCCGGGTTGCGCGCTCGCGCCTACCCCAACGCTGAATCCCGCATGAGGGCTCACTCCACCAGTTCTCAGTTCAAGTTTCCCTTTGTCGTCAACATTCAAATCACCGATCATCTGGTCAATCAGATTGACGCCCTGTTTTGCCGTGGCGACCGCTTGCGGTAAGTCAAGAGTAGCTTTTGCCCCCGCTTCTCCAAACTCCTTACCCGCAGCTTTTGCTTGAGCAACAGGACCTTGCAAGGCTGGATTGACCCCAATGTCCTGCCCGCGTCTGGCAGTCTCGGCGGAAAGGTCTTGTCCACGCGCCGCTGTGCTTGCACCAAGTACCGCGCTGCCGCTCGCAGTTCCATGTCTTGCCATTGCCCCGCGTTCAGCCACTAAAGCATTTCCGCTGGGTGCCGCATGACGCTCGGCTGCTCCTTGGACCGTGGCAAGTGCAGAACCACTCGGAGCCGCATGGGTGGCAAGAGAAGTGGTAGAACGCAGTTGAGCATCGGGGGTGGTAGATTTAGGCACCATGCCAATCAATTTTCCAGTCTGATCGAAAACCCCGATGCTGCCCCCGAGGTCTTTCATGGTTTGTTTCGGTATCATCTGCGACACCATTCCAGCAGCCCCGGCCTGCGAAAGCATCGGGTCATCGCTCCGTGCCAACGCTTGCAACCCACCCATCGGGTCCGGTTTCGATGCCGGTTGGGGCGCGTAATTTCCAGCCGCATCCTCGAAACTCTCCGGTGTCCCCTGCATCTTCCTCAAGGCTTCCGCCAATGCCTGACCGCGTTCGTTCTTCGCTCTTTCACCAACTTCTTTTTGCCTCTCCTCGGCCTGACTCTGCGCCCAGCCCGACCCAATGCCCTTGGCTATTTTCGCCGCTCCCTCCCAAGGACTCGTCGGCACCACGAACCTTCCCGCCATCCGGTTCGCAGGCAGCGGGTCAATCGCCTCCTTCGCCAGCATCTCAGCGAGTTTGCGTCTGTAGGCAATCGCGGACTCATCGGCTGCGTAGGGACTTGTGAAACTGACTTGCTGGATTCCGGCCATGGTCTACCTCAAGAATCCGCCAGCACCAAACGCAGGCATGGCTAACGCCCCGCCCAAACCGAATAAACCGCTCATCATGGCGTTGTTCCCGGCAACCCCCTGGTTGTATACGTCGGTCCCGTAGGCGCTTTGCTGTCCCATCGCTCCGAGGTAATTCGGCCCCATTGCTCCTCCAGCAGCTGGAATAGGCTGAAACTGCGGCATCTGGGGTTGTGCTCCTGTCCTGATTGCATTTAGTTCTGTCAAGGGCTGAGTCCGCTGCGCCGTTGAAAGCTGATAGGTCTGCGGCATCGTTCCGATAGAGGACAGTCTTGCTCTTTCGTAGGCGTCGTTCTTCGCCTGAGAGAATTCCCGCATCGCATTGGTATGCGCTTCCGACCCTACCGGGATGCCCTGATCCGCTAGTTTCGCCGCCATCGTCTGTTCGTTCTGCGCCCACTGGGGGTCGAGCCTTTTTGTCTGAAGGCCGTAGGATTGATCTGAAATGTCCTGCACCGACCCCAAGTCCTGCGGCGGTCCCAAAGAGGCTCTGGTCTGATCGAGGGAACCCTGACCAAGACCTAACAGGCCGGTCGAAATTCCCATCTGCTGGTTGTAGAGGTTCTGCCCCTCCGGGGTCATGTTGATGTCCTGCTGGTAGCGCGGCAGCTCGAAACCGGGCTGACCTCCCACCGAAGGAACCTGCGTCGAGCCTATCTGGGTAAAGTCTTGCGTTCCCAAAGGCGTGACGGTCCTTCTCTGGTTGAGAAGTTGATTGGCTATCGCGGCCTGAACCGACCCCTGAGAGGTGGCGGTCGCAGCCCCGGTATAGTCAGGAGCCGGGGGAGGACTTGGTGAGTCCTTGCAAAGACTGACCGGCCCTTCATACTCGAAGGACTCGGATTCTTCCAGTCTCAGCCCGTCAGGCCGCCAGCCGTAGACGCATCTTGAATAGATTTTCATTTAGCCACCTGCAATTTTCGCGGAACATCCTGTAAACGAGTAAATCGCCTGTTGGATGCGCGAGCCGCAAGGTAGCTTCCAGCTCGAATCCCAATCTTTGCACAAATCTCCTGCTAGGTCTATTGCCTTCCCCAACACACACCGTTATTCGCTTCACCCTCAACTGGTTAAACGGGTAGTCGAAGATCGTCCACAGGTACTCTCTGATAAGCCATCTTTTGGAACCATCCGAAGCTATGTGGCAAACCACGTTCACCCCGTTCCACTCCGCGTAAACGACCCCAGCTACAAGTCTTCCTTCCTTCTCCCACCCGATACCCTGCGCGGCCCCGAAATTTCCGTACTCATTGGTTTTTTGGGCGACCCACTGAACCACCTTGTCTCCGATCACAAGGCTCATAGTGTCCAACCTTGTTCATAGACGTAATCGGTGGCTACCCAATGAAGTTCAATGCCTGCGGTGTCGGTAAGAATAGTGGCTCCAGCACATTTACCCATCCCGTTCACCCCGACCCACTGCTGGGAGATCGTAACCCCTCCACCCCAAGTCGCTGTGTCCCACACCCCGGAATCCCACGTCGCGTATCCAGGGGAGGTAAAAGACACCGTGCCGGTAGGATCGTTGATGTTAAAGTCTATGTTCAACCCCATCAAGGCCGTTGGAGTTCCGTTGGTGTTGAAGATAGGCCGCATCATCGTCCAACGCTTCGTCTTGCCGGGAGAACCGAAATAGTTGAACGCCTGTACCACCGACGTTGAGATGTTCGCGCTCGCGTCGTCATTCCCATTCCACGCCCTGCCAACGAAGTCTGCTCCCCCGAAATAAGCATCGTCTAAATAAAGGCTCCAGCAGTTCGCATTCCAGCCCTTGAACTGACCCCAGTTCTTGGTGACGGTGTTCATCACATACTGCTCTTGGGAACCACCAGTGGCTACTGGGACATTGAGGATGAGAAGGCTTTGCTTGGGATAGTCGAATACCTGCCAGCCGAAATTCCCCCCGTACAGGCTTGTAGCAGTTGCCATAGCCCCACGAATCTTGTCAGTGAGGTTGACTCTAGGGTCGAGTCTTGAAGACTGAAGCCCCTGGGCCAATGGGGTCAGTCCGTCATAGTTGATAAGGAGGAGGTCCCCGCCCCACTTGACGAAGGGTCTGTTGCCTATAGGACTTCCTATCTGGTAAAGCCCGATCTTCGCCCATGTCGAGGCTGAGGATGGGTCAAGCCCGATATAAACAACCGCCTCTCCCTGATTGGTCACGAAGACCGCCTGGTCGTTGAGCCCGTACCCCGCATCTATTGTCCATGTCCCCATCGAAATCAAAGCTCCCCCACGCCTGAAGATGCTGCGGAAATCGAACGACACCGCCGCCCCCGAGATGGAGGACAAAGGCAAATACCACGCAAGGAGGGTCTCTTTCTGGATGAGCCACACCCGGTTGTTATGGACCTGAATATCAACACAGGCGGCGGTATCCACGCCTGTTATATCGTGAGTCCCGTCCCCATCCACCCACCAACTCGTGCCGTCATAACCCCTCAATTTGTCAAGACCGTTCACCATGAGGAGGAACGCGCCTCCGGAAGTCGAGACATTGATCCATTGCCAGCGGGCATTGGTCAAAGAAGTCAGGTTTGTCTGGGCTGCTCCTATCGCCCCGGTCGCGGTGATGTTGTAGCCGTTGGCACCAGCCATGGCGAACATCCTCGTAGCAGTCCCGGACCTGTAAACCGGAATGGTCTCGACCTGTGCTGAAAAACCAGTGGCCCATTTGGTAAATCCGTTCCTCACCACGCAGTCTGTTTGGGTGGGGATCATGTTGATTAAAGTAACCGCATCCCGTGGGTCCATGTCCGCAATGGAATCCCGTGCGTTCCACCCGCCTATGGGGCTTGGTATAGACTTGGAAATGTAGTTCGCGGCCTGCCTGCGAGCCTGAATCCTTCTTGATGCGATATTGGCGACTCTAGCTACCATAACCTGAATCCGGAATCTGACCCCATCCGAGCAGGGTTTCACTGAGTCTTGGGTTCATGCTGAGGGTAGGACTTCCAGCATCATTGGCTTTTGCAAGGTCAAGTTCCGCCGAATAGTCCCGTTCCAAAGCGGTGGTATCGAAACCCTTGATCTCGAAATACTTTTTCTTGAGAAAAAGGACCACCAAGCGGTCGGGATAGATGCAGGTATCGGTATCTACGGTGAAGGAGGCTTTTGCCACTCCGGCAGTCGTTGCCGCCCAATTCCTTGAGACGTACTCAAACCCAAGCGTGTCGTCAACCCCGCTCGGAGGCCAGACCTGGAACAAATCCCCAAGAACACGGAAACGAAGTCTTGGCCCGGTAGAAATAAAGCCGGACTTCAACCACTGCCACTGCTGCCCCGTTTCAGGTCCTAACATCTCCCAATGCTTCGATTTATCCCAATCCGTCTTGTCGATCAACCTGTCAAAAGCAGACGGCATGGCATACCGTGTCTGCGAGAAAGTCAAAGTAATCGCGGTTCCCGAAGCCGTTGCTGCCAATGAAAGGACAGCCGTACTTGCACCGGCATTCACACTGTCTAAGTAGGTATCCTGTGCAATCCCGGTCCCCGTCACGGAGAAGTAGGTTGGGTTGGTCGTTAACCCCGTGGTCGAAGACATGGCGCTGATCGTGGTCGAATCATCCGTTGTCGTCGCCGTATAGCTGTAAAAGACCATCGAAAAACGGTACTCGGTGGTAAGGGCTTGCCATTCCCACTTTCTTTGCAATTCATACCCGCAGGCGTTGATGAGCCTGAGAATCTGGATCACATCGGTATTGGTATTGCCAATGACCGTAGTGGGTACTGCAAGCCCCAACTCTCCCGTGGCTTGCTGAACGAGCTGCAAAAGGGTCGTCGTGCTCATGTCTTCGCTTCTCTAGCGGCTTTGGCCGCAGCCCTCCCAGCAGCCATCTTTGCCTTGTGCTCAGGAGTCATGGTAAATTTCCTGCGAGGCGGTTGCGCTTCCGGCTCCCGTGGTCTTTCGCCAGCCACGGGAGTCGTGAGCATGGCTTCCATCTTCGCCATGCGCTCTTTCAGGTCCGTGAGTTCTTTGTCCTTCGCATCGAGTTCGGCCCTCACCGCCAAAGTCGCCCTTGCCTTGCAGGCGTCATAGGCCCGTTTTCTCAAACCCAAGCCCCCCATGACACTGCCGATCTGAGCATCCGAAGCCCCGGCGATCTGCTCAACCGTGTAGAACCGCAAAAACTTGAGTTGATGGACTTCCTCCTGGGTCAGTTGATCCCATTCCTCGATCTTCCATCCGGGCTGGCTTTCCCCGTAATCCACCAGTCCTTCCTGAATCTGGAATTGCAGCCAGCGTTTTGCAAATCGGTGCTCATCAGGAAGCCTTTTCGCACGCCTGATCTCGGAAGTCTTGTCTCCACCAGCCATGATAAGGATGTAAATCTGGCGCGGCCCTTTGACCTTGATATACCTCCCGGCTTTCTCACTTGCAACCTGGGTCTGGTTGGGGTCTTCGGGCTCATGCCAATAGAATTCCACGTGCAAAAGCTCGTCAGGGTTTTGCGCTCCGACAAAATTCTGGTTCGCAACATCGGTCTCGAAACCCATCGGTCTGTAGTCAAGGTCGGCCATCGTCATCTCCAAGTAGTTAGAGGTATTTCCAGATCGTCTTTACTTTGTGCTTTGCCTGCCTGAACACGTACTGATACCGCTTCTCAAGATCTGTCTCGAACCCCATGAGGCTTGCGATGTGCGGGATAAGACCTTTTCCGTGGACTATAAGCCTTATGTGATAAAGGTCCCTCAAAGGCGGGGCTAAGACTTTGAAGTCTTCGGCCTGCTGCGCCATCCACGGAGCGCACTGGAAAGGCTTCCCCGCCACCATGACAGTCATTCTTTTTTCCACCGTCGTGCTTTTCCTGATGTGGGTGTCAGACTCCCTGAATGAACTGTCCGCCCCCCACAGGTGGACTTCCTCATAACCGAAAGGCTGCACCAGCATCATGGCCCTAGTAATGGCAGCAGTGCCCCCGCTAATCATGGGTTCCTGTCTGCCGTGCTTTTGCAGGAGACGTTCGATGTTTTCATCCCCCCCGGCGTGCCATACGACAATACGACAACCCTCCAGCATCTCGAAGGCTTTGGGAGGGCAACGAGACCCCATGAGATAGGTCACATCCGGTCTTGGGGTCATGAATTCCAACATCAGGGGATCGGCATCGAAACAGAACATGTATTTCGGCACGATGCCCTTGTCTAAAAGAAACTGGAACGAAGCATTGCAGGCCACGATGTCGCCATCGAAGTCCCTCAACTTCATCCAGTTGTCTTTTAGAGAAGGGCCGCTCCCAACAACGGAAACGGCCCCTGATTCCGAACCGAACAAATCCTGTAGCGGGATGTATTGAAGACCTAGCGCATACTCGATATTGCGGTCGATGTCTTCGACCGTATTGGCGAGATGGCTTTGAATCCTCAATGCAAGCCAGGGGCTTTCCACCCCGTCTTTCATCACTACAGGAAAGTCCGTACTCATTAGCCGAGCGGCACACCAGCCACTGCGCGCGGCCACACCACAATCCCGGTCGCGGCGACGTAAGTCCCCGTAGACCCTGAGGTCGTGATGTAAATGCCCGCTGCCGTATGACCCACCGCCGCCAGAAGCGAAGTCACCAGCCCCCCGGCGATAGCCGAGAAAGCAAGCGATGCGTTGGGCGGGGTTGTACCGCTGACCCCGATATACAGGTTCATGCCGCGTGTGGCGACGAACCCGTATTGGCCTTGCGGCATGTTGAACTGCGCGAAACCGATCTGCATCCCCGCCGTTGCCGCAGCGACCTGTGCGGTCGTCATTGCGTTGGCAGTACCCAGTGGCGCGATCCACACGCAGTTCCCCGTTGCCAGGGTGCCTGTGGCAATGACGTAGTTCCACTCGGAATTGTCACTGCCCCTGACCGGCGTATTCAACGCGAAAAGCTGCGTCGTTCCCGCCGTGGTGAGGTCTACACCGATCATGCTTGAGGTTGAAAACGGCATACGTTTCTCCTTATGCGATCAGCACGCCCGAGAACTGCGGGCCTGAGCTGGTCATGTTGCCTGCCCAGCCGATGAGTTTCACCACGGCATCCTGATTCACCGATTGGCGCTCTCCACCGATTGGAACGAAGTTGCGATCACGGTGCGGACGCCAGAACAGGAAATCCGTGTTCAGCATCCACATGTGGGCCGAGGTTGCACCCGAGGTAGTCACACTCGATGACACCGCCCCGGAGATACCGCCTCCAAGAACGACATCGGCTGAAATGCCACCACCATAGAACTTGAGGGAGGGGAAACCGATCCCTGCGGTAGCCGACCCGGTTTCGGAATTGATACGCTGAATCGCCGTAAGGCTGTTCACGTAGAAACCGTAGTAGGTCGAATCCGCAACAAAAAGGTCAGGCTTGTCGGAACCACGAACACACCGGAGCGCCAACGTGGTCATGTAGTTACCGATGTTGGTCGCTGAAACCGCAGCCCCCCCGTCCGTCACGCCCCTGTAATACTGCGAGCGCCAGAACGTGTACGAAGCACGCGAAATCCCTCCATACGTCCCTGTGGTCGGGTCGTCGGGAACCGCAAGCGCAAGCCCCGTGATGTTCTTAGAAGCATTGCCCGTGCCATCTTGATAGATGTCATAGTCGATGCGGTTTTGAAGCTGTTTCTCGGCCACCATGACCCGGCCTTCCATCAAGTCGATAATGGCTTCCTTGCTTGCGTTCTGGAGCATCTCTAGCCCGGACATGGAAACGGCTCCGGCGTACTGCTTCCAGTTGTATTGCGCCCCGCTGATCGGGCTATTCGGAGCAATGTTGAGAACCTCGTAACCCGAGTACGAGGAGGCGTTGATAGTGGCTGAATCGGTATACATGATCTCTTCCATGATCACGTTACCGCCTCCGGCTGGGCGAGAGTTTCCTTTCGCTTTCAACCGGTGCAACACGGCGTTGTTATTCTCCGTATTGTCAGACAATGCGCCACTACGATGTTGAATCGTGGTGGCGATGATGTCAGACACGTCACTGTTTGCGAACGGCACAGTAGACTCCTTTTAGATCATTTCATACACGGCCCCCGCCAAGATGGGCCTCAACTGCGGCCTCAACTGCGGCGCGGACACCTTTGGGTTTCTCACCGGCAGGCACGGAGGGAGTTGAACCCTTCGGGCTGACGGCGTTGCCTCTCGCCCTGACAACGGCCTTCAGGCTTTCAGCCGCTTTTCGCTCTGCTTCCGCCCTCGTTTCCTGTTCCTGGATCTGGGCGTAGAGGTCTGAATGGCGCGGGTGCTTCAAGGCTTGGTTGTAGGCGTCGGTAATGTCGGTTGCGAGGTCGGCTTGGAGGAGTCCTTGCATGGTCGCTTTGACGGTTTCGAAATGCGGGTGCTTCAACTGCCCCTTGTCATCGGTGACGCTGACAAAGTTCTGGATTTCCTGAGTTGTCGATTGCTCAAGAAGGATTTTCTTCACGACTTCCTCAACATTGGGCTGTTGGCTCTGTTGAGGAGGTTGATGCGGTTGAATGTTCGGATTGGCGTAAATCTTCCCGTCCTCTCCCTGGACGAAAAGGCTTGCAATCGGGATCTGATAGTCGTGCGCGAGCTTGAGGAACATCGAAGCCTTGGCCTCTGGTGTTCCCATCGCAAGCTGCTTATGGGCATTTCCCAGGTTGGTAATCCATTGGGCGGGCTGGATGTTGTTCGCCTTCAGAATCGGCTCGAACTGCGCCATCGCCTCGGCAATAGGTCTTACCGTATCCCACTCTGTTTTGTAGGTCGAAACCCCCTTGGCGTATTCGGACTCACGCTGGTTGATGTATTCCGCAACCGAAGGATCGAGTTTGTCCCAGTGCTCCCAGTAGTCCTTCTTCCAAGAGGAGGGTCTTGGAGGGCGGGGCTTGGCAGGTACGGGCGTGGCTGTAATCACGCCCTCCTGCTCTTTTGGTTTTACGAACCCCTTGTTTTCAGCAGGCTTGCCGGGGAGGAGTTTCCCCGCCTCATCCCTTGCGCGTCCAGCAGTCCTTCCGGGCTTTTCTACCGGGACTTCCGCCGGAATCGTGCTTTCAACGACTTGGCCGGGATCAACCCCAGTCTCGGTCGGAACATGTTCTTCTACTGCGTTAGCGATCGTGTCTCGAAGGGATTCGGACATAAAGCCTCCACAAGGGACCGCAAGGCTCTAGGAACCTTGCGGGTGCCTCTGTCATCCCGACAGTGGCGATTACTCGGTTCATCACGCGCTCAAGAAGGCGACGTGCTGTGTTGCGCTGGCAACGAAATAAACACACGACGTGTACGGGGCGAGAATATGCCCCGTACCGACTGCCATCTGGTTGATCGCTGCTGTCGCTGAGGACGGGTAGACCCTGATCGACACGACCGTTGCGTTATAGACCAGTTGCGAGTCTCCAATGACCCCGGTATCCAACTGAACCCCCTGCCCATCCGTTGCGGTGGTGACGATATTGACGACACGGGTAAGGTCGGTTGCCGCAGCAAGGGTTGACCCGGCAGCGGTGATTGCGGTGTTGGCGTCCCCCTGCATAGACTGTGCGGTGACGGGGGAAACACCCAGGAATTTCTTTGCGAGCGCCATGACTTTCTCCTAGTTGCGTGAGTTCCATTTGACGCGATCAACGGAGCGTTTCATCATCCGTTTGAATTCCGCATGGCTCATCGCGTCGAACTGAGCGCGGATCAACTCCTTCCTCTGCTGTGGAGCAGCATCAGGGATTCCTTCGTAGGGTTTATTCAAGTCCTTCAAGGGCTCGTTCCCCAATTCCTGACAGCCATGATCTTTGAGGTGTTCACGATGTTGGGAACGGGACTTTATCATAGTCCCTGTAATCATGGACTTGTAGGGCTGGATGTCAGGCATTACCTGAACTTGAAGAATGAGTGCTGACTCCTGCACTTCCACAAGCTCACCTTTGATCTGTACGAATCTGCGTTTCATTGGAGGAGCAGCATTGCAGAGTCTTCCTCGTCTTCTTCCTCAAGTCTTGCGTGTTCCTCAAGAACCGCCCTTGCGATCTTTCTAAGTCCTTCGGTCTGGGACATAAGGCTTTTCAACTGCGGCTCGTAATCGGGTGCGCCGAACTGTTCATAGTCCGAAGGTTCCAGATGCTCGCGGATAACGTCGAGGACTGGCGCTTCGATGGGGCCATCCATCGCAAAGCGGATGTCCTCATGGAGTTTTTCCCGCCTGAGCCTGTAAGCCTTGACTCTTTCGTCAACGGAGGACTTGGAGATTTCAAGTCTCTGCCTCCAGCCGTCATGGGTATCTGCGCCGCTGTCAAAGGAAAAAGCATTAGTGCTGAAGGCAGAGGTGCTGAATGCGGTTGAGGTAAAAGAGGCCATTTAGGCTCTCCACAGGTCCCCGGCAGCGCCGGTCCCAATGACAGTGGTCGCGTTTATCTTCTCCACGTTCGCGTCCACCAAGCCACTTGTATCTACAGCCAGACTGCGCCCGCTCGTCGCCGGATAAGCAAGGTCATCGACCTGTCGCGCGCTCGTCTGGATGTTCACCGTCAGGTCGCACCACTGCGCCCCCGCTGCATCAGAACAAACGACCGTGATGTTGTCGCCATTCATCTCAGCAGCGGAGAGACTGATCTTCACCATTTTGCTCGATGCGGGAGTGACTGCCGGAAGCGTGGCTAGATTAGCCAGAGCGCCCCCATCAATGGACACCTGGAAGTCCCCGCTTGCAATAGTGGGGCTGGACTGGAAAACGTCAGCATCAACCTGGCTCACAAGGGAGACATAGAAGATGAACGCAGTGTTTATCTTGGGGGGAACGTAAGTAGCCATTAGAGAGTTACATTCCCGGTGAGCACTTTGATGGAGAGTGATTCGGTTTTCAGGTCTTCTCTCCGCACGAAATGCTTAGGATTGCCCCATTTGCCGGTCGCAAGTTCCACCTTCTCGATCACAATGATCTGAAGCACATTACCTTTCGCATCCAGTTCAGCGTATTCGCTCATTCTTGGAATTGGTATCTCACAATCACAACACCAGAACCGCCAGCAGAAGATGTTCGCGTATTCCATGTTCCTCCACCGCCCCCGCCTCCGGTATTCGCTGTCCCTGCACCGGATGCAGTAGTCGTGTCCGAGCCGCGCCCTCCGCCTCCTGCGCCTCCTACCCCACCAGTCCCTGCTGCACGCACACCACCTCCGCCCCCACCTGCGTAGGTGACGGCGGCTCCTGAAATACTGGAAGCTGTCCCCGCGCCTCCATCACCCCCCACCAAAGTAGTTCCTGTCCCACCTACAGCAGAAGCGCCACCCCCGCCTCCAGAACCATACGCAGAAGCTGCCGCCGATGTTCCGCCCGTACTACCCTGTCCTGCGGTCCCAGCACCACCCGCACCGGAGGCAGTACCTCCAGCATTAATCGCCCCGCCGCCCCCAGATCCTCCATCCGCGCCACGCCTTCCGGCAGAGGTATCGGTGTCGGACCTGAACCCCCCCCCACCTCCACCAGTGCTGGTAATGGTTGCGAACACGCTGTCGTTACCATTAGAGCCGTGCTGGTTCCCTGCCGCCCCACCGGCTCCTATGGTTACGGTGTAGGAAGTAACAGCTACTGCGAAATCATAGGCCGCATTGGAGCGGTAGCCGCCCGCTCCCCCACCCCCGCCGTCATCGTTGTTGCCGCCCCCACCCCCGCCTCCAGCTACAACAACATACCAAACGTTCCCCGAGCCTGACGTGACCTCGAACGTCCCGGAGGAATTGAACGTATGGACCCTGAAATCGCCGTCTGTCGTGATGGTGCCGCCGGTTGCGACGATGTAGCCAGTTCCGGCTCCTCTGGCACCAAAAGTTGTTAGAGGAGCAAGATTAACAGTGCTCACTACTGCCTCACCACACGACTGATTGACTTCATCGGTTTACCAGACCTCGGGTCTCTGATGAGTTCGGACTCCCTTGGGGCCATCGCCATGCCCATCAGGCTTTGCATGGATTTTGCGACTTGGACCAGAGCCTCTATGGCTTGGACGAACCTCTGCTGGGTCTGCTGGTTTGATTCAACCATCTTGTCCATGAGCAGCATCTTCGGGTCTCGCCCGGCGTCGTAAATTTCCATTGTGTCCGGGTCAACACCTTTTGCAGCAGCATCGGTCCTCAGTTTTCCTTTTTGCAAATCTCGGTCGTCTTCGTGTTTTTTCTCCTCAAGGCCGAATTGTCGCTCCTGCTGCTGGCATTCCTGCTGAAATCTTGCGTCTTCCCTTTGTTGCTCCATCGCAAGTTTTTCACGCTCCAGAACCATCTGGTCGGCGTGCTTCTGCCTTTCAAGTTGCATCGAAGCCTGCTGTTCCTGAACCTTTAATTGAGACTCCTGTTGCATCTTCTGGCCATCCATCTGCAACTTCGCCTGATCCGCCTGTTTCTGCGCTTCGACCTTCGCCATTTCGGGGTCTGGTTTGGGAGGGACTGGGTTCTTCGCCTGCTGGTTCAACTGATCTAACAAGGTGTCAAAAGTCCCCTCGACATTCTTTCCAACTTTGAAGCTCTGGAAGACGTACTTACCTACTTCAACGATTAACGGGGCTGCCTGTGGTGCGACCATCACGACCTGGGAGCCTTTCTCAAGGAACGTCCCGAAGGCGGTCATCAACTCCATCCGGTTCGTTTTTTCTTCCTGTTCGTCGATCTGAACAAGGGAATCGGCTTCGACCTCGATCCTGAAAGACCTCATGGGGTTGGGACCGGCTTGTGCATCGGGGTCCGTCATCCGTTCCGGTCCTATCAAGAGGGCCATCGCCTGCGGAATAAGTTGCTGGTCTTCAGGACTTAATTGATCGGCGGCTGAGAATTTAAGCAACGTCTCGGGAGAAAACTTCGACACCATGATCTGAGCTTTGAGTTGGATCAGTTGGGAAGCGAATAAAGCTACTCCCATCTTCATGTCGCCAAGTCTCAACCCGACAAAGTTCTTCTTGATCTCCTGCGCGCCTAACGTCTCGTTGGGGTCGGTAACTCCTCTTACAATGTCTGCGATCCCCGTGATCTGGTAGACAAACTGGACGACCTGTGCAAAAGCGGTGTAAGCCTCCTTCAAAGCCCTCGCTATGGGGTCGAGGTCCGCAATGTCGATGGACCCTTTGAGGCCGTTTTTCTCTGCAAAAGCGGCCCAGTTCTTGACCGGCAGAAGGACCCCGTTCCTGCCTTCGGTGAAAAGCCGTCCGAGTGATTTGTCCTGGGAGGCGTCATAAACCCCCTTCACTTGGAGCATGTTGATAAGGCCGTAAATCCGGTCGGCCAGCGTATCCAGTGACCGTGCTTGGTCCTGATACAAGGAAAAATCAGGCACCGGCACCAGAGATTCGTTGGTCAGGGTCGCGTACAACGGCTTGGGACACGGAAAGAAGTCCTGAAGTCCCAGAGGATCATCGCGTTCATCGAGGACATCCTTCATTTTCTTGTGGAACCAAAAGGCTTTTTTCTCCTCCTTGTCCCAAAGCTCATAAACCCACGAGCCTTCATCACCGTCTTCGGGAGACTTCTGGTTCGGATAACGATCATCCGTTGGTCTTGAGTCCTTTGGTATTTTCTCCGCCTTCTTGGGAAACCTTTCTTCCTTGGCGGGCATCTGCATGTAGACCTTGCGCCAGACGATGGGGACTTCTTCCCACGTCCTTGCGAAAGCGTGTCCGAAGTCCTTCCAATGGACATAATCCACGGGAGCGCATTCGTAATCCAGTTCCTCCCCTGGTTCATCCACGTCTTCGGTGATTTCAGCCCCGTCCTGTGGAAGTTGTTCCTGCACGGCCTTGATATGCGGTTCGTACCGTGCCCAAGCAGTCCCACGTCCTCCAAGAAAACGGTCGTAGACGCACGCCTTCATGGTGGACCTGAAGTCCGGGTAGTTCTGAATCTCGTAGTCCAGAGACCTCTCAAGGATGAGGCTTGAAACACGACCTACGGGGTCGTTGTCCTTGAACCGCCTTGAGACTGCCGCCTGGGGCGTCTTGGAGTAAGTCGCGGGGACTAGAGTCTGGACGTTCGACCATAGGATGTTAAACCTGACCTCGTTGTCGGTCCTGTCAGCCGTTCGGTCGTCGTCCCGGTAGCGTTTGAGGATTTTCTCCGAACGGGTCTCCCACTTCTTGAAGTCGCGCTCGTAGGAGGAAATGATCCCGAGGTACTTCTCCAGTGTCGTTGAAACTTTAGGCAACGGGGTTCCAGAAAAGCGTAAGGTTCACCGCGTCATTCGGGACCCGATAAGCAAAGCCAAGGGCTGAGTAGACCGGAATCCTGATGAACGTATTCACCGCGCCGGTGAGGCTGGTGACGATCAGGTCCCCGGTGGCGGAGGCCGCCGTCTGGGCGAAGATGTTGATCGTATTGGCAGTGGCGTTGGAAGAAAAAAGCACTCCCAGGAGTTGCGAGGGTCCCGCTTTCCCGATGGTCCCTTGTGCTGAGGTTGTGACCTGGAGGTAAGTTCCGGTTTCGTTCGGTAGTTGCAGCATAATTATTCCTTCGGCGGATAAACGTATTGGGTTGGAGGGGCGTAAGATTCTGTCCCTTGCATTTGCCCTAAAGACAAATTCTGTTGGTATCTTTGCAGTGCTGCGATTAAGGCTGCTTTTCTAGCAGCATCAACAGCGGTTTGGTAAGGGATACGTGGGTCACGTTGTCTTAGGAAATTGAACCCTTTGTGTTCATTAAACGCTTTAATCGCCGCTCGTCCTTCTGGACTGTAATCTTCATATCCGATATAATCTCTCTCGGGTTGCGGCATCAGATCCTCGCGTATTTAGGTTTGACTTCGGCCCACAAATCTTCCAGAGTCTTCCCAAGAGAGAAACCTCCTCCCGGGAGTCCTCTCACTTCATCCTGAAGTTCAGGTTTTTTCTCTTCCAACTCCCTTAACTGCATGACCTGACACCCATACGAAAATCCGTCACTTTCGTGACTCGCCCAGTTGTGGTCTGGTTCCTTTGAGAATTCCTTCCGTTCCTCGTCATAAACGAAGGCCCAGGCGGCCAGGGCGTCCCGGCCTTCAGCGGTCCCTTCGTCATCGAACCAGCACCGTTCGATCAAAGTGCGGGCTGCGTTGATACGGTCGAATTTGTCTGTTCTAGGTACTACAGCGACCTGTCCCGGAAAGGCTTCCAGGAATTGCTCCATCGGTGAGTGCCTCGTCCCGAAAGTCTTTGCCTTGGCGTCGTGGGGGAGCCAAATCTGTCCCAAAGTCCCGCCGATCTTCCTCACTTCCTTTCGGATTCTCTTGATCCACTCCGAAGCCTCAAGTCCTGAGTCCGAGTCCGACCGGACAAGGCCGAACCCATCCGACCTCGGTTGCCAGTACCACCAGGCGGCTTTGTCCCTGAACCCGATGTCTGAGCTAACCTCAATTGGTGCGCCCAGCGGATCAAAGATGCCCTTTTGGATTCGTCCTTGGGTCTGAGCACGGATTAGCCATCTTCCCAGAATGGCCCCTAGGTTCGCAGCATCGAAACTGCAGAGGTACTCCTGCTCATATAAAGAAGCTCCGTAATCAGGGCCGTAATTAGCAACAAGGTTTTGCTTGATCCTCGCCAGTTGTTCGGCAGAGAAGACGTTCGTGTCTTCGGCAGTCAGAATCTCCCCAAAAGCCCTTTCATCCTTCATCGCCTGTCTCACTGACCTAAAGGCGTGGTTCCTGCCCCGGGGGGTCGTGTTAAAAATCACCCACCCGCCGTTCTCCTCAACGACAGGCATCAAGTACGCCCAACTGGCCGGGTCGCACAACGCCCACTCCGAAAAAACCAGCCCCACCGGAGGAGACCCGACTAACGAGTCAAAATTGTCCGATCCCACAACCTGCCACGTAGACCCGTTGATGAACCTCACCAACATCTCATGGTCGTTGGTCGAGTCCCTCAACTCCTTCGGAAAGGCTTCGTCAATCCTTCTTTTCCCCGTGTGCGGGTTCACCGCCTCCCACAACGCCTTCCTCGCCTGGTTGGCCTTGGGTAGCATGTGCCAGTAATTTCCCACCCGCTGAAAAGCTGACACCGCCGTCCAATGAAGGCTCATGTCATCCTTACCGGCTCGCCGATGATGAACAAGCTCACAGTGCGTCCCACCCCCAGCCAAGTACCTCCAAGCAGGTAATTGGTAAGCCCTCGGCACCCAGTTGTTCGGAAGATTAACCCGTAACGTCGCCATACCTACTACCTGTAGACGCTAAATCCATGCGTCAATCATCCTGATCGTTTCACGCATTTTGCGTAAATGTTCGTCGCCCCCAAGCCACATTCTTCTCTTTGGGCGACCTCCCCCACGATTTTTCCCTACCACTCGGCTAAATCTCTTTTTGCCGTTGTGCAGCATCATGTGGTCGGCACACTCAATCAGGACCAAATTCAATGGGTGGTCGTTGTCGTGGTCTCCGTCAAGGT
>ERZ1292644.460-Hain-H14-01um-R2-460-length-28195-cov-8_pt2 | contig 19946 bp, 27 predicted proteins | sample MGYA00564402_ERZ1292644 | MGnify/ENA primary metagenome ERZ1292644 (study PRJEB36523, sample SAMEA6512644) | groundwater metagenome | collected 2019-01-09 | study: AquaDiva: Metagenomics assemblies of 32 groundwater samples
CGACATCATCATCGCCGTAGGCATCATCGTCGGTGTTGTAGCCTACGTCTCCGGCATGTATCTCGTGCTCCGACGGAGGCACTATGACTGCTAACATCGACTCACTCCGGCCACACTTCGATCAAATCACCGAGCGGTGGTGGGAACTCACCAAGTTTGCCCACGAAATCTACCCCCAGTTAGTCCCCCTGTCCTACTGGGATGTTCTTCAAGCTGTAGACAATCTCCTGGGGCCACGGCCCAACGTGGTGTTCAAGTACCAAGACCACGAGTACACCGCCCTGCCCCGCCATTTGCTCAGTGAGGTCTTGCACCACGACCGCACCGACCTTCGCATGGTACGACCCGACCTCGTGGACTGTGACAACTTTGCCCTCCAATTCAAGGCCAGCATGGACTACTGGTTCAACTGGACAGCCGTCGGCTACGTCCACGACGAAACCGCTTGGCACGCCTACAACCTCCTGGTCTTCGCCGACAAAACCGCCGTGCTCCTCGAACCCCAGCGAGACCTCGTTGTCCGTGTTGACGGCCCCATCAACTTGGGCGTCCAGGTGCCCCCTCCTTCCAGCGGCTTCTACGACCTGGGTGCTGGGCTGGTGCTCCTATGATCGACATCGCTGTCGTTGTCGGCATCATAGTCGGTGTCGCACTCTGCCTCCACATCTTGGGTGGTCGGCGGGGCCTATGACCAGCACCTGGGATTTCACTCATCGCATCACCAAACTCAAGGCCGCCCGGTTAGCCTACCTGTACGTCTACCCCCAAGGCCATCTTCCGCTCCCGGAGTGCGGTTGCTCTCGTTGCAGCAGGCCCCTCACCACATGCTTCATATGCTCCACTCTTTGTGACCGGAGTTACACTTTCTACCCCGGACGTGATCCCTACCCCTTATGTCACAATTGCTACGAGCGTATCCACACTGACGACTGAAGGACACACCAAATGGACTTAACACTTGATCGGCCCGCCTGGTACGATGCCGCTCACCGCTTCAACGAAGCCTTCGGTCACTGTGGCAACTACCCCCTAGCCTACATCTACGCCGTCTTCCTCGGCTTATCGGGCCATATCCTGGGCCGTCGCTGCTTTGCCGAGTACGGCTTGCCCCTCTACCCCAACCACTACCTCTGCCTGGTCGGCCCATCCGCCCTGAGCCGCAAGTCCACGGCCCTCGCAGTGGGCCTGCAATCTTTGGGCGACGACCGAGAAGACATGCACCCAATGCGTACCCTCAGCACCCGTGTGGGTCTCCTCTCCGCCATGTCCCAAAACGATGGCCGGGGCCTGGTGGTGCTCGACGAACTAGCCTCCATCACCTTGAAGCGGCAAGACTTCGCCTCCGACCTCATCACCACACTCGTAGAGTTATACACCAACCCTGACCATACCGACACGCAGACCCGCCACAACCCCATCCATGTGGAGAACGCCTTCCTGACCATCCTCAGCGGCTCCACCGTCGAGTGGCTCCGGGCGGGCCTCACCAACGCCACTCTCCTGGCGGGCTTCGGCAACCGCATGACCTTCGTTGTCGCCGACCCCCGCCCCCCCAAAGCATGGCCCAACCCCCCCAACACGGACAGCTTCAACTGGAAACCGATGTGGCGCTACACCGGGAAGGCCCTTCGCCTATCAGAAGACGCCCGGCCCCTCTGGGATGACTTCTACTACTCCTTCGAGGCGCAGCAGGCCACCTTGCCCCCCTTTATCCGCACACTCCGGGAGCGCATCCCCGAAAAGGTCATCAAGGCGGCCCTCGTGATGGCCGCATGGCGGGGGGCACGGATGATCGACGACGACTTGATCGACCGAGCCATAGATTGGGGCCACTACCTCAGCGAGAGCCTCGACTCCCTAACCCCCTCATTCGAGCCAGAAGATAAGCAGGTGCTTGCCGCCATCCACGCCGGGCGTGACACCCGCACCAAGCTATTCAACATGCTATCCCACATAATGAGTGCCAAGCGAATCCGTGAGGCCATCGGCAACCTCAACTGGCTTGGCTACATAAAGGAGGAAGACGCCCATTTAGTCGCTCTTGACAACTCCCCGGAAGTGTGATACACTGTACCTAATCTGCATTTAAGGAGTAAACCATATGCCTTGGAACAGAACAGATTTCGTTGAGGGTGGTGTGAGGGGTGTCACCGTGTTCGACGGTGTGCTGATCGAGGTGGAGGAGGAAGTACCCGGCAAGTTCGAGAAACTCCAGGACATCTACCACTTCTCCGATGTGGTCATCACCGAGTCTCAGGAGGAAGTGACCCTGGAGAACGACGAACTAACCTCCTACTGCACCCACTCCCGCCGGAAGAACTCCACCGCCGGTCACTTGGCCGAATTATGGATGGACTTCTGCGAGGCCCACAACCTCGGCTCCCCCCCCGACTCCCTCTATGGTGTGCGGGCCTCCTACAGGCGGGAGTCCTTCGACTTCGGCCCCGACATGAACCCCGGCACCGGCTTCGTCCCGGTCGCCCTCTTGGATAAGCCCGGCAAGGCCAACGGTGCCAAGGTTGCTGCCAAGGCTCCTGTCAAGGCTCCTGCTGCCCCCAGGGGCAATCGGCCCCCCGCCGGTAAGGTGGCTGAGGAGATTGGAGACACCACGCCCATAACCTTCAGCGCCGAACTGGTGCTTTTGGCCAAGTCTATCGCCGGTGAGGACGGTGCTACCCGTGACTTGCTGCGCCGAGAACTCACCAAAAAGGCAAGCCTCCGCAGTCAAGTCGTGGCCGCTGGCGGCATCGATGCTGTCCTGGCCCTCTTGGTAGAAGCTGACATCCTGGCCGAGGACGATGGCGTCTATACCAGCACAAACCCCGACCTTCCATTCTAGCTACGACCCAGGTAGGGGCAAAGGTACTAGGTGAAAGCCCTAGATTGTAAGAGCAGTCGCCACCTTTGCCGAACCCTGGGCCAGCCCCACCCAACGGAGGTGAAAAATGGACGCTCATACAATTTGGTTGGTTGCCTTGACCGTTCTGGTTCTTGGATTATACATCAAAATCAGATAGTATGGGAGGTGCTCCCTTGAAATGTTTCGAGAATCCCCGCATCGCCAACTGGGCCATCCAACAGGTGCAAACCAAGATGGACGAGCGGCATGGTAACCGCACCGGGGCGCTCCATGCCTCCGAGATATTCCAGTGCTTCCGCAAGACCGTCCTGAAGCGCACCATTGGTGCCCCCCCGCTGGCCGCCAACACCATCCTCCAGTTCGCTGTGGGGCAGGCACTCCAGGAGTTCTTCTTCGGCCCAGAAAAGGATGGCCTCGAAGCCTTCGGCATCATCCTCTCCGCCGACCGCATGGTGAGTGACCAAGTGCTGGAGTTCAAGTCCACCCGCATGTCCTACGAGGGCCTGCCCAAAGACGCCCACGGCAAGGGTATCCGTGGTGCCACCAAGGTGCGCTTCGACCCCCTCACCAACGAGTACGCCAAAGAATGGCTCGTCCGGTGCCGGGCCTACTGTGCCGCCCACAGTGTCCGCAAGGCCCACATCGTGGTGTTCTTCATCTACCAGTCCCTCATGTCGGCTTGGACTCTGGAATTCACCGATGAGGAACTCGCCGAGGCCCAGAGTGGTATCGAGTTGCGGCGGTATGTCATCACCGAGCACCTCACCAACGGCACCCTCCCATCCGTCACCACCCGCATGGGGGCCTGGGAGTGTAAAAACTGCCCGTTCCTAATTGACCATTGTTTGGCCGACCTACGTGCCGCAAGTCTTGATGTGGAGGAACCCAATGACAACTAAGCGCACCCCCGCCAGAGACACCGGCGGTGACCAACTAGACCTCATGCAGGAGCGTGAAGTCATCCTGGCCGCAGGTGGCCCCAACACCGGCAAGTCCTTCGCCGTCGCCAAGCTAGTGGAAGAAGGCGTGGCCCAGGGTTTCAATGTGGTGGTCGTCGACCGTGACCGGGGCCTGCTCAAGGCCATCAAGGAAGTCATGGGGGGCACAATTCCCGACAACCTTGACTACTTCCTGGCCACCTCCTGGCAACGGGTTGAGGACTCCGTTGCCACCGGCTTCGCTAGCCTCGGCCCCGCTGACTGGTTCGTGGTGGAGATGCTCGGTTCCTTCTGGGACTTCGCCCAGACAGAATACAGCCGTCGCGTCTACGGCAGCCTGACCGAGCACCAGACCGCACTCCGGGCCGACGCTCAGCAACTCATCAACAGTCAGGGCCTCGACCTCCGCTCCGACAACAAGGGTAAGAAGCAGGAGGCCCAAGCCATCGTAGCCCGCAAGATGGCCTACGGCGGCATGGAGGGCCGCACCGACTGGAGCGTCATCAAGCGGATGCACAACGACGATCTGATGTACCGCCTCATTGTTGAGGGGGCCTTCAACGTCCTCTCCACCACATCCCTCAGCAGCATCAGCGACGACGAGCGTGTCGATCCCAAGTGGGAAATCTTCGCCAAGTCGTCCGTCCGTCCCGACGGAGAAAAAACTATGGTGCATAAGCACGACACCATCATTCTCCTCACCCGCCGGGCCAAGGACGGCCACTACTTCTGGCGCACCGAGCAAGTCGGTGGTGCGGGCAAAGACCGTGGTGGCCGCCCCCTATTCAAGGACATCGACTACACCAACGACGGCCTGGTGGCCTCCTACTTGGCCACAATCGGTGGCTACTAGATGCTAGTCACTGTGTTATCCGTAGTGACCAGCATCATCACTATCGTGGTGATGCAGCTACTGGCACGTCGCAACCGGATGGGCTGGCTGCTGTCCCTGGCCAACCAGCCCCTCTGGGGGCTACTAACCTACCTCACCGGAGCCTGGGGTCTCGCCATCCTAAACGTGGTGATGACCGTAATCGCAATCCAAGGCTACAGAAACTGGAGGCAAAATGACACCCGATAAATGCCCACCTAACTGCCCGCCCGGCACCAACTTCGAGTACCACGAATATCTCCGCTACAACCAGCTAACTCGTGGGGTCATAGTCTTTGACGGCATCATCAACAGTGGTTCCGCTGGCCTGGCCCAACGTGAGGTGTCAGTCGCCGCCGACCACGCCCCCGACTCACTGGTGTTCTACATCAACTCCCCAGGGGGTGTCGTAAGTGAGTGTCTTGCCATCTACGATCTTATCCGTTGTGTCAGTACCGGCACGCCGGGTATCCTCTGCACCACAGTGGGCGTCGGTTTCGTCGCAAGCGGGGCTAGCCTTATGATACTCCAGGCGGGTGATGTCCGTCTATCATACCCCAACACCCGCTTCATGCTCCACGAAATCTCCCGGATGTTGAGCGGGGGGCAAGAGCGCCAATCGGAGTCTGCCGATGTCGCCAAGGAAATGCGCCATACCAACGATCACGTCATCGAGTTATTCTGCAAGCGCACCGGCATCGACATCAAGCGTCTCAACAAGGCCATCGCCCGCAAAGACCTGTACCTCTCCGCTAAGGAGGCCTTGGACTGGGGGATAATAGACGGCATCATCGGCACCTCCGGTGTCCCGTGCCCAAGAAGCTAACCAGCCTAGCGCCCGTGGATGCAGCGCCCCCCGCCAGGCCCGTCCTTAGCTGCGACTCCCGTGAACCCAAGGTCGTCACCGATTTCCTGCGACAGGTAGTCCCCATCAAGGTGGAGCAGCGGGTGATCGGCGACTATGCCTTCGAGGACTGTGATGGCTACCTGAACCTCATCACCCGCAAGGCCGCAGACTTCGGCGAGTCCCTATTCAGCGGCCATTTCGGTGAGGAAGTCCAGGGCTGCATGACCCTACTCAAGTCCCTGGGTATGGGCCGTCTTTGGTGGCTCCAGGAGGGGCCGTGGTTCTCCTCCCGCCGCCCACAAGTTGACCTCAGTGAGTTCGGCATCTGCCACGCCATCCACGCTGACGGATTCACACAGGACAAATCCCATGATGCGGCGTACAGTCTGATCCCCGCCACCCAAATCTCCATGCAGTGTGCCGGGGTCTATTACCTCACCACCACTAACATGATGGAGACCGCCCGCACCATCGGCATTCTGTATGATCGGGGGCAGAGAGGTTGGCCCTCCGGCCTGCCGATGCGTCTCCAGCGGCCCACTCTCCGGTGGCATCGTGACGACGAATTTAGGCGTATAGCCAGACTTATGTCCCTCTGGCCCCGCCTCTCTGAACGGCAAGCCGCTGGCCTATTGGCTCAGTACCACAGCATCGCTGCCATCATCCAAGCTGTCAAGGACGACAGCTTGACATTTCCCGGAATTGGTGATAAAATGAGGAAATCTTTTCGAGAGGTGACTCTATGAGCGACCAATACCACAACGAGTCCGCAGCGGCCCCGTCTTCCCCTTGGCACAACACTGCTAGCGGCAGCCCGCAGGTCTGGCACACACCATCCTTCACCAAAGTAATCGTGGAGACCCTCGGTGCGAAGGCCCAGCCTGACTGGAAGGAGCGGGCCGCACGGCTATGCGTCCCGGAGTCTTTCGATGTTAAGATCACCTTTGACTCCCCGTCATATCTGGGTTTGTCGCTTGATGAATACGACCGGCTCCAATACAAACTCCAGCTAGTGGAGCGGGCTGCCCGGTACATGGCCGCCGGGATGCTAAAAGGCGTCCTCAAGTATACTGGCGACGAAGTTACCCTGGAGCAATGGATGGCTAATCTCATTGGGGAGGGTGCCGACAAGATGAACTACGACATGCTGACCCTCGACGCCTTCGAGCGGGGGGGTATCAGCCGTGGTTAATGAGCCTCTCGTCACCCACTTTACGGGCGATGATTGTCCGGGGGGCCATCAAGTGCTTGGCCCCCTCCAGGATATTTGGAACGCCTGGGATGACCCCGAAGTCCAGGCGCAAGTCTGCACCAAAGCGTGGTATTACTTCCCCAAAGTCATCATCATCCAATTCCAGGAAGCGTGGGGGCACCACTTAGAAGGCGAAGGCGAGAAATCGGCCAACGAAGTCGTGGACATCCTGTCCGTCTGCCTCAACTGGTTGCGTTGGATGGGCCACACCACCCCGGAGTCCGTCGCCGAGCGGATACGTACCCGTGCCGCCAACCGCTACGAGGGCCAGGCCCAGGCCATCCTGGATAAATACGCTCGGAAGTACGGCCTCTAGCATCAATGGCCCTCAACAACGTACCTACCCACACAACATACCACGGCTCGAAGTGCCCCTACTGCGGTAGCCAAAACGTAATGGTGGAGCACTACAGCCAGGGCGACGACGAGATTACTTGCTGGGCTTGTTCTCGCCTGATACGTCTTGTCCCCAAAAAGCCGAAAGGAGGCCCCGATGTACCCAAGTGACCTGGCTCCCACTGTGGCGGCGTATATTGCCGGTATGATTGACGGTGAGGGTAGCGTAGGTGCATTTGTGGACAAAAACCATCCCGACGGACGTCACGTAGCAATCTACATACGTGTGTACAATGCGGATGCCGGTGCCTTACAATGGATGCAAACCGAGACTGGTATCGGCGCTGTTAAAGTGGCACGCAAAGGCACCGAGACACACCGCACGAGCTGGGTATGGGATATAGGGGGCGGGTTTCGTATAGCGTGGCTGCTTGGGCAGACCACCTCCTACATGCACATCAAGGTGCCACAGGCGCAACTCATGTTGACCCTGTGCGGCATGAGGCGGGGTAACACTCGCTATAATAGTAACTTGACGGAACAGGAGATAATAGTTGGCCAGTTTAACATTCTCAACGCTAGAGGGCCTCGCCCAGGAGATTCGCTCATGCAAGATTTGCGCTTTGCGTAAATTTTGTAAGCGTCCCGTCCCCGGTGTTGGGAAACCAACGGCTAAAATTATGTTTGTTGGGCAGGCACCGGGCTGGGAAGAAGACAAAGCTGGTCTACCTTGGGTCGGCCAGGCGGGGCAGTTTCTCGCTGCCGTCATGGAGATGGTTGGCATCCCCAGCGCCCAAGCCTACATGACCAATCTGGTGAAGTGCTACCCCGGCAAGAAGCGGGGGGGCGGGGGAGACGCCGAACCCCCTCCCTACGCCATCGAAGCGTGCTCCAACTGGTTCAAGGAGGAGTACGACCGCATCCAGCCAGCTTGCATCGTGGCTGTGGGTGCCGTGGCCATGCGCTACTTCGGTATACCGGGTGGCGTCAATCTAAACGCAGGCCGCCTATTCCACACCCCCCAGTGGGGGCCAGTCCTGGTCATCCGTCACCCGGCGGGCATCATGCGCCGTCCGGCAGAGGCCCCCGCCTTCATCACCCAGTTCCACGCCATCCACACCACCCTGGCAGGGCCACTAACCCCCCCACCGTTTGAGGAGGTTTCCTAATGCTGTCCAGCATACCCATAAAATATATCTGACTGCCGGAATGTAAGACGGTAGAGTGTTTGTGTGGGGAGTCCTATACCCACCACAGCACCATATCCGTTATTCACTGTGCCGTCTGCCGTCAGCCTTTGGAGGATAGAGACTACCGAGTCACCGTTCCGCAAGATGACGGGCATGTTGTCCATACCATCCTTCAATGCCCCCAATGCGGGGGGCTAGACCTTGAACACTGGGATCAGCAATCTTACATTCTGCAACGGTTTAATGGTGGTAGGCGGGTAGCCACCGTACACACATAAACGAGGAGGTTTCCTGATGCGTTACCGAGCGGTTATTTACAGTAAAACCATCATCGTGGAACATGACGCCCGCACATTCCACCTCGCCGTCACAGATGCTGTGAGCGCCCTGGAAGACGCTGCCCAGCTATGCGGGTGGGGACAGGCTCTCATCGAGGAGGATGACGGCACGCTGGTTGAGTTTGACATGGCCCCATACCCCTATGACTAGCCCGACCATCGGGGTAGACACCGAGACAGAGGCCGGACACATCTGGTGCGTGGGCGTTGCCAACGATGAATACCGCCATGCCACCAAAGACTGGTGGCCGCTCGTTGAGCGGTTCCAGACCGAGAACATCACGCCCATCTTCCACAACGCCAAATGGGACGTGGCCGAGTTCCGGCGGGAGGGCGCAAAGTGGATTCGCTGGGAGGACACCATCCTCAAGGCCCACATGCTGGGCTTTCACCCGCTGGGCTTGAAGGCCCTCACACCCATCTTCACCGGCGTCCAGCTTCAGGAGTACGGCACTGTGGTGGGCCACGGCAAGAAAGCCGTGCCAATGGACTCCATCGCCCCCAGGGTGCTGGACTACTGCTCCCTCGACGCCTGGGCCGCCTACCAGTGCAACAAGCGGTTCACCTTGCCCCCCGCCTGGCAAACGCTGTATGAGGACGAGAAGCACATCACCCGCATCCTGATGGACATGGAGGCGGGGGGCCTACCGCTAGATCAAGGCAAGCTGCGGCATGGTCGGCAGGTAGTGCTCCGGCGCATGGCCGAGTTGGAGCGCACCCTGGCCGACTGTGGCATCGAGGAACTTACCAAGACCGAAGCCATCGCCCGCCGGTTCTGGAAGGGCAAGCCGAAGAAGGTCACCACCAAGTCCGGTAGGCTGTCCACCAAGGCCGCCGTGATGCGGGAGCACGCCGGGCCTGACGACAAATGGTTGGCCGCCTTCATCGAGTGGAAGCAACTGTCCCACTTCGAGGGCACCTACTTGGCCGCTTGGAAAGGCCAAGAGTCGCTGCACCCCAGCCTGAACCAAACAGGGGCGATGACCTGGCGTTTCAGTTGCTCCGACCCGAACCTCCAGAACATCCCGAAGTCCAACCTGGTGTCGCTCTACAACTTGTTCGTGGCCCCCGAAGGCTTCACCTTCGTCAGCCTCGACTACTCCCAGATTGAGTTGCGGGTGCTAGCCAACCTTACCAGAGACCCGGCTATGCTCGAGGCGTACCTCAGTGGGCGTGACCTGCACCGGGAGACCCAAGACAACCTGGAGCGTATGGGCCTGTTCGAGCGGCACAACATCACCCACCCAGACAAAAAGCGTGTCTTCGCCAAGACCATCAATTTCGGCATCGCCTACGGCATCACCGCACACGGCCTTGCCCCCCGCCTGAATCTACCGGAGGCGGCGTGCCAGCCCTTCATCGATGGGTTCTACGAGGCGTACCCAACGGTGCGGCCCTGGCAGCAGCATCAAATCGCTACGGGTGAGGAGCGTGGTTACGTTGAGACCTTCACCGGCAGGCCGCTATATGTGCCGTGTGTCCTGGCCGAGCGGGGGGTGCTGCGGATTCGTGGCGAGAACCAGTGTAAGAACTTCCCCGTCCAGGGAGGGGCAGCCGAGATCGTCAAAGACGGGATGCGCCGAGCGCCCCAATACCTGCGGATGCAGGTACACGACGAACTGTTATATCTGGTGCCCAAGAACGAGGCCCCTGACTATGCCCAGCACCTAAAGGAGACCCTGGTAGATTACCGGCATGACGTGCCATACACGGTGGACGTGAAGGTCGGGGACTCGTGGGGCGAAATCAAGGCCCTGGCTGACCTTTGGGTAGACGACCTTAACAATGACGACGAGGAAGGAGTACAATAGATATGAAACTGAGCGAACTGATTTCCGGCCCAAACACGTGGACGCAGGGTGCCCCAGCCAGGGATCGCTTGGGATTGCCGGTGCGGGCCAAAAACAACAGGGCTGTGTGTTGGTGCCTCTGGGGAGGGCTACACTACATCTGCTTAGACGCATCGACTAAAGAGCGGATAAAATTTATCATAGCCTCCCGACAACTGGAACAGTCTTGTCTGCGGCTATACGGCACCAGTGACTACACTATGTGGCAAGACCTCTTAACCACCACCTGGGAGCAAGTGCAGGCTTTGATCGCCGACTACGAGAACGCCCCACAAGAACCCGCCCCAGACGAATCCAAGGAGGACTAATGGAATTTACCGAGTGTGTTCCCCAGACCCGCAAGGCCCTAACCTTGCCTTGGCAAGAGACTCTCGTAATGCCAGTCGGTGATGTGCAGCTTGGCGCACAGGGCGTCGCCACGGAGCGGCTCCAGCGCCACATCCAGTGGGGGCTGGAACAGGGGGCCTACTTCCTGGGTATGGGAGACTACGTCGACGTCATGTCCCCCTCCAATCGTGCGGCTTGGCGCAGCGTCAAGCGGTACGACTCGGTAACCAACGCCATGACCGAGAAGGCCGAAGAGCATCTTGCCGAGTTTCTGAGGCTGGTGGACGGCAGCGCTGGACGGTGGCTTGGTCTACTGGAGGGTCACCACTACTTTGACTTCGAGGACGGCACCACCAGCGACACCCGCATCTGCCAGGCACTGGGGGCACCCTTCCTGGGCACTTGTGCTGCTGTCATCCTGCGCTTCCATCGGGAGCACAGTAACAGTTCCCTCCGCTGCATCATCTGGGCGCACCACGGCGTCGGCTCCTCCAAGCGACAGGCGGGGCCACTCAACAAGCTAGAGGATGTAATGGGCTGGTTCGAGGCAGACGTGTACCTCATGGGCCACATGACCAAAAAGCCCGCCGCCCCCAAGCCTCGCCTGTACGTGTCCGCCACCCCCCCGTACCACTTGGTGGCTAAGAAAAAGTATATCGCAGGCACCGGCGGCTTTTACGAGGGCTACCTGGCCGGTTCTCTAGACCCCACCCATAAGCGACCCCAAGGTGGCTACGTTGAGCAGAAGCTGCTCGACCCCGTAGCTATGGGGGGCATCGTCGTAAAAATCCGGCCCGTCCATAGCAGCGGTGCCGATGGCGACAGACTTGACTTAAATGTCGAAATTTGAGCGTGACATAGCGTGGGCTGCTGGTTTATTGGATGGTGAGGGTAATATCCGTGTCTCGCACCCAGCCAAAGAACACTTGACAAACCGCCGGAAGTGTGATACGATAATAGTTGCGGGGGGCAAAACGGGGGTGGCATTGGTTCTCGATGGAGAACTGGCCACCCCTGCCGTTTACCAGGCATTTAAAGGAGTAACCCATGAGCGGAAATTGTGAGTGTGGCCACGAGATTGAGTTTCACGTCCAGTGTCTGGAGTGTGAATGTTCGGAGTTCGTTGATGACGAGGACGACTTCGCCAACTACAACGACGACGAGGACGAGGACTACCTGGTTGCCGAGGGCTTCCTGGATAATTCCGATGAGGAACCAACGAACTAGGGCCAGACGACGTGGGGGTGATGATGTAAACAGGCTTCAAAAAGCGATAGAGTATTTAAAGAAAAGAGATTCCGATGGCCGTCCCTGCTACGGCACCCAGTATCAGAGCGGGCCAATACCGGCGGTGCCTGCTGAGGGTTACGCCGCCGATCCAGAGGCCCATGAGAACGGCGGACAGAGGCAACGAGGCCCAGGATTGGTTGGCGTAAGCACGGGTGCTCCAAACGCTAACCCAATCCCACGCCAGTGCCATAGTGAAGACAGCCACTTGTGTCTTCCACATAACGGCGGTTCCTTGGAGGTAGTATGCGCTGCGATGTGTGTCACCGTATAATGAAGTACGCCATCAAGCGTACCGACTCCACCGAAATCTGGTTCTGTCGTGGTTGCCAGGTAGAGTATGAGATGCAGACTGAGACTTTCAGTCTGGGATTAATGCCCCCTACTGTGGCCGCCGAAACTCCGTCAGAGCCAGCCCCAACTCCTTAACGGCAAGCCGGAGTTCCTCTAGCGCCTTGGTGTTGTGGGCCAAGTGGTTCTCCACTAGCCGCTCCAGAAACTTCTCTTGCCGCTTCATCATCCCCAGCAAGACCTTCAACGCCGCCACCCCCGCCAACACCACCGCCACTACCTGACTGTAATCTGTCCAGTTCATTAGACTGGCACCATGCAGGTACAAGTGGCACAATGTCGTTGCTCACTTATCCGCTGCCCTACAGGTTGTTTTGTCACCCAGAGTTCTAGGTTTTCGGGCCTATTGTCGTTGCGTACACCATTTTTGTGGTGGACATTTTCGTGTTGTAGTAGTGGTCTACCTAACATTTGTTCCATAACTAATCGGTGCTCCAGAGCATATGTTGAGTGTCCTCCACGTTCTGGGTGTGGTGGCTGGAGTATATTGACATATCCGTGATTCTCATGGCGTCCGCCAGCCCATCTGGAGGCCATTGATCCTGTGTATGGCCATTTTCCAGGACGGCATTTGCGAGAACAGTATGGAGGACGCTTAGACAGTGATAAGAACAGGGCGCTACAAGTTACACATATTTTAACCTCGGCACGCACTCTCCTTCGACTAGGTAGTTTATACCACCATTGGCCGTTGGCATCTTGACTATAATGTGGATTGTCTTCATTCAGCATAATGTAATCATACCACATTAGTGTACCAGAGTCAAGCCGTCAGACGGGCACTTCCACTGCTTGGATGGTGTACACGAACACTCGCCCACGTTCGGGCGACTCGAACTGCTCCGTCTGGGTCACGGCATTGATTACTATTCGGTAGGACTTAATAGTGCCGTTGCCATCCAGGTCTTCCTCCAGCGTCACCGGGAAGGTAGCGTTGTCGATGTAGCCGTTTATGATGTCCAACAACTGTGCCGCAGTTTGCGTCTCGACCCCCGACAGTGTGGGCAGGTTGTCCGCCACCAGGACTTTCAACTCAATCTCGTTGTTGCGGGTGGGCATCAAAGACGTGTGCAATATGAACGGCAGCTTGACCTTTGGGCTGGTTGTGGGGTACGTGCGGGGGGCAGTTGTCGAACTCCCCGCTGCCAGGGTGAGTCGGAACCGGCATCGGAACGCCGCCTTCTTGGTGTCGGCCTGAGTCTCAATGCTGATGGTCTTGATGCCGCTGGCGTTGAAGGTTTGTAGGTTCGTCCAGGCCGTGTCCTCGTTGATTTGTATTTCGGTCTTGACGGTCTCCGTGGCGGACATATCAGAGAGCCGCTGGATCAACTGGCGCAGCGCCTTGTTTGCGTCGGGATAGCCCCCGTCCCAGTAGGGGGTTATGAGTGTGCCGCTGAACCGTAGGTCTTGTGAGCGCCCGTGGGACGGGGTGCCCAGAGTAGGTTGCACCAGCCGGTACACCGCCGCCATCGATTTCGTCTCAACGGCACGGCGTATAGTGCCCCCCGCATACAGCGTGTTCGAGTCGAAGCACAACGCTTGGTTGACGTCCCCTAGCGTTAACTGGTGCTCCGTGTGGATGACCCAGTGCATAGTGGGGCCAATACGAATCTCTTGTATTGAGCAGAGCCAGGTTTTCTCGTCCACGCTATTGTTGGCGGCGGTGGTGTCCACCAGCGCAAACAACCTCATGGAGTTGTGGCCCAGTGCCAGTACCCGTGCCGTGATGTCATCAAACTGTGGGGCTGACAGCAGGAACCCAATCTCCTGCATATTGACGCCATCGTAGCGCCACAGGGCCTGGGGGTCGGCGTTGGTGTAGAGCCAGCTACGCCATGCGACAGCCCTAGACCAGTGGAAGGTGCTGCGGTATGTCTCGTATTCGGGGGCGATGTCGAAGAACTGGGTGTCGTTACGACTGAACACCCACAAGCCGTTTTCTTTTCCCGCTACGGGGGTGTCGTTGAAGGCGTGCAATCCCGTGAAGTTCGTATAGGTGTCTCCCACAGCTAGTTCGGCCCACGACACAGTGGGATCAGCGGCATAGGCGGCGGAGGAGTTGTCGCCCGCCACGGGGTTACGCACCTTCCAAGCAACTTCCCGCACCCGGATGAAGTAATTGGCGTTCTGGTCTCTGTTGCTGTTGCCAGTCAGAGCAGAGACCGTCCAAGTGTTACTCAACAGTGTGTCGGGATTGGCGGTGTACTCATACGCTGTGGCAGCACCCCTGGCTATGAAAAGGTTACCATTGAAGGACATCATATCGGTAAAGGCCCCGGTAGCGTTAGCCAGCACTCGCACGGGGCTGAACTTTAGGTTGGTGGTGTCCCATACCATGACACACTGGGTGTTCATGGCGTATAGCAGGCCCCGGTGGTAGACGAACTTGATGATGCCGCCGCCGCCATCGTCACCGAACCTATCCGTCTCGATGATGTCGTCCCAGTGTAGTTCACTAGCCCCGTCGGTGGTGGCTGCCCTCTCCAGCGTCAGAGTAAGTTGGGTGGCGACACCTACTGCCTTGGTGACCGACAACTCTTGGTAGGCGGAGGTCAACACCACGGCGGTGCCGTTGGTGGTGGTGACGCCATCATTCAGCGTAAGACGGCAGGTTTCTACTGCCGCTCCCGACACCTTCTTGGCCACGCACCGGAATGTCACGGTGCGGCTTGCCAGCAGTGCGTAGTTGGTGATGGCCTGTGTGGCCGCCGCTATGGTCGCCGCATTGAAGGTCATCTTTAGCGAGAAGTCTCCAGAGTTGGGGGAAGTGCCCGCTGCAAGAACGGCTGCGCCTGTGGCCGTCCACCCCGTTGTGACCCCCCGCTCAAACCCCTGGTTCTGAATCAGCACGTCCGCTTCTTTGATGGCCTGGGCGAGGCTCAGTTCCCCTTCGGTGTCAGCCCAAACGCCGTCCGACAGGGCGTATCGGGCTTGCTGGTCGTGTGTTTCCCAGGGATTCCAGCGGTACATCCCAAAGCCGAAGCTAAAGTCGTCCGGTTCCCAGGTCAGGTCGTATGCGGGGGGCACAGGAAAGCCGGTGCCCAGGCCCCGCCCAACACGGCCTGCGGGGGTGTATATCTGGGCACGCTTACGAATCATGGCGGTAGCATCGGCCCCTTCTCGCTGGAGCATCCAGCCAGTACGGACGCCCGCCCCGTCCACCAGAATAATATCGTGACTTTGGCCACTGGTCGGCAAGTGTGACTCCTACACGTCTGGGTTTAAATTACCGCCACGAGTGGGTGCCCGAAGGTCTCGCTCGGCCTCTATTAGCTGTGCTCGTAGTTGGGCCTGGACATCCCGCAATGAGGCGTGGCTAGTGGCGGCGATACCCACAGCCGCACCGTCCAGCACCTCCAAAGCGGAGCGTATCTCCAGGATGATTTGCTCTTTGTCGGTCAGGAGAAGTTCATCGGTGTCGGAGGATAGCGTGCGGAGCGGTGCAGGCCCCTCCACTCGTAGCCGTACCCCCACCGGGGGGCTTTTCCGAAGTTCCACCTCGTATAGGTTGGTGCCCTCCGGTTCGTCCTCCCTGGTGCGGAAAGACCCGAACGGCCAGCGCACCCAATCGAAGTTGCGGATATAGTCCCTATCCTGGATAGCGGACACGTATATCAGAGAAGGGCCACTTTGCAGCACGTCGGGTATCTGGAGGCGTGGCGTGTTTGGCCCGCCCTCACACCACACATCGTCGAGGTCTACGTTGCCGGTGGTGTCGTTCTCCAAGCGGAGGTCTACTTCCTGGGCTGTCAATGGGATTGCCACGCCCGTCACCGATAGGCGCTCCCAGCCCCCCCCACCAGAGTGGTAGGAGGAGCGGTTGTTGGTGGCCACCGCACTTTGGGACAGATAGCGTAGGTTGATACGCCCGGCACTGGCGGTGCTGGTCTTTACCCAGGCGTGGACATCGATGGTGTAGCCTCTTAGCGCCAGCATAGTCAGGCGGGGGGCTGCCTTTAGCTGGAGATACCCCGCAGCAGTGCCGAGGCGTGCCACCCACCCGCCGAATAAAGCACCGGACTGGCGGGAAAGGGTGGTAGTGACCGCTGCCCAGGCCCGCAGCGCCGAGGAGGATGTCCAGTCCTCAAAGCCGGGGTCTGGGATGGGTGAACCGGTGACCAGGTTCTCCGTCACGTACCAGCGGTTCAGCTTGGGGTACATCCGCCGGGTCACTCGGTTAATGGCGTCCAGGATGGTGGTGGGGTGTACCAGCATTATCTCGTAGGCACCAGTACCTGGGGTGCTAGCAGTTGGCCGAAGTGTGAGGACACCCGCAGTAGTGCTTTCTGTGCAAAAGAAGGTCACACCGGCACTGTCCAGCAGATACAGGTTTATGAAGTAGCTCGCACCGTACAGCCCTAGTCCGGCAGCGTGGGTGAGGGAACCCGCACCAACAGCTGTTGGCGTGCCGGTCTTGTACTTGGCCGTAATCAGCTTGGCGACGTTGGTTCGTATCGTTGATAGTGTTGGCGGCATCTATACCTCTACGCCGTGGGCTTGGTCATTACCGCAATGGCGGTGATGCTGATGGCAGCCCCGCCGCCGTGGTTGATAAAACAGTCGTAGGTGTTCTCCGCATTAACTACCACGCTGTTTGTGGTGTCCTCGAATATCCCCGTAGCACCAGCACCGATGCTCACCGATAGGGGGGTGCTGACCCTATTCCGGCGGAAGTATACACGAGTGGTGCCGGTGGAGGCGTTGGTTGGCACGTACACGAACATTCGGGAGGCTGTGAACTTGGTGCGGGCCACCATTTCGGCGTCCGCTTCGTTAGTGCTGACGTTTACGCCCGCATTGCCATAGATAGGGACATATACGTTCGCTGCGGTCACTATAGCGCCGGGTGACATAGCTGCCATAGGCTGGCGGCAAGCCGTGCCCGGAGACTGGAAGATACTGAAACGCACCAGGCCGTTGGGAACCACGACGGAGTAGTTGATGGTGTCGGTGGATAAAACCCTGTCAGAGTTGGTGGTGTCCTCAAATGAACCTGTTGCCCCCCCTGCGATGGTGAGGACTTGTGCGCCATTGGCACCATTCCGGCGGAACCGCACGGTGGTGTCACCAACTGCGGTGTTGGTTACCACGTATACCCGCATATTGGATATGGTGGTGTTGTCTCGGCACTTATAACGAGCGTCTGCCTCAGTGACAGTTGGAAAGCATCGCCCCATGACTGGCACATAGTAGGTGGCAACATTGTCAAATGCCTCGCCTGCTGTCAACAACGAGGTGCTAACCAACCACAACCCGTCTCCGTTGGTGTTTTTGCGGACAAGGCCGATAAGGGGGACGGTGATGGCACCCACCCCGCCCGCACACTGGATGGCGTACAAGTCGCCCGCCGCCAGCGTGTCAACATTGGTGTCGTCACGGAACCAACCAGTGCCGTTGGCACCAATAGTGACTACCAGATTGCCGTTAACGCCGTTCTTGCGGGTTCGGATGGTGTGCGTCCCACCTGTGTTGGCGGTGACTCTCACAGCTAGTTTCTCGATGGTGCAGGCTTGGCGCACCAGCACCTGGGCGAAGGCTTCGCTGGACTGAGTAGTCCCCGTTAAGCAGCCTGGGCAGAACAAGTAGTCAGTGAATATACCCAGGTTGGGGCTAGTAATACCGCTGGAAACCATCTCGTAGTTGGAGTTGGCGTCTACAACAGGATCGACAGCCCCCACTCCCCCGACGGGAGGCCAGTCAATCGGTGACCGACGAAATGGGAGTATCTGGCGAGTAATAGACTCGTCCAACATCCCGTCGAGTGGGAACGACGGCTCTCTCTTGTTAGTCCAAAACGGCTGTCCCCTGGCCACAGCTATTCCGCCGTTTGGGTAATTATGCCGTCCTGGTCTGTGGACAACACCACGGCGCAACCCGCACACTTTGCGTAAGCGTCCATTATGCTCACAACGGCTTGCCTCACCAAGGTTAGGTTGGAATCCAGCCGCACCTTAGCCTCAATCCACGGGGTGATGAGTTTTTGCAACTCCACAATCTGAGCATCTGATAGTTTGTTGTCCACGGAACCTCCTATACTGTTCGTTTCCAGATGTAAACTACCAGGTACGGCACAAGGTGACTTGGAGTATCGTGAGCAGAGTGGGCATCTACGGCTGCTCCAGAGTGGGCATCCACAGCTGCTCCAGAGTGAGCGGAGTGAGCATCCACAGCCCCGCCGGAGTGAGCAGAGTGGGCCGAGTGTACCTGAGCCGCAACCCCGCCAGTTGTTGGGTTAGCGGTGGAGTAGCCTGTGAGTAGTGGAGTATTGGTTGAAGTGTCCCCGGCGGCCCATCCGTCCAAGCCTCCGGTTGTCGCACTGTTGCGGTTTTCTCGGTGGACATGGTTGACTACATCAGCGTGGTCACTGTGTGCGCTGTGGTTTGCTGGTTGGGTGACCACATGGGCGGCGTGGCCGCTGGGCTGGGTGACTACGTGGTTAGCCGGTTGGGTGACAGCATGAGCGGAGTGCCCGGCGTGGGTGTGGGTTTTGGCTCCACCGGTCTCCTCTGCCACGTCGAAGGCAACGTCACCGGCGTCCTGCCCCACAAGAAATTTACCCTGGCTAATTTGAACCCAGGTACCATAGCCCAGGAGAGTAGCGGGATCGGTGGCTACAACCGCCAGAAACACTGAGCCAACGGGAAAGGCATTACTACCACCGGCTGGGGCGTTCCAGGTGCCGTCGGCCCGCAGGAAGTTAGTGGTTCCGCCTGGGAAGGTATGCCCCGTCCCAATACATGAGTGGGTTGGCGACACATCTTGATAGGCCACCCAAGCGCCGCCGGAGCGAATAAACTCTTTGCCGGTGTCGGTTTCGACCAACTCCCATCCATCGGCCTTTGTGGGCTTAGTGTCCCCCGAAAGGCAGCGTATGTACGGATAAGGACTGTAGTCTACAACCGCCACTATGTCAACAACCCGTAGGCCCGCAGCCCATCATTTACTTGCTTCAGCTTTCGGGCTAGCTGGTGGATATCGTTGCGGATGGCGGCAGCGTCGTTAGCGTAAACCGATAAGTCGGTGTAGTTGGCGATGGTGTCGTCAGTCCCACCAGCGGCCACGTTGTTGGTCAGATCAGCCCCGCTTGTTTGCTTTACAACAGCAGTCACCCCGAAGAAGCCCATCTGCCCCGCCGCACCAACCGTCACCCGGACGGTGTTGTTTGTTGCGATTTGGAAAGCGGTGTTGGAAACTGTTCCAATGACTCCCGCATACGCAAGGGTGCCGAGGAATATTCCAGTGGCGACGCTTCGTTCTACGCCACAGGCGAAAGTGCACCCATCGTTGGTTATGCTGATGTAGTCTGCGCCTGTGCCGGAGCCTGTGATGAGAAGTCGCTCACCGCTGCCAGGCGCAGCGGCGTTCATCGTCAACCTGGTGCCGATGACCATTTTGGTAGAAACAAACTCATTGCCTGGAGAACTAGGGAATCCCTCGTTGCCGATTCTGGTCATTTGGTGATTGGCTCCTGTAGGTGGTTTTTATCAGTGGGGGCATCA
>ERZ1292644.113-Hain-H14-01um-R2-113-length-56404-cov-6_pt1 | contig 19912 bp, 33 predicted proteins | sample MGYA00564402_ERZ1292644 | MGnify/ENA primary metagenome ERZ1292644 (study PRJEB36523, sample SAMEA6512644) | groundwater metagenome | collected 2019-01-09 | study: AquaDiva: Metagenomics assemblies of 32 groundwater samples
GGGTGAGACCCTACAGATCCTTGGGTTTTGCCGCAACCTGGGGCGCCGAAGTACCGTCGTGCATCGTTTGCTGGATATCTCGCTCGTATGCCGCTTTAACCAAAGGTCCATAGGTCTCCGCCAACATGTCCAGGGATTGAGGGACCCCAAAGGAGTGCTCTACGCTACAGCAAATGTAGTGTTGCCCAGGCACAATGTTTTGGTGGGTGTGCCCGTGAATGTTATACAGGTGGCGGAGGGATCCCGGGTGGATTGGGGCGTGGGTCAACCAAAACGTTCCACGGTAGCGGATAATCCCATGGATTTGCTGAAACCCCACCTCTAAGTAACGCCGTGTGTCATAGATATCGTGGTTCCCCCTAACAAGCATTTTGGACCCACGTAGTTTTTTGACCAGGTCCAACCCATCAGAGTTGATGGCAACGTCACCGAGGACATAAACAAGGTCGTGTTTGGTGACCACGGAATTCCACTGGTCGACGATCCACTTGTCGTGTTCCTCCATTGAGGTTCCGCCGCGCAACCCGTCGGTGAATGAGAGTATGCCCGGGTGCCGAAAATGCAAATCGGCAATGACCCACTTGCGGTGTTTAGGTGGCATCTTTGGCATTTCAGATACTCATAATAATCACGCCGCGGGACATCTCTGCCCACGCCATGCTTGTGCCATCGCCGACGTCCGGGCTTCGGCCAAGGCGTTTTTTGATCTGCTCTTTAGCTTCTACCGCGAGAACCCTATCGCCGTCAATGGTGTACCGTAAGGCAGCTAGGTCCCCCTGCAGCTTCAGCCGCACCGCGGCGCCGATCGACTCATCCACCGACACATACCCATCCACAAACAACGCCCGCAAGTGCCAAAATGCCTGGGTTCGCAGGTTGCGAAATCGCACGAATCGCTCGGATTTCGCCTTGCTTTTATCGACAATCGCGGCGGCACCGCCTATGAACGCGGTCGCGCGCAATGGCGCTGGTTTGGTCTTGCCCTCCGCGTCGTCAACTCGGAACGCCTTGAGCGCATCCAATACACCACCTCCGACCCCAACATCGTCAACGCGCACGTTCGGGTCAAGGATCTTGTGCTCCCTGGCAACACGGTGGACAAGGGCGGCGGTCTCTTGAGTGTCGAGTTTTTGTCGCAAGATTACATCGGCGATGTGGTAGTTCACCGTCCGCACCAGCGCCGTTGAATCATCCCCGAACCGTGCGGGGTCTACACCCAACCGCGCCGGCAAGACAAGGTCGGTGCGGGGGTCGCGGTTCAGAGCCTCTTCGATGGCGAGACCGGGGATTAGCTGGTCGGGGTCGTCGCTAACCGCCCAGTCCCCCTCGACCAACATGCGATACAAGTGGGGTGGGAGCGACTTCAACGCTTCGAGGTACTCGGTGGTTAAGCTTGGGTTATCCGTGACTTTGGACGGAAGGTAAAATTGTTTATCTAGGTGGATCCCTCGTGACCAAGGGTCGTGGAACTTTCTCTTGGGCCAGGATTGGGTGGGGTTGCAGGTATACAGGTGCAAGATCGGCGGCATTGGTTTGCAAGGCCATCGCCCGCACCGGGTGTTCAGGATATCGAAGAATTTTTCGCTGACCTCATTGCACTCATCGGCACCATACCCGTTGATCTCCAACCCACGAACCCGATCACATTCAGGGTCATCCTTTTCCGACGCGGCAAGGAAAAGGATCTCGCTCCCGTTGACCGCCCGTGCCGTCCAAGTTGATTTGTTGATGGGGTAGAAAAACTTCTTGGGGACAAACCGCTCGAACGTGGGGATAAGGTTGCGACGTAGGCGCGGCAAGTCTTTACGTACCAGAGCCCACCGCGACCCCGGGAAGATCTTGCAGAGCAACACCATGCACAACACCAAGGCAACACTCTTGCCCCCACCCATAGCACCGCCGAAAAAAAGATTTCGGTAATGCCGGCTCATGGTCGCCCGGATGAACTGATCTTGGACGGGGTGGAGACGGTGTTCTATGGCGTCGGACATTCACTCCTTTACGACCGTAGATGTGTCCGGGCGTTCTGGCTCCACATCAAGTGACCCGACAAAACCCCAAACGCAAATGGCAATACAGGGTGCGCCGAGAACCACAAGAACACCTCGCTTATGGTGTCGTCCCGCGTTGGTTCGAGGTACACCCATACGTCCCATCCGATGAGGGCGATGGTTATGGCGATGAGAATTCCGATGGTGATTTTACGCGTCATGTTAAATGTCCATCACGGATAGAGTGATAAACCCCCACCACGAATCACCCCCGACACCACGCCGGCGACCACGCCACACGGAAGTAACAAAGCAAGGCGTTCACCAAAGGACCACCCCGCCGCTCCGAGTAAAACTGACACCACAAAAACCGTGGTGGCGACCAAGAAAAACTCAACTGTCTTTGACATCACCTACTCCCGGGGAAAAAGACTTGGTCCAAGCCAAAGTGAATCGCGCCGGCGATCCCGATACAAACGGTTGCCGATTGCAACGCGGCAAGATCAATATCATTGGTCACGAACCCGCATTCAATCAACACCTTTACCGGCGCGTCGAACAGGTCCAACACGTTACACACACGCGGGTATCCGACATAGTCAGGGCGTGGTTTGGGATCCGTTTCGATCATGCGCCGGTTGAGCGGTTGCGGGAAGACCGGAAGGATAGATCGGGCAAGCGATTGGCTGAGGTTGGGACGGTTGCCACAGTAGCAGTAAATCCGCGCCCCGTGTGCCGACGTGTTTGCAGCGGCGTCCGCGTGGATTGACACGACACAATCGGCACCCTTGGCGCGAACGCCGCGGGTTTTCCACACCGCTTCGTCGATTCGGTTGCGGCTAAAACGCGTGTCGTACCTACCATCTTTAATCAGACGGGCGTTCAAAAGCATCGCCACGTCCCAGGTAAATTCTGATTCTTTGAACCCATCACGCGAGCACCCAACGTCGCCTTTTTTGGATGGATGCCCCGGATCAAGGCAGATCAGTGGGCGGGTCATAACCACCCCAACCAATCTAGCCCGAGGCTCACAATTTTCACCGCAACGCAGAACGTCGCCACATACCCTACTATAACAACTACGAGTGTAATCCAGCAAACAAGACCCGCCGCCAGACCGTAGATCACCTCCTTCGTCGTCATCGCGCCACCCCATATAACACACCCGCACCAAATCCCGCCACCACACCCGCGCCTGTGACAAGGGCGACTTGCCACCAAGACCATTTTGAGTCGGTCTTAGCATAAGCTGCGTCTAATTCTAGGGCGTGTTTTGTCGCTAGAAACTTTAGGTTCGCTGCGGCATCCCCCGCACACTTGTCACGATTTGCCATAATGACGCCCTGGCAGGCAATGGGGAAATCATCAAGTAACCACAAGCGCCGCGTCGTTTCGAGCTCCAATGGGCGGTTGAAACAAATCAACCCGTCCGGGTCACGGCGATATTGCAACCCGCCGTCCTTTGGCCAATTCGAAACCACTGGCGAGTCAAGACCCCGACTCAACAACACAGCTTCACCGGGCGGTCGCGCGTTGGGGTCGGGCGCGGTGTCGGGGTCCGACGCGGCGCCGGTGTCCGCGGGCGCGGGTGCATCAGTCGAGCTTAGAAGTGGGTTTGGACCGAACGCCGGTGTTGAGAGCACGATCCAAATACTTGTCAAGAGTCCGCTCATTTTGTTGAACCTCCAGATTTGCCTTGTCGATTGCCGTGTTCGCACGTGCGAGGGCGCGCGCGTTCGCGAGTTCGGTCGCTTGCTTGAGTTGCCCCTTTGCTGCATCTTCGACTTGCTTGCGCAGAGCATCATGCAGGCGCCTGTCTTTTGCCTCTTGGTATTGCATGTAGAAAAACACAACCAAGGCAAAGGTGACAATCGCGACGATGATAATGGCGCTTATGTTACTCATCGGCACCCTCGCCCCCCTTGCCGCGGCTAGACAAATGCTCCGCCGATTTCACAACAGCGGATCCGCCAAGCGCGATCCCGACAACAGCCGTCACGAGCGTGGTCGTAAAGGAAGACCACTGCGCAAAATCTGCTTTGGGGGGACTGCCAGTAAACAACGCTATGGTGCTTACGATCATCGGCAGCACGAAGGCCCCGATGGCGATGACTTGATTACGACCGAAACCCATAAACTTACTCCAATCCTAAGACGTTCAGCACGTCTTTTACTTGGTCCCCGGACCAGAAAAAACACACCCCATTTTTGAGGGTTATCCGCACCTGTCCAAAGTAGTTGGTTTGTATAGACTGAATCTCGCTCGTCTCTAACCAGATCCCGTCTAGCGGGTGCGTCGCTGTGGCAGGAAATTTTTTTAGTGTCATCTAACCAACTCCTAACAGGCGCGCGCAACCGGCGCCCAACAACCAAGACCCGCATGACAACCAAACCACGACCTGCACAGCACGCGCCATGTGCGACAACACAGCCAGTGCAACCAACCCCACCGCACACAACGCCCACCCAAGGGCAATGCGGAACCCCAAAGCAAACCACACAATAGCGGTACAAAGGGCGAAGTCAATCATGGGCATACCCACCAACATGCACGCATTACAACACCTCGCAAAAATCAACTACCACTTGCTGCAGCTGATCTCTTACCATGCCCGCGTCGGATGTCAAGGCAAAAAACTCCCCACCCGTGCCGATGGCAACCTCCCGCAATCGATCCCAAAACATGCCCCAGACATAGGTAGTTACGTTGTTTGCGAGGCACGCAGCGATGATGGGCGCGACCAGCCAGTTACCCGGGGTGGCGTAAGATTGTGCCACCTCGTCAGTGAACATCAAGACCACCCCGCGGGAGTCTTGGCGCCAACCCAACCCCAACCCCGACCCCCTATCACACGTCATTGCCAAGGCGTCCAAGCTCGCTTCCGCCCCCGACCCCATCGTCAGTTGGAGTAGCGCGTTGCGGACGGCGCCCAAGGGACCAAAATCTACCACTACCTTGACAAGACCAAACGCCCCGGACCCGCCGGCGCGACTGATCTCCACAAGGGCAAAGCGAAACTCCGGGCGCCCGGCGAAACTGTTGAGATACCCGCTCAGCGCCTGGTTCAAGGCGTTCAGGTAGGGTACCATTGATCCGGACGTGTCAATAGCGATCACAATGTCGTGCGGTACAAAGGCAACCCCGTCATCGGCTAATCCGTTGCAATCGTCGTCAATACCGCCGTTGCATTGTTCGGGTGTCGGAAGACCTTGGTTTTCGCACGACCACGCGCCGTCGCGGCAAGTCTCAACCCCGGGGTGACAAGGCTCGTTCGCCGCGGTGCCCTTGGGTCCGGTATAGCAATACCCGCGATCGGGCACGTCGTCTTCGATCCCGTCGCAGTCATTGTCGAGACCATCACATGACGTTTCGTCAATTTCATACGTGGACGGCAGAACGCAGACTTCTTTGTTGTGTTCGCACTTGATTACGCCGCCGGTGCACACCCCAAGTATGGTACATGGTCCGGGATCAAACAGATTCGGGAACCGCCCCGGGGCGTCATCTTTGTACCCGTCGCAGTCCTGATCAATAGTGTCGCAGAGCTCTGGGGCAGGTTTGATCTCACCCTCGCAGCGTTCAGGGAATCCGGACGCGTCGCAAATCCAGCGTCCGTCGGAACACGCACCGACGTTGCGGGAACTGTCCGATCCGGTGTAGCAGGGGAGACCGCAAGGCTGGTACAGGCGGGTAGTGTCGCACGCAAGGGCGAGCATCGCGCCGAATACCAACCGATTCCTCATACAAGCGTCCAGTATTGAGTGTTTGCGGGGGCGTGAGGATCAAATGGCTTTAGGCGCCATACATTCCCGCACCAGACACAACGCAACACGATCTCACCACCCGGTCGGACAATGAAATCAGATCGGGTCCGGAACGCCCCAAGACAGCATTCGTATATTTTCTTTTTAGCGTCAGTCCCACTCATCGTAAACCCCGCCGCTCCGTTGGCACCAACACTCGCCCGCCGTATCACGCAAACCAACTGACCCGCATTTTGGGCAGACGGCATTTGCAAGCCGATGCCCATTCAAAACTTCATTCGTTGGGATCGAATCCGCGTCAAGGGGAGGTAGAAGCGCGTCAGAAACACGTGCATCGGGGATCGGGGGCGCGCCGCCACCCCGGCGTTTTGAAAACACCTTCCCCCAACCGTTGCGGTATTTTTTGTTGGTGGGTTTGGTTTGGATAGTCATGGTCGGAATCTCCAAAGGTTTTTGGTTTTTTCGAGGCGTTTACCATATACCACCAACATGCTTGGCCACATATTGCCCGAGGTTTCGGGTTTGCCCTCGGCGCGCCGTTTTATAACATATTCCACTGAGGGTATAAACTCCACCCGTGTTCGCAACAACCTAATCCCAACGGCAAACGGCAACACACACTCGTGAAACCAGCGTGTTTCGGTCGAACATGGTACCAACATCACACCGGAAGATGTGGGGTCGCTCGTTTCCAACCTTGCCGTATATGTCCAGTCATAGAGCTGGGAATAGGGCGGATTACAAAACCACGTTTCCCCCGCCCATGGCATCGCCAAAGCATCGTCCTCTTCCGTCCAATAGCGCAAGTGTTTGTGGTTTTCCTTCGACGCGCAAACGTCAATTGTGAAATTGAATTCACGATTCCATTCATCGAAGAGATGTTGCGGCGTTGCCCAATGGTCGCGGCTGCCGGTTTTCTTTTTGCTCTTTTCAATTGCCGTGCTCATCCCAACCTCCAAGTATCCCCAATTTTGTTGATCAGTTGATACCCGCCGTTGGGGTACACAAGCGCGTGCGTGCACATCCAACTGCTAGCGCCTTGCATCCACGCGGGATCGTACAAGGGCGACATAGTACCCACTTGTTTGACGCCACGGAAAATGCCGGGGGTGTGAACGTGTCCGGTGACACACCGCCCATAGGACCGCTCCAGCTCTTGTTGACTCGCCCCGCGACGCCCATTGGGTCCGGCGTGCCCATGCACAGCGAGCTCGTGCTTTCCAACAATCCAGCTGTCGGTGCCCGACAACGATCGGAATTTCAGTTTGGGCGCGACTTGCCGAATCGCCCAATCGAGCGGGTCTTTACCCTCATGCATTGCCTGCACAAGTTGAATGGCGTAACGGTAGTTTTCTCGATCGTGGACATAGTCCCCACGATCCAAATACTCGCGCAACCACCGGTTATGGTTCGAATCGATTAGGCTTATCTTGCCGCGTAACGCGAAACCATCCAACTCCGCCGCCAGGCGCCCCACTTCGGACTGAATGGTCGCGCTTATCGCTGACCGCGTCGTTAGCTTGCCTTTGTTATGGTGATTCACCGGCGACCCGTTAAAGGCATCGTGTATTGCAATATCCACGGGATTGGTTAAGTCAAACAACTCGTACGCAAACTTACGCGCACCCGCGTCCGTCACGCCCGCGTGTAAGTCACCCAACACTGCTGCGGCGGGGCGATACTCGGTTATGTGCCCGTCCCCATCGTACCATTTGCCGAGGTCGGCAAAACCGCTGCCGATAAACTGGACTTGTCGGAAGTGGAAGATCTGGTCATTTTCTACCTCAACGATCACCCCGCCCATAACGTGGTCATGCGCCGCCATAAACGCGGTGCGGGCTTCGGTGAACGTGCGTGGGCGGTAGTTCGGAATTGTACACGCTCCCGTGCCCATCAAGGCGCTTGGGAGTTTCCCCGGCGACGTCGGCACGTAACGCAAGCGTTGCTTGGGGCTGGCAAAAATCATTGACGATGCTTGTTTGACAAAGCGGTCCAACCCCAACACGGGTTCGATCTGTTTCGCCGAAAGTTGGATGTCGCTTATGGACAGGTTGCGATTGATTCGAAGCGCCTGGGTCACGACCGAGTAAGCGGTCAACTCGGTGTCCACGTACCCGCGACCGCCGGGGGACTGGCGCGACGCGGGGTCGGCTGTGATCAAAACCAGCGGCTCCGCGTTGCGCGCGTTGCAAAACGTTTCCATTGCCTGTAACATGTCGAGGTTCGCGGAACATCCAACCACAGCGGTTGTGACAAAAAAGGTCTTGTGTGTTTTGACCGCTCCAACCGCTCGACGGTGGGCGGATGTCACAAGGGATTGCACGGGGGCGAGGCTAAAGATTTCGGGGTGCGCCTTGTAAAGTGCTTGTTCCAACCCGCCATATGATCCAAAACCTTGCCGAACCACCTCGCGAAAGACTCCCGCCGACTTGAGCGTTTGCATAGTCGGAAAGTGCCCGCTCTTTTTTGCCAGGCGCTTGGCAATGGCAAGAATTTTGGCGGGGTTGGTTTTGGGTTTAGACATAACCGCTCACTTGGGAATCTTCGTAATAGGGTAACACCAACGTGTTGATACAGTCGAACAGTTGTTTTTTGTTGTCTGCATACACCACAGCATCGAACACATAAGCGTCAAGTGCTGTCTCGCTTATGTGGCCCGAGATCACTGGGGCGTGCGGATACCCGAGGCGAAACACCCGCCCGTTGCGTCCGCTGTTGTCTAAACAAAATCGGATGAAATCTGCCTCATCTGGGAAGCGAACATCGTCCACAACGATGTGGCGATTAGGCGGTCTGGATCGAAACCAGATCTTCGTCCAGATATCCTCACCGAATGTTGTTCGCATTGCATCGGTGCCGAACCGTTGTAGGATCTGGCGCGGCGACAACCCCCACCGAGAATCCACAACCTCCTTTTGGTCACCGTACAACTGTGCGAGGGAAAGGCTAAACAACAACCCCGCCGCTTCTTTCAGCGGCTTGGCAAACGACATCCGTACAAACCCGTAGTGTTCCACCAAATAATTTGCCGCGGTTGTTTTCCCGCTTCCAGCTTTACCGCTAAATCCGATGATCATCACTTCACCTCAAGTTCGTATGCGTACATCAAAAAATCCTCATATGCTTCTTGCGGTCCGGCGGCACGTATTCGGCAATCCTTCCACGCCAACAAATCCATTGTTGGCAAACCCCAATCAAGCCCGAAGTCTTTCACAATGTCTCGCTTTTCAATTTGCAAGGCGATCCTGTCTGCCTGGTACACCAGAGGCGGGACCTCCCACTCAAGACCGAACCGCTGTGCAATCGCCTTGTGTATACTATGTTCAATCGCCACAATCTCGGCGCGAGCGTCGATTGTCCAACACCGCTTAAACGGCGTTACAATATCTCCGATATAAGCTTCCGCGGCGTCGTGCATCAAACCGTGCGCCCCAAAGCTCCATCGCGTTGTTGACTCTTTGCCGAGTATCTCCGAGATATCGGCGACTAGACAACTATGTTGCGCCACCGAGTACGGGTGGCGAGTGTGCCCGTTGTATCTCGCTTGGCGGGACAACGAAACGGCAATGTCCGTGAGACTTACCATGCCCGGTTTTGGATCAAGCAAATCGAAACGGACCCCGGTGTATGTTTGAACCCAAGTCATGACGACCTCGCTCGCCGAGCGTCCCAACCCGATTGCACCACGCGATCGCGGATCTGGTTACTCGGCATCCAACCGCCGCGCCCGTCGGGTACAAGACCGGACGCCACTTGTGCGCGGGAATAGTTCTGATACTGTTTACGGGGAGACTGCCGCCCTTTCAGTTTCCACGCCTTCTTTTTTCCGCCGCGTTGGTTTTTCATGATGCCCCCTTCCCAAACGACGATGTGAAATTTGCCGTCATCCACAAATCCACGGGAATCGAATCCTTCGACACAAACACGGACCCGCCAAAATCCACCTTGTTCTCGATGTATTTGTGGCTAATCTCAATGTCCTCGATTCGAGCATGGCGTATTTCGCGCTCTTTGTCCAGCCAAAACAACAACTCTACGGGCAACCCGGTCGCCTCACGCACGGCGAAGTAGTTTTCCCACAATCGCCGCGCAACGCCCATCGTCCACCGCTGGCGAATAATGTTGAAGCTGGCGTCGGTTTTGAATTTCACCTCGACCCATTTCCGCTCCGCCCCACGAACACAGAAAAGGTCCGGCACAATCAATGTCGCACCGTTGGGGCCTAGTAAAACAGGCGCACCGTTCTTGGCATAGTCTTTTGTCGGAAAAATCCACCATCCTTGCGCCCGCATGTACTCGGCTATTAGCGCCTCGTACGTTTGCGCCAACGCAAGCGCCTGTTCGAAATCATTTTGCATAGTAGGCCTCGGACGATCTTTTCGCGACACCGCGAATTTTTGCCAGGTGTTTGAACGGCAACCAGTCAGCGCCCTCGCTTTCGCACACAATTACTTGCCCCGGTCGTCCGCGGCACCACGCACCCAGGCGGCGATAATCGATTTCATCAAACTTATACGCCCGCCCAGCGCGAGAACTATACGGGGGATCAACAAACCAAGTCGCATCGGCGCCCAACTCTATGTCCTCATAGGAAAGGCACTGTACTTTCCAGTGGCGAATTTCCGGCTGTTGTAGCACTATACGATCGCGCACCCGTTCGTCCCACCAAAGCGCAGTGGGGTATTTCGCTGCCCATGGTGTAAATCGTGTCCCCGGTGTTGCGCGCCCGCGCCCAACCCAAAAACCGATCAGCCACTTCGCCTCCTGGCAAACCTTTAGGTCCTCCACGTTACCGTCGATAGCAAGATCGGGGAGTCGCCAAATCTCCGATGTTTTAGTTTTGATCAAATAGTCCCACACCCCCACAATGATCGGGTCACGATCAAACAGGCGGACGTCGCGTTGCGGGTACAAAAGGGAATAACCGGCACTGCCCGCGAGCGGTTCAACGATTCGATCGAACCTGGGGGGAGGGTACATCGTCGCCAGTTTGTACTTGCTGCCGTAGAAACTGAAAAAAGGGCGAAGACCCGTCATGATGCAAAACCCCTGCCCTTCTCAAACCGGATCCCCGGATAACCTTCCGCCATACCTTCGACCTTAACCCCACGCGCCACCTTTGTCAACGCAGAATCGTTGATCGTCACGAATTGGCGGAGTTGTTTGTTCTCAACCGCCGCTTTCAAAAACGCCACCTCATCGACCACAACCGCCCGCCACACGTCGCGCTCTTGCAATCCGACCTCGGCGATCTGGGTCTTCTCCGCCCGGGCGTCGCGGAAAACTTGCATAGCGTGCTCGACCTGCGCTTGGGATTCCTTGACCGTCGCCATGTCGCTCGCGGTGTGTTGTGCTGCCAACATTCGCCGCGCCGCCGCCTCCGCTTCCGCTTGGGCGGCGCGGAGTTGTTCCGCTTGTTTCTCCCGCCAATCATTCATCGCCTTGTCAAGCAGCCGGACTGCTTCCTTTAGCGGTTTGGTAAACTCATCAAAGAAAGCGTTTTGCGCCTTGTACGCGGCATATTGAACACCGATGATTTCCTTGCGGCGCTTCTCAAAATATTTATACCGTTCGTTGGTCGCGACCCGTTGATCCGCCACCAGACGCGCATCCTCGGCGTTCGTCACTTTGATGGTGGCAAGGTATTGCAACACGCCCTTGGCATTGGGGAGAGCCTCGGGGTTTTCCTGTTTGAATTTTTCGATTGCTGTATCAGTCATCCGGGACCCCACGAAATCAGAATGAAGCTATCGCCGCTCGTATAGGAAACCAAAAATCCCTCGGACTCTAAAGCGGATTTCACTTCAAGCGCGGTGAGGTAGAAGCTTTCCCGCAGTTCCTCGCGACTCACACGGGCGTGATTGGCCCCTTCCAATGCGGATTTCATAGCCTTTTCATGAATCCATTTCACACCCTGCTGTTGCTTACGTGCTCGGATAGGCGCCATAATTGCGGCAAGTCTCTCCGCTATTTTTGTGTCGCTCATGTTCAACCCAACCTTCCCAGTTTCCACAACCCAACCCCAATCGCATCCATTGCGTTACCCGCCTTCGACGATGCTCCCGGACACTTTGCCTCAGGTCCCTTCAAGATGTCAAGGTCTTTGCAACACCCAATCTCGTGATCCGTCAGCCGCCTCTTGATACGCTCAAACATTACGGGTTTGGGAACCTGCCCCTTCCACTTCGCTGGAAACACCGTCTCGGAACGCTTCACCCACCCGCATTCGCCAATTGCGCCGATCACCAACCAACCAAGCGCAATTTTGTTTGGGTCCCCAGCGCCGCGGGAGGTTTGGTAGATTTGGGGCGCCTCGAAAACGAAATCTGCGCCAACCGAAGTAGACTCGCCTATGTTCAGAGCGATGTGGTGCGCGCGAACCAAAGGAGACCCCATCTCGGGTGATGTTGAGATCCACCCCGCGGTGAGTAGTGCCCCGTTGCCGAACCACGCCCAACCAGTGCAAGTCAGTGAGGGGTCAATGGCAATTAGGTTTTGGGTCATCGCATTACCCGCCTTTCGCTAAATTCATTTTGATTTCACCGTCAACCGCCGCCGGAACATCCGGCGTGACGGTCTGCATGGAATCTATCATGATGCGTTCGAGAACGGCAAGCGCTTCTTTGCCTGCGCCTTTCGGGACCTCCAAAACATTGTCGTCGTGTGTGAACAATACCATTGCACACCCGCGAAGCTCGCCCACGAGACACGCCTTGGCAATGTTCCAAAGCGCTAATCCCGCCCCATCCGCCGTGAGACTCTGAAAAAACCCGTTGCAGGCGTCGCTGTACCCGCACCGCGCCCGATACCGGTCGGAGTAGATTTGCTTGATCGTTCCGCCATCCCAATCATCCACCAACCCCGCGATAAAATCGAAGTAAGGTTGCATCCCCCAACGAGCTATGAACCCGTTGCGAGCGATGTTTGCTTCATCAAAGCGCCAAAGTTTCCCTTGCGACCCGCCACTTTCGTGAAACTTCTTTGCCTCGTTTGCCACAAACCGTGTCACACCCATACCGCCGGGGAATCCGAAGTTCGGCGCCTTGGCGTTCTGTCGTGCGTCTTTGATTGCCTGGTCGCCCGCCTTCTTTCGAGACTTTGCTTCGTCAAGAGAGATACCGAGAAATTGTGCCGCCAAGGCAATATGGCAATCTCCTCGCGGGTCGGCACGGAAGAAATCGGCGAGGGGTGATCGCCCCAACAAAGACAACATCGCCTGTCCAAGACTTCGCATTTCGGCGACGCTGTAGTCCGCCGCAGCGAATTCGTACCCATACCGCGGCACAAAACAATCGCGGATCCCGCCGTCCCGTGGCATGGTCTGGAGTGAGAACCCTTTGCCTCGTTTACGCTCGGGCGAATAACACCCCACCCAGCCCCCAGGCATCGAGGTCCGCCCGGTCTCCACCAGAGTTTCAACGTTGGGAAGCAGCGAACCTCGCGACCCCCAGTGTATCAACGGTTCAAGGTATGTGGTCCTGCGTTTGGTGTTGCGTCGGTATTCCACAAGCTTGCGAAGATTTGGGTCCCCACTTGCCAGAAGAATATCGGCACGGGTCGATAACTGTCCCGTTTCGGTTACCTCGCGCTCGCTATCATCCGCAAAAGGGTCCCCGGCAGACCGAAGTATTTCCCGCGTCCGTGCGGAGGATACAGCACCCTTAGCACCCAGCAACCCGCACGCTTTAAGTTCTTGCGCGCGCATCTCTTGCTCGCACGTCAATCGAATCATGAGGTCCTGCGCACGGGGGATGTCAACCTCCAACCCACGACAAGCCATAACATGCAACGCAAACGCCTTGCGGGTCTGTCGGAACTGGTCAACGAAAAGGTCGGAGTCAAAGCCGCCAGCAGTTTCAATTTCCATGGAACGCAGTTCTTGCTGATCATAGATCCCTGGCAATACTGCGGCATCCTGTTGCGGATAGATTTGTGCCGCTTCTGGCCATTGGTCAATCGGGAGGTGTCGCAATTCGGCGTAGCGGAGCTGCCAACTATCGGCACCCTTATCAAGGGCAATGTCTAGATACGCTTTCGACAACGCAGCGAGGGAATACTTCTCACCGGTCTTTGCAAGCTTTCCCTCGGCAATGTCGAGCAGGCGCTCGCGGATGCGCGTATCAGCGATCCCGTCGGCGTCGTATGCCGCGATCACGAGGGGGATCAAGTCGGACCACATAGCGATAAAAACCGCCATGTCGTAGGCGATGCGATGTCCGAGCAAGATAATCCGACCACTCGCCGCTTGCCCGAGCAACTCGGCGACCTGGGGCTTTGCCTCACTCCAGTGCGTCAACCGGGTTCGGCGCCCGCTGCGGTTGTCATCCAGGCAGGTCGACACACAAACAAGGGGAGGGGCCAAGACACCTTGGCGCACCAACTCGGTTTCCGAGTCAATACCAACGATCGGCTTTGCGCGTACGTTATTCAAGATCCTTGACCCCTCCGCCTTAAATCCTAGCTCACGGGAGCTGGGGAAAACTCCACCTCGATGATGGGGTTGCCCTTCTTGCTCAACTTACCGGTGTCGGTGACGTCCACCGAAATGGTACGCCCGTTGAGCTTGCCGCTAACGCCATCTTGAAAAGCGCTCTCCCAGTTGTAATCGTCGTCGCCCGGCTCATGCCCAACCGCTGCGCCGAGGAACTCTCGCCGCTCCGAGTAGTAATAGTCAATGAACTCGCCGAGAAAGATCATATGCTCAATCTTCACCGGTTTCCCCGCCGTATCGATCCGCTTTTGCAAAGCGGGGTTGGTACTTGCCAACACATCGCACGTGATCCGCGTGCGTTGCATGCGTTTCTGTGGCGAGGTGTCCTCCTTGATACCCGCCACCTTAACTGCATGCTCGCCGGGGTAGTCCCGCAACAGCGGTTGTTTCTTCATGTATTTTGATCCATTCATTCCCATGTCTGTTACCTTTCTGTTTGAAATCAGGTCACCTTGGCACCAAGTAAGTGCCGATACAACACCTATTCAATTATACTTCACGGCCACAAACCAAACGAGCACCCAACTGGCTCAACAAAAGTGACACCCTCGTGTTGAGCAAGGCGTACCGCCGACACACGTCTACACATTTCACATATAAAATGCAAAACCACCGCGCTGCGTCTCTTACTTGGGTTACTTAACATATAATCGTCAGACACCGTTACACGGCGACCGCTTACGACACCGTGTCGTATGTTAATCTCGCCAACCACACCGCTGTTGCTATCTTCGCAATCTCTGGCGTAGGCAACGACCGCTGAGTCGGCGAAGTGTGTGTACTTGCTGCCGCACACACAAACGATCGCAACCTCGGAATCCTCACTTCTCGACATAAACTTACCCTCCAATTCCTTCAACTTCAATCTGTGCCAAAAGCAATTTCTGATCTTGACCCATGATGTCCTTCGTATACCTCGCATCTTCGACCGCTGTCAAGAGGGATTCGCGCAGCTCTTGGCAATGGAGGTAGACCTCCGCATTGACCGGGAGATCTTGCCCGTCTCTATGGCTGCGACCGATTGTCTGCTCCCAGGCATCGCCCGACGGGATACAAGACACGATCAGGTTATCGGTGTACCGCTGCAAGTTCCGCCCCTCGCGATGTGCGTGGATACTGCATACGATCGGTCCCTTGGCGTGGAGGATATCCCGCGCCGATGCGGGTCCACCCCCGTAGTACCGTACCCCCGCCGCTGCGGCAATGTGCTCCCCTACCGTGATGTGTTCCACCCAGGCAATCCCCCCCGTTCGCCGGAGCCATTCTGCCGCGTCACGCACGAGAAAATCGTCGACCCATACCGGGATTGTCTCGGGCTCGTAAGTTGGTTCGATTTCTTTCCACGCCACATGGAGTGGATGATCCTCATAGGCATTGGCAACGTGAAAGGGGCTATCCAGCTTTGAGTCCCCGCGTTTAAGTACGTCCCGAACAAACCGCCGCCAAGCCTTCCGCGCCGCTAGCCACGCCTTGGGGGGATGGGGATCCCAGATCGAATAGAACCCGCACGCCAGCTCCCGCATGTAACGCCACAACTCCAGCTTGCTGTCGCATTCGTCCCCGTTGGGCGCCTCCCAGCTCTGCCTAAGTGTATCCATGGCATCGGAAATTATCTTGGGCACGGGGAGGGAGCGTTCGCGAATTTTGAGGGGGGTGGAACAACTACTGCGATGTAGCACTACCACGCCTGGGGTTGATTCCATGCGCCGGGCGAACCCTTGCCGCGCCCGCTCCAACCAATCGGGAGATGGCGGCACGTGGAACCGCTCGGCGAGATCCATCAAAGGCCCCGGGTGCGCCCGCTCAAACGATTCGACCCCGGTGTCGAGGCATTGGGACCACTGATAGAAAGTCTCGTCGTCGTACGGTATCGGTGCCGCGCCGTCCGGGAGGGAGGACACCATCAGGTGGTGAAAATCCCGAAGGCGCTTGCGCACCATGCTACCCGACAGGCACACCAACCGGATGCCCATATCCTCGACATACTGAAAAAACCGCCGCGCCCGAGCGGTCGACAGGTTCTTAAGTTTCTGCGCCTCGTCCAAGATGACCAGGTCCGGTTGCAGTTTGTAGAGAATCTCTTGCGCATCAGGCTGACTCAATAGCTCGTAGGTCAACATCTTGATGTTGGTGGCAAGGCGGAAGTGTTGCCCGTACCGTAGGAGGTCCGAAACCGCTTGGGGTTTGAGTGACGCGCGTAAGAGTAGGAGCGGGCGTTGCGCGCCAAAAAACGTCGGGATCAAAAATGAAGGGAGGGTCTTGCCCGAGCCTACCGGCGCCGCGGCAAACAACCCGCCGTTGTCATACGCTTCAATTGCCATTTGCGCCTGGTGTGGGCGGATCTCCATTGTTCCGCCGGGACGCCGGAACGCCTTGGTCAACTGCGCCGCGGTCGATCCCCAGTCGTGCCCCTTTCGGATTGGTAGAGACCAAATCCGATTGAAGTCGGCGTCGCGGCGGACGGAGTCACGCACGGATATCACGCACGGATCGAAACCCCATCGCCCTTCAGACTAGGATGCCAACCGCGCATAACACACGCGGTGAGAAGCTCCACCCTACGGATACCACACTGGCGAAGCACCTCCCTCGAAACCTCATAACAGGAACCGGGAGGATCGTGAGAGAGCCAGAATGCACAATCATCCACTATGTCAGACAACCGCGCCAGGTCCGCTGTAGGGGTGTGCGGTTTAGGTGCCAACCACTCATCGATAATACCACAAAAAGGTTCGTCTTTTGTCATTGCAGCGCGTCCTCCGGGTACAGTTCCAACAATAAAACATCCATCGGATCGCTTGACGAAACAACCGATTCGCTGGCGCCAGACACCCCCGTCACGATCCAGGTTACATCCCCACTTTCGTTCGCGGGCGCTTGTGTGAGAGCCTTCACACAATTGCGATTGATCCAAGTATCAACCATGCTGGAGTGTCCGAACTGCACCAACGGGATATACGCCCCAACCCGCCGTACAAGATTTTCCACCGTCTCGCGGACGCGGATCATCCACGCCGACGAAAACATAATCGCCGAAACCCCGGGTTCGTTGGCGTAGCAAATCACTTGGATGATGTCGGGATCGCACCAGGTGATTTCCCCATCGATCGATTCAAATTGGATCATTGTCGCAACCTCCTAACCTTTCCTTCCAAAATTGCCGGCGCCTGTTCCGTCTCTCGCTTTTCATGTGCCTCCGCTGCCAATCCACGCACAAGCTCCAACGTCAAATCCACTTCGAGCTGGTGTGAGTACAGGCGCGCCTTCAGCGCTTCCTGTTCCATAGCCTGAACTCGCGAAACCGCCGCCGCGCGCGCCCAAGTAATTGGCGAATCGATGGTGTCGGATTCGAAACCTTCGGAGAACCATTCCCAAGCGCGTTGCAGTTGTGCCCGTGCAAATCCTCGGGCAATGCCGGCGAATGCTCGCAAGCGAACCACGACAAACCGCAATCTGGACAATAGTGCTGCAACGTTAGGCAGAATGTCTTGGACACGGGAGAACATGTAGAATCCTTTGGTTCAGGTTGCATACTATTCCCTCGGTTCGAGCGTTCCCGTTTCGTACCTCCGCACCTCCTACCGCGCCACTACATAGGCGCACAGCTGCTCAAGTCTCACCTGCAGCGCCTTGCCCTCCGGCGTCATTGTATCAACCCGAAGGATTGGTGGCAACCCCTGAGCGGACACCTTATCGTTAAGCGCCTCTACCAGCAATCCCGACCCCGCGCCGTATTGGATCTGACTCCAATGCCCCACCTCATTTGCTGCCGCCACCTCGTTACAGATATCCTCGACCCAACGTGAGAGGATCTCGTATGATCGCCCATCCTTGGGGGCGCAATCGAGGCAAAGGAGTGTGGGATACCTCCCGCCCGTTTGCTCGATTTCGGTAGGTTCAAAGCTCGGAACCATCGGTATAGATGTCGCGCGCAAGGTGGCGACAAGGGCAGCTTCGCCCGCTGTAGTTTGCCCTGCCGCCTCGGGCGTTCCATCGTAATTCTCGCAAAACGCAACCGTGTTTGGCAGTTCGTCCAACCCTATTACGGGGGGGATGTTTTCAAGGGTCATCGCCTTTTTTCTCCGCCCCGCGGCGCGCTTCTTTGGACCTTCGACAACCGCAACTGGGGCGTCGTCGACCGGTTGCCGTGGGTACTCCGGCGGGTTGACCGCTACCGGGGCGTTGCCGAGTAGCTTCGCGAGTTGTTCCAACCCCGCGCCTTCGCCGGACCCGGGCGCTCCGGGGGGATGCGCCGCGGGCAACGGCGTTGCCTTCACCTCTGGTGAGGGTGTTTCCGTTGACTTTTTCAATTGATCCCAAACACTCATCTTTTTTTCCTCCAGCGCCTTCGCGCCCTTTGTATCCTTCGCCACAACCGCCACGCCCTTCGCCGCCCCGTGCACGTCAATACACGTCCCGATAAAAGGACACGGCTTACCGTAACTGTAGCATGCCTCGCGGTTGGGGTCAACGTCAAGTATTTTAGGTTGCGTAGTATAGACCCGGATCATTGACAACACCACGGGCACACATATAGAGTGCCATCGCTCCAAGACCTCCGCCCGCGTCTCAACCGTCGCAACTGGTATTACGTCGCCAGTGTCTTTGCAGACGTACATCCAACTGCAGATAATCTCGTCCCACCCGAGGGTGTGCACAAGCGCCGCGGCATAGGCAATGCGCTGGGGGCGCTCTAGGAGCTCTGCGATGCTAGGTACATACGACGCGTTTTTAGTGGTCTTGTAGTCGTAAAGGGTTTGTTCCCCCGAGTCCACAAGATCCGCGGTACCGGGGATGATCCACTCAACGGGTGCAGCGCTCTCCGTTGGTGTTGTGTCGCGCGATCTGGTAAACACCGACGGACATTGCACGGGCATCTCGGGCATGACCTTCGGTGATGGTGATGGCAATTCATTGATCAACGCCTGAGCCCACGACCCTTCCTCAGTATCTTGTTTGGGTAAGACACCGAGGCGAAACCAATTCTCCACAAGCATATGGAGACGTGTGCCTTTTTTCTGTGCCTCGGTAGGTGGTTCGGTCTGACCGAACACCGCGGCCATTGCCCATCGACGCAGGCACCCCCGCGACACGCCTTCGATGCGTGATGGTGTGATCTGGTGCGTGGTGCGGGAAAGGCTACGGCTCATCTTAGTACGCCTCCGCTTCCTCGCGCGTCAGGAAAAAGTGAATACCGTTCGTGCAGTCTTGCCGGGGATCCATGTCAAAAAGATCGGACTCAACAGTTTCGCCGACGCGATAAATTGTTTTGCCGTCATATTGTCCGACGGATTCGGTAGGAGTTAGGTCGCCTTCAACGGACGGATACAGCGCCACAACCAGAGCCTTTGAAGCTCGGCATTTGCGCGACGCTATGTGCCCCGCCCGCCAAGCGTCAGACGGAATCAACAACTCCACGACAACTGACCTACGCGCCTTTTTCCACGCAGTAAACGATCCCGTCGGGGGACACACTAGCCACGGGGATAGTGTGGTCGTATCGTCCAAGTTCGCCCCGCGGAGGTCCGCCTCGCTGAGGTTCGCCCCGCGGAGGTCCGCCCCGCGGAGGTCCGCCCCGCGGAGGTCCGCCCCGCGGAGGCCCACCTCGCTGAGGTCCGCCTCGCTGAGGTTCGCCCCGCGGAGGTCCGCCCCGCGGAGGTCCGCC
>ERZ1292644.729-Hain-H14-01um-R2-729-length-19908-cov-39_pt1 | contig 19908 bp, 23 predicted proteins | sample MGYA00564402_ERZ1292644 | MGnify/ENA primary metagenome ERZ1292644 (study PRJEB36523, sample SAMEA6512644) | groundwater metagenome | collected 2019-01-09 | study: AquaDiva: Metagenomics assemblies of 32 groundwater samples
CGGTCCACCTTGGTTGTCTTAGCCGGCGGCTGCGCGACGGCCACGCCGATAGCAAACGACACCGCCAAAGGCTGCGCCCAGTCGTAGGAAACGAAGTGGTCGCCTGGCTTGTCCTTCTGAGTCTGGAAGCCCTCCGTGACGTAACGCACCAGGGCGTCTCGGTTGATGCGGAACTGCCCCTTTCCAACAGATCGCTCCAGGGAGCGCAGGTCACGGTCTGCGGGAGAACGGCCCGTCACCACGTTGGCCTTAGAGAGCATGATGCCTGCTACCGTAAGCCCCGCAGTTCCCACGATTGCTCTCCCTGTAGCCTCTACAAACGCTCGCTGGTTGAATGGTCTGCCTGCCGCCATCCGCGCAAGCTCCAACGTGGGAGCGATAAAACCGAGGGGCGAGTATTCTACTGCACGGGTAAGCAAAGCTGCTGGCGTCCGGGGGTAGCGGATGATGAAACTCCCCAGGCCAAACTCTCGACTATAGGCCAGTGGCCCAGTTCCACCCCTCCTCCTTCCAATGCCTGCGATATTCAAGAGCTTCTGTGCTCCCTCGAAGAGCGCAGTCGCAACCGTCTCATCCTGGAAGGTGCGGTACAAGCCATCAATGTCTCCCTGCTTCAGCATGGGATCGGTAGGCTTTGCCAACAACTCCACGACCCGCTGCCCCCGCGCTGTCCCCGTCAGGCCCTCATTCATCGCGGTAACTTTCGCGGTGTTCAGTAGCGACTCCTCTTTGGCAGCCTGGAAGAAGGCGCGGTCAGGGACCCGAAGTTCAAGGTTCAAGAGCGTTTCAAGGTAGTGCCCTGGAAGCTCTACGAGCCTCCCAGCGCGCTCTCGTATGCCCAAGCCCGGCTCCAGGGCCTCCTTCACGCCAGAGCGGAACACCCGGCCCCTGGGGATGTCGAAGATGCCGGGCATCTGGGAGACCCCAGCTACGGCCTCCTGCGCGCCCTGCTTGAGACCCGTTCCGAATCCCTTGATCTGAGTCAGAGGGGCCGGCCGGGTGACCGTTCGCTTGCCCGTAACCATCGAGATGGGAATATCGAGTCCCACCGCCACCGCCCGGGCCGCTTGCTCCGCCGCCGCGAACATGGCGTTGCCACCCAGGTTACGAATAGCAGTCTTGGGGTTGATCAACTGAGCCATGATCTGGAGCATGTTGATCTTGGCCGCGAAAGATGGCGGCACGAGTTCGTGAATATCCCGAAGGAGCTTCTGGGTGGCAAAGACCTTGACTCTGCCCTCCGCCATGCCTTGAAGCTCGGTCGCAGCCTCCACAAGCTGCTGAGCCTTCTTTGCGGTGAGCTTGGCCCCGCCGATGCCCACCTTCTGCGCCTCTCGGATGACGTTGCCCGCAAAGCGCAGGATGCCCTCCGGGGTGAGCTTGCCAAACATGGAGAGGGCCTGCACGGTCTGGCCCCACTGGGTGCTGCGTTCTCCCAGGGTGAGAGCGAGGTCAATGGCGCGGTCAAAGTTCTTTGCCTCCACCGCTTCCTTGATAAGAAGCTGGCCCACTCCTGCGGTAACCGCGTCAGGCTCAGTAGCTCCCCGCAGCATGGCCTCAGCAGCGTTCCAGTCATCGGCTATCAACTTGGCCGCGCGGTCCGCCGTTACCTTGTTGGCCAACGGGTCATAGAGCGCGCGGGGGTCCTCCGTCAGGCCAGCGCGGATCTGCTCTGGGGTCTCCTCCATCTCCGCTACGCGCTTGGGGAAGCGCCGCTGTTTCTTGGCTCCTGGCATGATAGTGGGTGGCGGCTTGCCAACCGGCCCCCCAGGAGGCACCGCGCCCGCAGGCGGTACTTCGGGCGTAACAAACGCTGGCCTATATCCTTTTTGCGCAGGAATCCTGAAATCCGCGTATTTCCCAAACTCGCCACCATCAGAGATAAGGTCTTTGGCAGGCACTTTAACCGCCAGGACTGTATCCCCGTGAAACCTCGCGTTAGCTTGGCTTGTGGTAAGAAATAGAGAATTACGGTCCCTCATGTTCGCTAGTCGGAACTCACCGCTCGAAAGTATGGACTGGGCGGCTTCCTGTCCCGTGCCGTGATAGAGCGTTACCGTACCATCAGGGTTTATTGGAACACTCACTTCAGCCAATGCCTCAGATACTCGCTCAGGGATACCCACAGGAGGTACTTCGGGTCGCATCGCCTCGGCAACGGCCTCTGCGGGCCTCGCTAGGGCCTCTGGCGCGGCCTGGGCGGCGCGGACGGCGGGCTGGGGGGCGCGGAGAAATAATCTCGGATAGTTGGCCTGTACTTCAGGAGGAATAACCCTACCGTTTTCGGCTGCCGCCTTCACCTTATCAAAATGGTCGTTTAAGATGCTATTGACTGCTCGTTCATATTGCTTAAAGCCCGTACCCTGAGATGCTTGTGCCCGTTGGAGTGAAGGCGTATTAGTTCTCAGCGCAAGGTATTCATCTTTAGTCATCTGCCACGGCTTCTTGACAACCTTCCCCGCTCCTTCCGCAGCTTTCGCCGCCTCCGCAGCGCGGGATGCAGGTTGGGGGGCCTGCCTAGCTAGTTGACCCGACAACTCTTTCTGCATCTGGACGATGCGCCGGGAAAGAGACTTCTCTTGTCGCTCCAACTGCGGAAGAGTCCGGGCCAGGGACTTCGGCACCTCCGTGCCCTCCTTGATAAAGCCCCCGATGGAGTGGAGTCGTTTGCGTGTACGATCTAGTTCGGCAATGCTCTGACCCGCCTCTCGGATAGAGGCCAAGATACCCGTGTACTGAGTAGAGAAGTCCATGCCGGGAAACATCTGGGCTTGGTCGGCCATCTGCCTCATCACGGGAGCAAAGTTGTCCAAGACCTTTGTGAGCTGACTAGGGGTCAGGTCTCCCTTCATCACGACTTCGTTAAAGAACGCCTGCACCTCATCTACTGGAATGCTGTACTTGGCCTGCGCCCTGGCGAGGGCCATCGCGTGTTGAACTGAGAACTGCTTAGAGAGAGCAGGTGAGTCTACCGCGTCCTGGGCTACCTTCGGCAGGATCGTGATGCGCGCATAGTCCTCGACCTGGCCGGGCTTTACCCCTGCCCCTGGGACAGCCTTTGAGATTGCCCCGGGCTCCTCTCCTAACTTCAGGCGGCGGTCCAGGATACGTGCGACCTCCGTTGGTGTCAGACTCTTCCCTGCTAGGTTGGCTTCCTCCGCCAACCGCACCGCTTCATCAGAGGAAACGTTTAGCACCCGCGCCGGTATGTTTGGTAGCTTTAAGCGTTTGGCGGCTTCCAGTCGGTGATGACCATGAATAAGCTCGAAGTTCCCTGGGGAAAGCTCCCGTACCTCTACTGGCTGAAAGCGGTTGGAGTCAAAGGTGTCGATAAGCCGTTGAACGTTCGGCTCATCCAGGCCAGCGCGGGGCTGATGCAGAGGATTAGTCGCCACAAGTTGGGGATCAACGGAGATGACATCACCAGCTTTGTACTCAGCGCGGGACTCCAAGAGTTGCCCCTGGCCGCGTCGCATGATCTTACGGGCCAGGGCCTGGTTGCCAGACTTGAGGGCCTTACGCAGGGTTGCTTCGTCAGCCGGAGTCAGTCCAGGGGGAACATAGAAACCAGCATCGATGCCTAGCGATAATTGTTTGCCTTCTACGGTCTGAGGAAGAAGATCGGGGCGTATCTCGCTCTCAAACGGGACTCGCTCGCCCTCAAAGCCTATTTGCTCTCCTCGTTCGAGTAGACGAGCCTGAGCTTCGCCTTCCGCGGCGGCTTGGTAGGGGATGCGCCCCCTGATGGCGGCCTTGTTTCTAATAGCAGAGGGTTGTGCTCCTGTCTCCCTGGCTCGTAGAGCCATGTCAGCGTAGGTCGGGGCTGGTTCCTGGCCCACAAAACGCCGCAAGTAGGCGAGCTCGTTCTGTATCTCAGGGAGCCGTTCTGGGGCAATGATGGGCCTTTGCGCGTGCCTTTCAAGTGTCGCCTCCAATTCCGCTATTCTTTCAAGTGCGCCCTCTTTACCGCCAGGATACCCCAACCTTACCCCTGGTCGCAAGGGGCCAAGCCCCGCGCCCGGCTCACGGATTGTCCGCCCCGCCGTTACGGTCTGCGCCCCAGGCCGCGCGGTCTGCTCCATCGCCCGCCCTACCGCTTCGCCAGCCCGAACGCCAACCCGCGCCGCACTTGGCCCGATGTTTCGGACCTCCTGACCCAGCAGGCCCGCGGCCACACGGGTAAGAGGCGCGGCGCCCCGCACTACGGCGGTGCCAGGGGTGAACAGGGGCAGGCCACCCAGGGCGTTCAGGCCGCCCGTCTCCATAAGCTGACCGCGTTCCTCCTCCAGACCAGGCTGTTGCTCAGGGAAGAACCGCTGGCTGGCGGCAGGTGGCAGGACTCGCGCCCCAAGGTATCGCTCTGCGCTCGGTGGCTCTGGGGTGTACCCCTGGGCGCGGTAACGAGACTGCGCCTTCTGCCGCGCTCGCTCGATGTCCAGCGGTGTCCCTTCCGACAATAGGGGAGGACGGCCAGGTGGCCGATACTGTGGGAACCGCGACTGGCCCAGCGCCTCCTCCGGAGTGGTGATGGGAGTGACATTGCGCCGAGCCTGGGCAAGTTGCTCCGCCACAGTTTGGGGGAAGGGTTGAAGGTCGGCTCCGTAAACCTCTGGGGGCACGACAGGAGGACGCGGCGGTATGTAGGGCAGCTCCTCCTCCGGTATGGGCTCGGGGTAACGCAGCCGCTCGTCCAGAGTAACGGGAGGGCCGATGTATCGGGGCACCTGCTTCTCCTACGCTGCTAGCCTTGGGTAATTCATAATTCGCCTAGAGGTGGGCGGCTGCGACGTGCCGGTAAGCCGCCGGCTCTCTTCAGCCACGTCTTCAGGATTGTAGCCCAGCGCGCGAGTGCCCGCGAAGTAGGACTCCCGTTCAGAGGGCATGAGTTGTCCCAACCGCTGCTGGGTCGGTACGGGGAAGGGGCTGCGGAAAGCGGGTAGGTTCTCGGCGCCAAAGCCGTACTTCACGCCACTGGGTGTGGCCGGGGAGCGGGCGATGTCTTCATAGCTCAAAGCTGGTGCCCGCGCCTGCGCGGGTGAAGGGGGGAGTCCACGATCCATAAGTTGCCCCCACGGGCGGTCATCGTCTTCTAGTCGCGGGAATGGCATAGGTTTCCCAGGTCGTAGGTCGTCGCCTCCTACACCCACGAGCTCAGGGATGTTCGGCCTGGTCTGGCCCCGCGCCGCATAGACGCCACCAAGGAAGCCGCCCGGGCTCTCCAGGATAGTCCGCTCCCTCTGGAAGGCTCCCGTTCGCTCTGCCTCAGTCTGGGCGCGGCCCGCAAGGCCAAGGTGGCCCCGCTGTATCTGCTCCTGGAGTGTCTGGGAGCGGTTGTACTGCCGGGCTCCTTCTTGCCGCTGTAGTTCGGCCTCACGGAAGTTTCCAGCAATCTCCGCTCGCCGTGCCAACACTTCGGCGTTACGGCGCATGGACTCCGCCACCGCGAGCTCTCGTTCCAGAGTAGGCTGGTCATCCTCGAAGAAGCCTCTAGCCGTTGCCCGTTCAACGTCGGCCCGTTGGCTGGCGATGCGCTCGCTAGAAGCTAGCTCCGCCGACCGTTGTTCCATCGTTCGTTCCAACTCTATGCCGCGGAACTGTATTTCGCGGGCCTGCTGCTCCATCTTGTTAGCTTCGTTCAGATACAGGCGCTCCCGCTCAAAGTCCAGTTGTCCTCTCGCCTCTCCTGCCGCTTGCCTGAGCCGTTCGGCCTGTGCTCGGTAGTAGTCGGCCTGGGCGTAGTCGGACTCTGCCTCAGAAGGGAACTGCACCCGGCCACCACCGCCGCCACCACCCCCTCCTGGCAGCGGCTCGTACTCGTCATCGCCGGGGGCAGAGAGCATTCGTGATGCGCCACCCATAGCGGTGCGCGTTCCACCTTGCGCAGCTGCGCGGGGCCGGTACTGGGTGGCAAAGCGGCCCAGGTTGCCCGCGGGGATGCCCTCGAACAGCGGGTACTGGTCTGCCACTTGCTCAGGGAACTGCCAGTCAGGCCTCATTCCGTCTTGGGGTGTTCCAGGAAGATATTGAGAGATTCCGCCAGGTTGAAAACCTCTAGCGGCGCTCCCTCCAGGCTCCAGTCCCTGGGTCCCGTAGAACACCCCCAAGGGGCTACGCTCCTCTATGTCGGCAGGCAACTCAGGTTCAGCCAGCCTCGGTATATCCCAGCCCCCTCCTAGCGGCTTCTCCGTAGGCGGTGCGGGCGGCTTGAAGTGGCCCGGTGGGATGATGGGACGGCCCGTGCCTGGGTCAATCGGGAAGCCCGGTGTTGGCTCTACCCAGTCAGGTGGAGGCTCAGGCGCTATCTCATCGCCAGGGTCGAAGACTTGCTCGCCCTTAAAGGGGTCTACTCCGTACTTGCCCTTGGTATGTACCCACGTTTCGTAATAGGTGGGCCAGTGCCCGGTCCGATCAAATATCTCCTTCTGCGCTGCCACCAGCCCTTTGTCCGCGTCGCTCCAAGTCGAGCGCCATTGCGTCCAGGTTCTTAGGAAGGTGTTGGCAGATTGTTGGCTCTCTGGCCATGTGCCCGCGGCTACCTTTTCTCCGGTCTTCGGGTCCTTCCACCCAAACTTGTAGAGAGTGGAAAAGAAGTTGGCTGTGCCGGTGGCGCGGGCATAGTTGACCATCCACGTAGGCGCACCATTCTGCCCCATCTGCGCCAGCAACGCCTCATGCTGCTTATAGAAGGGCCAGTCTTCGTAACGGAAGGTGGCGGTTACTGGCGTTACAGGTGGCCTTACGACAGGCGCCGGCTTTGGCGTTACCCCAGGAAGTGTGGGCGTATAGTTGACAGGTGGCGAGGTGAAGCCTGCCCCAGCCTCTTCTTCTAAGTTCCGAAAGTATTCCTCTCGCCCTGGGGCAGTCTCCCACGGTTGCGCGGTTTGCCCAGTTGGGTCTACCTCTGTGGGCTTGTCGGAGTAGATGGGCTTGTCGTTCCAGTAGTCCCAGCCAGAATAATAGGGCGTCTGATCCGAGCGATTGTTACTGGTTGCCATTCTTTCGCTCCCTTCGGCGCGTGTCCAGCGTCATCTCGCGCCGCAGATACCCCAGCAGTTCGGACTCCGTATGTCCTGCCTGCTCCATCTTCTGCTCCCACTCGTCCCGAAACTGTGGGTCATCGACAATCTGGCGGAACTGCCCTCGCAGTTCTTCTCGGGTTCCCTCGTGCTCACCGTAGGCAACGTCGAACATCCGCAAGACCTTCTCCATGCGGGTCAGAAACTTCTCCTCAACCTTGTCCAATACGCTGAGACGGGTGAAGTGTGGCATCTTTCTCAGTCGCTCTTTATCACTAACCCGTAGGATTTCCTTTTAATGTCTAGGGTGAGGAGCAAGTCCGCCTGCTCCTCTAATGTGCCGCCAAGAGACATCATGTCTCGTTCATAAAGCTGTTCATCATGGATGGCGACATCGGGGTTCCACCCATTCAATTTTGCCGCAAGCTGCTTGGGGGAAAGCCACCGTTTATCACAAAGAGCTATACCAATTGGCCCACTATCCCACATGCCGATGAAGAGAAGAAAGCCCTTCGAGCGTTTCCCAGCGTAGAAACGTCTTTCAATCTCTCCTAAACGGTCGGCAGCACTGGTATTCGGGGCAAGGAAAACCCAGAATTGCCAGCTGGAAAGAGCTTCGCACACCGCCGCAAGGACAGTCTCTTCCCCCTGTATCATCGCTATCCTCCTGCCGGCGTGGGCGCGTAGCGGGCCTCCGCCTCGTTGCGGAATCCTGCCCCGGGCCCTCCACCGTTGGGACTGGGCAAGGGCTGAGATGTAGCGACAGTCTCTGGCTCCAACATGGGTAGCTTACCCTGTTCCGCTAGGTCCGCGTCCACTTGCTCCGCCATCTCTGGCACCCTACGGGTCAGGCGAGCTTCGAGGAAGCGTGAGGCCAGGTCCTTTAGTCTTGGTGAGTCCAGCATGTCCTCTATCCATATCTCCTCGTCCTCGCTCTCCGGATCATCTATGCCGGCGTGCTCCACCTGAAAGGTGCGGCGGGAAATGGCTGGCATTCCTGACTCGTCTCGAGCTCGCAGCTCCTTTCCAAGCGCTATCTTCGCCGCCCGCTCTTCCTCGGTTATGGGGGCAAAGTCCAGGTAAACCTCCACCTCGTCAGGAATATCGCCCCGCTTTAGCGTCTCGCTCTTGCCACCGAAATACGTGGTTACTCCATCCTTCAGTTGATTTCTGACCATTTGCAATACATCCTGGCAGACCGCAGCCCAAGCCTGCTCCAGGTTGTGCTTGGTGCGCTGAAAGCGCAGCACGGTGCGGCTGATGCGGGTACTGTATCCTACCGCAGGCTCTCCCGGTTGCCGTTTGGTGAGATCGGGACCCGCGAACATCTCGTACATGATGCGGGCCGATTGCTCCTCCTCAAACACCACAGGCGGAACAGGCGGCATCGCAAGCGGAGCGATGGACACGAACTCGTCGGTGGCAACGCCCAAGCCACTGCCCAGCCTGAAGCTGTCTCGGACTGCTATGGCCTTCTGGAGGCCATTAGGCCCTTTGCCTTGGAAGACGAATTGGGCGAACGCGGTCAGAATGCGAATGGAGTCGCGCGCGTTAAGGCTCGTGGTCAGCATGTCTATGATGGGGCGAGCATCTCGGATGTTGCCCTTGCCCCGGAACTCGAAGTTCCCGTAGGCGTCAGCCTTGCCAAAGCCGCTCCACGCGATACGGAACCAGTTTGTGCCTGTGGGATTCGGGGCCACGCCATCTATGGCCCCATCCTCCTCTAACAGGAAGGGCACCGTTCCGTTCCAGATTCCGTACCAGTCCGCCGAGCAGTATGTGATTCGCTCTGTTCCGCCAACCTGCCCGACTGGACGATCTGTGGCTTCCTCCGGCCTGTCAGAGGGCGTTCGCATCCGCTCCAGGATGATAAGGTCCTTTGGGGGGTCTTCGTAAGGTGAGGGCATCGCGTTGTACGGATGGACAGCGCGTACGTCCCAAGGGAATGCCTGCTGACGGTCATGCTCCCATTTCCTAACCTTTTCCCGCTCTTTGTCGTTTCTTGGCTCACGCTGTTTTCCCTTTACCATGAAGGGATAATCCGGCCATGCCGCCCAGTTCAACGGGTAGTATATGCAGGTCATGCCCAGGCCCAGACAATCCTCGGCACTTTCCACCAGGGGGGACTCGGTACGATACGTGGTGAGCTTGTAGAACCACCCTTGCAGCCAGCGCCGGATCTTGTCTTCGTGGGCTTTTCTCTCGTCATCGGACCGATGCAGGCTCTTGGGGATGTGAACATTGATGCCCGGTATCTCGCCCAGCATGATCAAGTCCATGCCGTTGTTCACGATCATGCGGGCAAACGGCACCAGCCTGAAGACGAAATCCTCGGTGAACTGCTTGTACTTCTCGTGGGCGAAGGCTTGGCCTACCTCACCGTTCACCGCCCAGTTAAGGTAGCCCTCATCCTCCAGGATGTTCTTCCGCATCGGACCGAATATGTCCTCGCGCTGCCTGCGCCAGGTGAGGACATCGCTATGGGTGATCCGATCTTGGTCACTCATTTTTGGACGGCCTTTACCTCGTAAGCGGGGTTAGTTGATGATCCCACGAAGTTATCTACGGGGACACATGACACTGTCCACAAACGTTTTCTATCCCCATGAGCCCATCGCTTGCAAACAAGACAATGATACGTGTTTCGGGAAAGACTCCACGTTATCATGTTCTCCGGATGCTCTTTGAGAGGCATATTCATCGCTCACCGACCAGCTTAGGTAGGTACTTCGTCGGGGTCGCCGCAAAGTGGCGCAGGGACCCCTCCTTCATGCCCATCATGCTTTTTGCTGCCCCCTGGAGCTTCTTGCGGGGCAGCTTGCCTCTTTTCGCGGCCAGGGCCATGCCCGCGGCACCCTGTTGGTGTTGGCTCTGTGCTGGCATCGGTGTCGCTCCTTTCTAAACTTCGTGCATTCCTTGAACTCCGCGGCTTTCCCGCTCCTGATGTCTCGCTTGACACCAGTGCAAAGCTTCTTCTAGATGGGTTATAGCCAGACTGTTCTCGCGACATCGGTACTTGCTCTCGTTGTAAAACCGCAGCCGTTGAATAGCGGCTAGAATCACATCCTCAGTGAATGCCCCGTTCGGTTCTTGCTTCTCAGTTCCGCGTCCTAATGGACCGTCCTGCCAGTCAATCCGCAGACCTACGCTTCGTACAGACCCCCCGGTGGGATCTCCCGCCGCATTTGTAACGTTGAGGCAATCCAACTCCTGACTCCACGCTTCTTGTTCTACGGTCATACTACCTCCTTTTACCATAGCTGGCCGTCAATTCCGCTGTAGAGTATTCTTGCGCCGTCGCCCCCATCTGCTTTGTCATCCGCAGGGCTCCCATCATGGCCCGCGGGTAGTCGTCGTGCGCCCCCGGTGCGGCCTCTGCCTTGCCATCCTTGTTGACGATGAAGGTGTCACACTCCCGCCAAAAGCCCTCGGCGGGGCTGTGCAAAGCGTAGGTCTCGATGGCCACCGCCAGTTCCTCGATGAGCTCTCGCGTGGTGGCCTGCGTCTCCTGGAAGCCCATCCTCTCCGTGGGTCGCGTCCCCGTCAGGCGTTGCGCCATCGTCTGGGGGCGGTCCTCGTGCCAGTATAAGTTCGGATAATTAGCGGCTGCCGCCATGACTGCCCCGCCAAAGGCGCGGAAGATGCCCCACAAAGGTAAATTGTACTCGTATGCCGCTCGAACCGCTATCGCTCCATGCACGGAAGGCTCACGGGTGTTGTCCCGCAACGTCAGCACGTGCCGCCGCGTCAATCGCTCCAGGATGACCGTTACCGTGTAGTCCAGGCCCTTGCCCTCGGCCGCGTCCGTCATCATCACGTAGGACTCGCCAGGACGTGGCAGCTCCCAGACATCCAAGCCGGGAGCGTGAGCCCAGTCGGGCAGCACGGTCCAGGGCAAGGGGGGCCGGCAGGAGAGGCGGTGTTGCGCGATGGCCTCGCGGTTAAACCTGGGCTGCCCAGCCTGCTCTACCTGCTGCTGGCACTCGGCAAGGAAGGCCCGCAGCCCGATCTCGTCCACCACGGCCTGACATCGCTCCAGCGACATGTAGTCCCAGGTCGGCACACCCCCGGTTAGGATGACGCGGGAGTCTTGGCGTTCATAGGTCATGCCCTGAAGCGCGGGATGCGGCCCTGAGACCATGCGGCGGGCCAGGAAGTCAGCCCTGCCGTCCACAAGGCGGGTCATGATCCCTTCGGGGTGTACCAGGTTCTGGACCACAAGCACAGCCCCGTGCGGGGCTAGCGCGGGGAGTATCTTGCGGGTCAGCGCGACAATCTTCCGGTCAATGGTCTCTTGGCTATCAAGTTCGGAGTCCACGTCATCGAGAACGATCAGGTCGGGCCGAGCGTCCTCGAGCTTGGCGCCGCGCATGGCCGCGTCCAGCCCGATGGCATCCACGGTGAAACCGCTTGCGCTACGAAGCCGGTTGCGCCGCCAGCCCCGGGAGGCCCCGTACTTGCCGACCAGCCTATCCGCCACGGAGGGGTAGATATCGCCGAATTGCTTGCTTTCCAACATGGAGGCGATGTTACTCACGTGGTCATCGGCCTGGTCCTGGGTGCCCGACACATAGAGCACGTACCGCCGCGCTTCACGGGATCCAACCGCAACACACCCTAGCTCCGCGCCCGTGCTCTTGCCCGATCCCCGGGGCCAGCAGGCCACATAAGGCGCAGCGTTATGCTGCGGGGTAATGGACCAGACCCAGTCCCAGAACTCCTCGTGGTAAGCCGAGAAGCCGCCCCCGACGTGGCGCTCGAAGTACGTGGTCAGCCAGCCACGCCAGTCAGTCGGGCGGTTCAAGTTGGAGCTCCTCTCTGGCTCGGAGGGCATTGATAACGGTGATAAGTTTATCGTGGTGAGTCCCTGAGAAGATGGCGAGATCATGGGCGTTTTGTTTGGCAAGCCACTCCCGGTCCTCGTCAGGTAATCGAGCAATCGCAATGAGTCCGGTAATGTTTGCAAGGGTCAACTCCAGCACCCGTTCTGCAATCTCGAAGACGCTCTCTTTTTTTTGCTGTCCGACCTGGTCGTGAAGCAGGTCGCGCTTCCAAGTCTTAACAGCCGTCAGCCCAACGTGATACTTTGCGGCAGTCTTGCTGAGCGAGAGGCCACCCAACAAATCGGCCTTTGCCGCCGCCTCGATCTCAATCGGGGTACGATGAGCCATCACTCCGTCTCAACAACAAAAGGGGGCGACCCCGTCGGTGCCCGGAGTCGCCCCGATAGGAGGAAGCCGAGAAGCCAGGCCAGAGTTCCTCCCTGGCTGGATAAGGGACAGATGTCGCTCACGATTGCCCGCAAGGTATGCTCCCTCTGGCCTCACGCCACCATCGTAAACACCAGGCGGGGATTTGTCAACACTTACACGGAACCCTCGCATCTAAGTGCCACGTCCGCCACCTTCCACGAAAATAACAAAAGGGAGGTTTCCCTCCCTCCGTTGCTCATAGCTACTTGCGTCTCTATGAGGTGGCCATGTCTATTTAATACACCTTCTATGTGCTCTTGTCAATACCCTGAGCGCCGCCCACCCACAGCCAGTATGCAAGGTCCAGCTTGACCCACAAAGAGGAGCTTGTGCCAAACGCCCGGCCTAACTTGTCGGCCAGCTCCGAGTGCGCGTCGTCTCCCTCTAACAGAAAGGCAAACTCCTCCGCCATCATCGCCTGGACATCCTCAACCGATACCCCCATCGCGGCGGCCAACTTCTCATTGCTCCATCCCCGCGCCTCAAGCTCCTCCCGAATAAAGTGCCCTACGGGCCACGCGTATCCAGGCAGTCCATCCATCATGCGTACCTCTCGTGGGACTGGGGCGGCGGCATATTCCCAGTCCACCGCTTCCACTCATTGCCCGCGGCCTGGCACGAGCCACAGAGAAGTTGGATCACCCGCTCCAGGTGGCCGTCTCCCTGTAAGATGTGGCAGCCCCAGCAATGTGCATGTTTACGCACCTCTATCCCGTCCACCTCACAATGTGGGTGTTGCTCCGGAGGCTTCTTCGCCACGCCTTCGGGTAAGCGGTCCGCTGCCTGGTAAGCCAAGTTGTACTCTTGGCGCGCCACTGGGTCGGAACGTGCCATGACTACCTCCTATTCTGCAGGCGCCTGCCTAATAGCTACTCGTACATCATGTACGGCTGTACGAGCTAGTATGTATTTTTACCTAACTCATACACTCTTACAATACACACCCCCCCCTTTAGGGGTGTGTAGTAGGAGTAGGAGTAGGCGTATGATCAGAGGTATTTACTCATAAGTGACCATTCTTTCCCATCCTGAGAAAACATCTTCCTGTTCCGGTTCATAGTCTGGTAAACAGAACCTTCCTTCCCTCCGATAGCCTCAGCAAGTTCTTTCACTGTGGCCTTCCCATTGCGAAGCTGATTTTGTAGTTGTATTTTAATGCTGAGTTTGCTCGCTAACTCCTCGTTCTCGAAGATGCTTTGCGACTCGAAGGTGATCTCGTCTGCCGTGAAGTTCACCCGGTAGCTCAAGGGGGCACGTTGCCTGTCCACATTCCACTTCTTGTGATAGACCCCGATGGCCAACTCATTCCCCTGCTGGACTCGTTCCAGCTTCCAGACCGACCGCGCCATGTTCCACCAGAAGGAACTCCCAAACGGCTTCTCCATGTCGGAGTCCTTGTTTTTCTTAACCTGGTGCGCCACTACCAGGGCCGTTACGTTCAACCGGCGTAGCGCATTGAAGAACCGCAGGGCCTCGCTTGCCTTCTCCGGCTCCTCGCCACACGCTGCCGCAGCAGAGTCGATGACGACAAAGCCGATGCCGTTCTCCTCGATGTACCGCTTGATCGGTCCCACCTCCTGATGCAAGGGGAGATAGCATCGCCGGTACGCTATGGCGTTGCTAGGGATGCCCGCCCAGACGCCGTTCATGATGTGCTCCATGCGTTCCGCGTGCTCCCAGTCGTTGAACTCCCAGTCCAAAAGCAATCCCTTTTTCCGAATGCTCGGCGCCATGCCCAGGATGTCTTTGTTCCCTGTCTCGATGGCGAGGAGGATGGCCAGGGCCAGCAGGCTCTTGCCAGTTCCCCCATCGCCGAACAGGATCGTCGGCTGTGAGTCCAACACCAGCGGGTCCAGCAGGTATCTCTCAAAAGGTCGCCCCGCGCTCTCCCTGAGATCGATGATTGGCTCGCCCTCTTTGACGTGTGCTATGGCGAGTCGGGCCATCTGTTCAAGGATGGTCGCCCAGTTGATACCCTCCAAGCGTCCCGCGAGATGCCGCACAAGCTCGGACTGGCTCCTGGTCGTCTTGAGATTGTACCGCACTGGGCCGTGCTGCAACGGCGGGATGCCAGGTTGCTCACCCCGTATGGTGAGATCGCAATAGATACCTTCCTTGTCCAGGTAGACGTCCTCCAGCTCTGCTGACACGCCGAGGCCAGGCCACTCATAGAATAGACTGTCCCCCTTTTGGGAGAAGGTCGGCGGGTCCGTGATGGCGTTAGCCGCCACGTGCCGCTCATATTGCGTAACGCTGGCGATTACCTTTTGTAGCTCTCGCGGATCCATCTCCGGCTCGCAAGCCTTGGCAAACGGCATCAACGTCTCAAAAATAATGTCAGGCGGAATGCCTTTGCTGTGAAAGTACCCAACTAAACGGGTAGCCGTCTGGTTGCGTTCCTTTTCTGGCACACCCCGTAACGCTTCGCTGACCCAGGTGGGATGCTCGGTTTCTGGCCGGATGGGGACAACCTTTGAGACTGTAAGGGCTTCTGGGCCAAAGGGGATAGCCGCTATTGGCCCATCCCGGTAGACCGTGTATTCCTTGCCATCGACTACCGAAGGCGGTGCGATGATGTATCCGCCATCGTTGCGAACGTCCACCCCAGGAAGAAAGCCGGCCCCTGTGTGGAACCGGCTGTCGTACTTGCATAAGATGTGGTGGCCCTTTGGCGTCTTGTGTATTCGGGTCTCAAGGTGCTGTCCCGTTAAGAGGTTGGCCCGCGCTGAGGCCATGCCTTCAGGTCCGTCTAGGTCAATGACCGTGATCCCGCTGATCCCTCCGGTAACGATGGCTATGTTCGCGGTGGGCCACTTCTCCCACCAGGCCTGGACTTCCTCTTCGGTTGGCCTGCGTTTCTGGTATTCCTCCCAGGCCACATGAGGCGGCGCTTTTTGTCCCTCCTTTACTGGTACGATGCTCCTTCCCTCTGCAAGATATTGAAGGGCGGCATCTAGTAGGGCGCTCAAATCAGACTGCGCTTTAGCCAAGTTTGGATCGTTGCCGACCACCCGGGAACAACCGCATAGCGGTATCGGATGCCGCCTTGCTCGCGGTCCTCGGGCGCGCAATCAAGTAGCTCCCACTCCCGCGCCTTAGCAAGCCCACGCGTTACACCGGCGTAGGGCATATCGCTTTGCTGGGCGATCTCCCAGGCTGAAAGGCCAGGATTAACCTCGATGAACTCTAGCAGAAACGCTGCTCGACAGAAGTTACTCCCGTGCCAGCTCTCTGAAGGGCCAAAGCCGCCTCCGCAGAACTTACAGGCCGGATAGACCTTCGTAACCATGAAACACACACCCCTCCCCTTATAGGATACCTGCGCCATTCTACCCCCTCCGCCAAGCCGTGTCAAGACGCTTTCGTACACTAAACCGTGTAGTTTGTGAAACTTCCCAAAATTGACCTGTAAGGGGCTTGACAAGGAGTTACTACGGGTGTAGTATCAGTACGGAGGTTGAATTATGGCCGAGAAGATCAAGTCGGAGTTGACCTGTCAGAGATGCGGGCATCAGTGGTTTCCTCAAGCTGAGCCTCCTAAAGTCTGTCCGAGGTGTAAGAGTTATGCATGGAAGGAGGCCAGATGACGCTGACACCAGAGGAAAGAATAGACCGGAACAAGGCACGAATGGCCGTTAGGGTAGCCAAGCGTTCAGGGAGGCTTATGGGAGCGCAAACCTTGGTTTGCTTCGATTGTGGAGAGCCAGCCGAGGAGTATGACCATTTTCTCGGCTACGAAGAGAAGCACTGGCTCCACGTACAAGCCATCTGCCGGCCATGTCATCAGAAAAGGACGGCGAAGGGCGTAACGAACGCAGACATTGAACAAGCAGTACAGTTGTTCGATGCCGCCCAACGGATCGCTAGACATCTGCCTGGGCAAGGCTTTCTGCGACTGGTGGTAGAGTTGCCGCCTACCCTCAAGGAGCAGTGGGAGCAATTCTGCTCGGCCCGGGGACAGAGCATCAAGACCCTTACAGCAGACGCTCTCCTGGAGTACATGGTGCGGCGTGAGGATGCGGAGCGGCCCGAAAGGACGGCATGAGATGGCCATCTGTGTCCGTTGCTCCCACGGGCCGCCGGGCGGCACCGGCTGGTACACCCGCATGGGAATCTGCCGCGTCTGCGGGCGGCTCACCTGGGTTATCGTCCCAACCTCCGAAAGGAGCGCGTGATGGCATTTCATAAACGAGTCTTGGAGCCAGGTGGATATCGCGAACGGTGTACTGAGTGTGGAGCTATTCGTCACATCGGCAGATACGGGAGACGGGAACCCTGGATTTTAGGCAAAGAAGATAAGCCTTATTGCCAGGGGAAAAGGAGCGCATGATGAACCCTGCCTACACCCTCCAAGACGGTGTGCTCCTCTACCGGGAAGAGAAATCTCTCTGGGTGCTTTGCCCGAAGGATGGCAAAGTCTCACCGCAGACCGAGATGGTCCGCAACTTCGACCTCGAAGGGGAGCCGTTTGGCGGTGAGATGATGTTGCGACCCAGCCCCTCACTCTTCTGGGCCAAGCTCCTGTGCTCCGTCTGCGGGCAGCTTGCGCCAAAGCAGGAGTACCGCCTGACCCAAAGCAAGCGTGACTCCGGGCGGTGCGATGCGCGATGCTTGGAAGCTACGGGCGATGAGTGTAACTGCCGCTGCCTGGGCAGGTGCCACGGCGCCGGCGCGTGTACGTGCAGGGTCGGGATACCCGCCGTGGCCGAAGAGAAGTTCGCAGCCGAGCTGCGGGAGGGGATGCTAGGTGAGACCCCGAAGCTCTACGATAAGCCAATCTTCCCTGGCGCACCTTCCTTGCATGAGCTTCTACTAGAGGACAAAAAGCGGCGAGCCAAGAAAGAGGGTAGAGCCATCCTAAGAGAAGGGAGCGCATGATGGTAGGAGCAGATTGCAACGATGTGATCTACCGACATGCCAAGAGGAGTGCATGATGCAAATAGCTGAGCGGCACGTCCAGACTTGGATTAGGCTCTTGCAGGAACAGTGGTGCTCGGAAGGCTCGAAAGCAGAACTCGCAGAACACATCCGGTTGGAATTGGGCAGGTCTTTGGGGCCTTACATGGTTGAGAGATACACCATAGAGGACATTATGGAACGCCTCTCAGAGCCAGTCGAATGCCAGCCAGAAGACGGGGAAATATCCAGCAGACATCACTATCTGTTCAACGCTGGTCAATTGAGCTACATGCCATGAGCACTTGGACCGACCTCGGCAAAGTGACGGCCCGGGAGTGGGTGAAGCTCGTGGTGAGCGCTGCCCTCATCCTGCCTACGGTCTGGGTAGTCCTGACGCTGATCCTGCTTAGATTCGGAGAGGGAGGGTGAAATGGAGCCGTGGAAGCCACAACACCAGAGGGACATTGCGGTCGTTGGAGTAGTTGGGGGGGGAACCTGGACTACTTCGCCGCAGAGCGGGTCGGCCCTCTACCCAACCAGCCTGTCCGCCATGACCCGCGCCATCTTCCCTCGACAGGTATGCCTGGGCTGTAAAGCAGACTGGCCCTGTCCTGGGGCCTATGAGGAGATGCGGCAGGTGCTCCAACACGCCAAAGACGTTATGGCCTACGTAGATGATGGGGCGGAGGCGCTTTATGACTGGCGTGAGCAAGAGCTTCTACCCATCCTAGAGGCAGGAGAGTGACATGATCGCCCCCGTACTCGCCATAGCACTCTGCGCTGTCCAGGTCGGCTCGCCCTGTGCGCCGTGCGAGATACCAGTCCAGGCCACAGGAACGCCCGCGGTGCTGTGCATGGATGTCTCATGGGCGTTCATGGAGACATTCAAGAAACGGGTTATCCCCTTTGAGGGTAAGTTCGCCGCGGACCCCCGCTATCCAGACCCGAACGTTGGGTGGGACGCGCGGGGTGATAACGGTCAAGCCTACGGCCCGCTCCAATTCCGAGTCGATGTTCACGGACCCCGGATGAGGGCGATGGGGCTTGACCCCAACAATGAGGCCCATCGTTGGTGGTTCAGCGAGAAGGTACTGTACGCTGAACAGGGACTCGGACCGTGGAGCGGAGCAAGGGAGGAGAAATGAGGAGAGGGCGCGGTCGTCTATCCTGGAGACATCCTGAAGAGTGGCCTATCCCCACTCGCTATAATCACATCGAGCAGGCTGACCGTGACCTGTTGGATTTGGAAGACGTCACTTGGCGTTCCTGGCCGGAGCACGCGGTGGAACGCGCTCTAGCCCGCATCAAGGCGGACATCGCCCAGCAGGCGGAGAGCGCCGCAATGAGTCCAGAGGAACGTAAGGCGAAAGTGTAGCGCGACCGGCGAGATTTGTTCGGGTAGAAAAAAGGAGGAGTGATGGCATCTAGGACGGACCATAAGAGTATCGCTGGTGGCTTTGAGGAGATTAGCACCAGTACCACGGACTCCATTGAGCTAACCCGTAACGCTAAAGGCGAGTACCAGTGGACTATCAAGGTCTACCATGAGCCAGGAAAGGACTCGGAGGCCCTGGAACGGCTGGGTGCCACTGACGCCCAACTTCGAGAGGATTATCTGAAGAAGGAGGAAGCATGATCTTGCAAGTAGAGCGGCAGGACTTTGACCAGGGGGAGGTTCAGAAGGGCCCCCGTGCTGGGGAACCCTACACGCGCTACGATGTGTGGTTCACGGGACGGAAGGACAAGGCGAGCATCTTCGCCAACGACAAGAATGAGGCGGTGGTGGACTACCTGACCAATCTCCAGCCAGGGCAAAAGGCCGACTTCACCCTGGAAGCCAAGCCAAGCGGCAAGTACACCAACTACACCATCCTGGACGTGCGGCCGGTGAACGGCGCGGCTCAGACCGATGCGCCGTTGCAGCAGGCCACGCCAGGGAACTTAGCGGAATATCAGGAGTCCATTCCCTACCAAGCGGATGGCTCAAAGGTATCGCAGGAAGTGTGGGAGGCCAAGGACCGCGCCACCTACATGGAATCGGCCTATAAGAGTGCCAGCCAAGTCTTCCAGGGTCAGGGCGAGACGAAAGAGGAACGGCACAATCTGATTGTCCTGGCTCGATGGATTTACGCGGAGATCATGCTAGCCCACGACGACAAGCCGCTACCAACCGTAAGGGAGTAGACCTTGACCGTCAGTCCTTCGGTGTGGTGTCCCCACTGCCGCCGGATGCGGCCTAGCACGGTGGAGGAGCGCGTGTTCCCAGTGGTCACACCGTCTGGCTGGGTCGGCAAGGCGAAGGTCAAGGTCTATCGGTGCAAGGCGTGCCTGCTAGTGGTCAAGAGCGAGGAGACGGCATGAACGTCTGGCCCGTCGCGGATCCTGCTGCTTGCGCCATCTGTAGCCACGACGCGTCCGAGCTTCACCATCTTCTGCACAGATCGCAGGGCGGCAGCGATCACGACCACAACTTACTCCAGGTATGCCGCCCCTGCCATGATGCCATCCACTCAGAGCGATGGGTGCTGTCCGTTACGCCCGAGCGGATGTTGGTCACGGCGCGGGCCACCGGGGAAGTCATCGCGGAGACAGTCTACCCGCCGGCGGGGTGGGACCAGCCCCAGTACGTCGAGGTGATCCAGGAAGGCCCAGAGCACCTTATCAGCATGGCGGAGCAGGTGAAGTACCTGGACAACGAGGGCCTGGTCGCGGTGGCGGAGGCCGTATCGGTACAGCCCACG
>ERZ1292644.731-Hain-H14-01um-R2-731-length-19826-cov-5_pt1 | contig 19826 bp, 30 predicted proteins | sample MGYA00564402_ERZ1292644 | MGnify/ENA primary metagenome ERZ1292644 (study PRJEB36523, sample SAMEA6512644) | groundwater metagenome | collected 2019-01-09 | study: AquaDiva: Metagenomics assemblies of 32 groundwater samples
AGTTGACAAGCCAGATGTCATAGGCGCTGTTTTCGGACAGACAGAAGGACTTCTCGGAAGTGATTTGGAAATGCGCGAATTGCAGAAAGAAGGGAAAATAGGAAGAATAGAAGTTGAGTTGGAAAGAAGGGACAAGAAAACTACGGGAAAAATAAAAATTCCCACGGCGCTTGACCAATCTGAAACAACCCTCATCGGCGCAGCGATAGAAACAATAGAAAGAATCGGTCCGAGCGACGCGCAAATAGAAGTTGAAAGAATTGAAGACGTCAGAGGAAGCAAGAGAGATTACATAATTGAAAGAGCCAAAAAACTCATGGGAGAAATACAAGGTTCAACTGATTCAAGGCAAATATCAAATGAAATCAAGGATTATTCAAAGGCATCAAGCATTGCAGAATACGGCAGTGAAAAACTTCCTTGCGGGGATATTTCAGGCAAAGAAGTCATTGTCGTGGAAGGCAGAGCCGATGTCGTAAATTTGATGAAAAACGGCATAAAAAATGTCATAGGAATGAACGGAACAAAACTCCCTGACGCGATAAAACATCTTGGAGAGGAAAAAGAGCTTACCTTGTTTGTCGACGGCGACAGGGGCGGAAAGCTCATAGTGAGAAATGTCCTTGACAACGCAAGAATCAAGTACATCGCAGTTGCTCCAGACGGCAAGGAAGTTGAGGAACTCCAAGGCAAGGAGATATGGATGTGCTTGAGAAAAAGGGTTCCTATCAATGAATTTTTCCGCGACAGGAGATTTTCCGAGGAGAGATTCGAGGAAAAACTTTCCGAAGTTACGAAAGAACTAACTGAAAAAACGAACGAAAAATCAAGCGGGGATGAAACGGAAAAATTGAGAAAAATTTCGGGAAAAAATCAAAGCACGGGAAAAGCGATTCTCCTGAACAAAAACCTTGAAGAAATGAAAAGCGTTTCATCAAGAAGCGTAAACGGCGCTTTGAAAAAAGAAAACAATGTTTATGCGGTTGTTATTGACGGCACTGCGACATCCTCAATAATCAGTTCGGCGGAAGAAGCAAACATTCAAATAATTGTTGCATCCAATTTCGCAGCGACAAGCGAAAAAGTGAAACTTTTATCACTTTGATTAATCAACCTCTGAAAAAGGGGGAATTTTTTCTTTTATTTTTTTATTTCTAAATTCTTTATTGTATTTGTAACATCGAAAAGAGTATATTTCTTGTAGGAAACCCCTTCTACATTATAATATTCATTAGTTATAGTGCCGCCAAGAGGGGATTGGATTTCTTTTGCTTCTGGAGAAGATAAATCTAAATCAACAAAATAAAGGTTTTCAAAATTTGATGTGTGAGTGTAAGAATTTTCATTCTGGGTTATTGTTTCATGGTATAAAACACTGTTTCTTAGCCCAAGCCCGTCAGGAAGAGTCAAAGAGGTAATACTCCACTCATTCCAGCTTTCTCCTGTTTCTCTATCCAATGCACTCTCACTACTGGGCTCTCTTCTTGATTTTAAAAAATTCTCATAACCATTCCAAACACCACCGGAAGAAGAAGCACTAGATGAAATCCCAGAAGCATCTTGAGTTACTGATGATTCATCTCTTATTACTGCCCTTAATTTTTCAGTTCCTACAGAAGGAGCATATCCTCCTGAAACAGCACCGATATATGCTTCATCATCGATTATAATAATTGGGAAAGGATAGGATTTTTCATAATTTCTACTAATTAAAGTGGGGTCTTCTGAAACAGCTTCTTTTTTAGATTCTGGTAAATTCTCAAGAATTTTTTGTGTGTTGTATTTTAAGACAGCATATCCTGTAATAATCTGCTTTGTAGAACCAGATGAACATGTAGATATTCCGTTGATTACATCAACTTGCTCATCGCAATATTCTCCAAGAGTTGCCTGTTCAAAAACAATTGAATCAATATATTTTACATCAAAGTATGTTAAAAAAGAATTTGATGGATTGATATTATTTTCATCGCCCTGTGCATAATTTATTAAGATTACAAATGTTAAAAGAGAAACTCCAATAAAAAACAAACTTCCAATAAATTTTTTATTTTTCATTATCCATTTAAATTATTTTTTAATTCATCTACTGCCTTTGAAAAAAACTGATATGATTCTTCATCAGAACTTAATTGCTGATTTGAGTTTTCTTGATTTTGTCCGGAACCAGTTTGATTGCTATTCATAATAAAATAATATCCTCCAACAAGAACAACTAAAACAACTAATCCAATGATTAGCCACATTACATTCTTTTTCATTGTAGAAATTATATGATATATATATATATATATAAACTTTTTCTTTTCATAATTTTAATATTAGCAAATATAAAAGAGGTTCACTTGCCACGCTCGTTCGAAAATTGTAAAGGCGGTTAATGTAAAACACCGAAGGGATTTGTGATTAAAAATTATTCATCAATCGTGAGCACATTAGTGCGAACGCAATATGTTTAATAACCTAATAAAAATCGGGATTTTCTAAACAAAGTCTTTTTTTCATAAATCTTTATAATACATAAATTTGTAATTGATAATTGAAAATGAGTTTAGTAAAAAGGGCTCTTGCGATTAGAGGAGTTTTTCTTGAATTGAGTTCTCTTGCATTTGCAAACCCGAATGTGGAAATTAAAAATTATTAGGGGTTTATCTCTATAAAAGTTTTGGATGTTTGTGGAAAAGGAGAGGAGATTAATGTTAAAAGGTTTGAGCCAAATAACATGGGTTTTGTAATTCAGGGAGTTTGTGGGAATGAGGAATTTTCAGTTGATATATCATTACCTCCGGAATACAGAAAAATTGATTATGATTATTTTAATCAAGGCGATTATGGTTTTGAGACAAGAGGACAACTTTCTTACTAATAATATTTTTCAAATTCCTCTCTTGTAATTCCAACATCTTTTTTGATAATCTTGTTTAGCAATCCTCTATCAATTTTTTCTCCGGGATGATTAGGAACTACGGTTGTTCTTCCGTTTTCATTTCTAAGAAATACATGACTTCCTTCCTGTCTCATTATTTTAAATCCAATTTTCTCAAGAATTTTAATAAACTCTCGGGCAGTTATTTGAGGCAATCTCGCCATTTAAACCTCTATCTTTTGTATACCTATAAAATTAGTTTCCAGTTCTATATCTCCTTCTTTCAAATAAAGAGAAATCGCTTCCTTTGTTCTTTTAATAAGTTCATTCATGTCTTTTGCCTGAGTATGGCATCCGGGAAGTTCAACTACTTCTGAAAGCAAGTAACCATCCTCGCCTTTCTCTATAATTATATTAAAATTTCTCATATAACATTTATTGATAAAAACTATTTAAAACTATTGATTATTCTAATTTTCATGTCAGTAAAATTCGGTCCGGCTGGTTTGGGAAGTGTTAAAGAAGCAATTTCAAATTTGGAAAGGTACAAAAATTTGGGTTTTACTGCTTGTGAAATTGCATTCACTTACGGACCTTACATAAAGAAAAAAGAAGATGCTGAAAAAATCGGGGACGCTGCGAAGAAACTTGGAATCCAATTAAGCATTCACGGACCTTACTGGGTTAATCTCAATTCAGAGGATGATGAAAAACTTAAGAAAAGCAAAGAGCGGATTTTGGAATGTTGCAAAGTCGGAAGCTGGCTTGGAGCAATAAAAGTTGTAATTCATCCAGGATTTTACGGGAAGAGAAGCAAAGAAGAAGCTTATGAAAACATAAAAAAAGAATTGCTTGAACTTGAAGAAGAGAGAAAGAAAAAAGAATACACGACAAAAATAGCAATTGAAACAACAGGGAGGGTAAATGTCTTCGGAAGTGTTGATGAAACTTACAATTTAGTGAAAGAAACAGGATGTAGTTTTTGCATTGACTTCGCGCACATTCTCGCGAGAGAAAAAGATTACAAATTCAAGGAAGTGTTTGAAAAGTTCAAGGAGTTTGACGAAATACACATTCAATTCTCTGGAATAAATTACGGAGAAAAAGGAGAGAAGAATCATATAAAAACAAAAGAGGAAGAATTAAGAAAATTAATTTCTCATCTTCCAAAAGACAAAAATATAACAATCATCAATGAAAGCCCCGAGCCAATTGAGGACACAATTGCGGCGTTGAGGATTTATGGGAAGATTTAATTTAGTTGCTCTGTGGCAAATTATCATTGATTTTTATCCAAGGCAGTTTTTGTGATGTCCAAATATGTTCTTCCAACTTAAAATTAGAAGGATTGTCAAAGACGCCAATTGGAATGAAAACTTTATCATTATCAGGAGAATTTACATAAGTGTAAGTTATTGGCGAACTGCAATTTTCACAGAAAGAACGTCGCACATTTTTTGATGAAGAATAAATTTTTGGGATTCCTTTTAATATCTTAAAATTCTTTTTGTTGAATCCTGCAAAAATCGTGAATGGAGAACCACTAATTTTCCGGCAATCAACACAATAACAAGCGCCAACCCAATAAGGTTTTCCCGTTACTTTAAATCTAACATCTCCACAATGATATCCCCCTCCCATAAATTTATTAATATTAAATTTTTATAAATCTTCCTCTATAAAACAAAATAACACTTCCTGTTCCTAACAGTGAGTACTACAGAATTACGTATTTTTGTTATTACCATAAAGTTTATAAAGTAGTTTTTACGTAGGAAAATTATAGAAAACTTTGTTTTCTGTACAAATAAATAAAATGAAATTAAAAATGGATACAAAGAAACTTTTGATTTCTTTCGTGACAATAGCAAGCATTTTGCTGTTAGTTGCTGCATTAAGTGCTTCTACAAATCCCTTGGCAACAGTTGAATCTGTGAAAGTTAAGGGAATTTTTGACACGGGAAGTGAAGACATAAGTGTTGTTGCAGGAGAAATGATTCCTGTTGAAATAACATTCGAAGCTCTTCAGAATGCTTCCGATGTCAGGATAAAAGTTGAACTGCAGGGAACTAAATCAGACGCTCAAGAAATTGTTTTTGTCGGTGATGTTGAAGTCGGAAAAAGGTATTCAAGAATAGCAAACATAAGAATTCCTTACGAACTTCAGGATGAAGTCAGTGATAATCTGGCTTTGAACATCAAAATAGAAAACGAAGACTTCACAACAACTCACCCGGAAATAACATTGAGAGTCCAAAGACCTGCGTACAACGCCGCATTAATGTCGATAACTACTCCAAGCACTGTTGAAGCGGGAAAATTATTCCCAATTGACATCGTTCTGAAAAACACGGGATACAACCGGCTTAATGACTTGTATGTAACTGCCAGAATCTCTGAACTTAACATAGAAAGAAAAGCTTACTTCGGGGATATCGTGGCAATAGAGAACACCGACGACAAAGACCTCACAACAGGAAGACTCTTTCTTGAGATTCCTTTTGCAATAAGTGAAGGAACTTACACGCTTGAGGTAACAGTTGAAAACAACGACATGGTTTCAAGCAAAGTTAAGCAGATAGTTGTAAAAAATGCGCTTGAAAGCAATGTAATTGCCAACGGAAACGAAATCTTTGTCTTAAATCCAACAAGCGAATTGATGGTATTAAGACTGATTCCAAAGGCAAGCAACGCTGTTTCAGTAACATTGAGTGAATCTCTTGCAATTATTCCGGCTGGTTCAAGCAAAACAATTACAGCCAGCGTAAGAGCAAACGCAGCGGGAACATATAGTTATGATGTTGATGTTTTCTCTGCAGACGGCGAACTTTTGAAGACTGTAACTCTTAGCGCAACTGCCGACGGAACAACAAGCAATTCGTTCGTTGCATTCGCGTCAATACTTACAATAGTCTTCTTCGTGTTGCTTATTGTGCTGATTATACTTGTCACAAGGAAACCTGCAAAGGCGGAAGAACTCGGAGAAAGTTATTACTAAATTTTTTTTATTTTAACAATTTTTTAATAGTTGGAAAGATAAAATCAAAATGAAATACAAAATCGAACACAAGGGGGAAAAATGAGTTCACAATATCAACGAGGAGATATCCTCTTAGGTAATGAAACAAGAACAAGATTTTCAATAACTCCGGGAGTCAATTATATAGTTGATTTACTTCCTGAACAATCTTCAGATGGAGATGAATATGGCTTGCTTGAATTAAAATCGCAGGGAAGTCCAAAAAGTCCTGACTTTCCTGGACAATGGGGGTTCATGCAACCACAAGAAGAAGTTGAAAATCCTGCAAATTATAGAAAAGTTGCTCATATTGAATTAGGAGACAGAAAGCGCATTTTAGTGGGAAAAAAACTCTTAGAGGATGTTCCAGAATTAAGAGAATTTTATAGAAATCCTGAAGATTTTGGATAAAATGGATGTAAGAATTAAAATTAACCTATCTCATCTTACCCTTAAAAATATAGGGGAATTAAAAGAAGATTTAGAAAGAAAGGGAAAATTCTTAAGATAATATGTCAAAGAAATCTCTAAAAAGAATTATCAATGATGCTGACTTGCAAAATAGTTGTTTTAATTTTACCTCGCTTTATATTGCAGGCAAAATAGCGCAAGTGGCATTTAATTCTCTTGGCTTTGATTTGAATAAATATAATTCAATTGAGCATCTCGCAATCGGCGCAGGCGTCGGAACACTTGCTTACAGAAAAGCCGGCGGCGGTTTTCGCGGAGTTATTGCAGGAATTACAGCCGCAACTTTCTTCAACATAGGATGGGAATCATTTGAGCACAACACTTCAATATACGATGAATCTTTGGAAAACATGATTTCAGACATAGCTGTTGTTTACAGCGGAAGCATAATCAGTTTTCTCGGAGAAAAAGCAAAAAAATATTTAAATAAAAATAACAGATAGGATATCTAATGGGGCTTTGTTTAAAAAGCAATTAAGGTTTAACTTCGTTTCTAAATAAAATGGTTCATTTCATTCACTATTTACAGAGAATATTAATTAAAAAATATTGTGGGTTTTACATTAATAATTTAAATTAATCCGAACGCAGCGAGGTAAATGATTGTATTGATTTCAACTTTTCTAATAAGTTAATAATTTAGGGATTTTCTAACTATTTTATCTTCAAAAATTTCAAAGTTTCTGCAAGAATTGACGGCTCGGTTTTTTCTGTGAAATGTCCTTTTTTCTTTTCAATCACTATTTTTGCATATAAATCTTTCCTGAAAATTTCAGAGTCAGAAAGCGGAACATAATGGTCATCATCTGAAAAAATTGCAAGGAAATTGTTGCAATGGTCAAGAATTCTTAGGAAGTCTATTTTGCTATTCAGCCAAGGATGTGCAATTTCCATTTCTTCCGGTTCCAGATTTATTAAATTAAACCATCCTGCAACAAAAATGCATCCGCCAATTTTTTTGTGTTTGTGCAACTTCTCAAGAAATCTGAGTATTGCCTGACAACCGATGCTGTGTCCGATGAAATAAGTTTCTTCGTCAACATTTTTTATCTTTTCTTCAAGATATTTAACCCATTCTTCTATCTTTGGATGCTCGGAATTTGGCATGTCAAAAGTTATAACTTTGATATTTCTTTTTTCCAGTTCTTTCTTCAGCCAGGGATACCAATTTTCCTCTGAATTTCCATCCCACATGTGAATCAAATAAACTTTTTTCATTTTAGATTTTCAAACTGACTATCTTTGAGATTCCCTCATGCATGCTTATTCCATAAAGATTCGTCGCTTTCGTTATAACCTCGTCGTTGTGGGTGATTATTATGTATTGTCCTTTTTGCATATACTTCTTCAAAAGTTCAGCGAGTTTCTCGGAGTTTCTCTTGTCCAAAGCGGCGTCGATTTCATCGAGAATGTAAAAGAAATACGGCTTGAGTTCTTGTATCGCAAAAATCAGCGATAATGCAACAAGCGTCTGCTCTCCGCCGGAAAGAGAAGTTACATCAAAATACTTTCCATGCCCTGTTTTAACAATGATATTCACGCCGCCTTCAAACGGCTCTTTCGCGTTTTCAAGTTCAAGCGAGACAATTCCCTTCTGGCTCAAATCAGAAAAGTTTCTTGAAAAAATTTCGTTAAGTTCGTTCAGTATCTTCAGAAAAGTTTTCTTTTTCCTAAAGTCAATCTCGTGAATAACCTTTAGGATTCCACCTTTTTCCCTTTCAATAACTTCTGCTTTCTCTCTTATAATGTCATATTCTTTTTTTACAGAGTCATAAACCTGAAGAGACAGCAAATTAACAGAACCCATCCTGGAAAAAATTTCTTTTGCTTTTTCAAGTTTCTCAATTAAAAATTCTCTGCTTGCTTTTATCGGTTCAATATTTGAGAACTCAAGCATATCTGTTTCCAGATTCTCTGTCTCTGCGGCGAGTTTTGCTTTTTCTATTTTAATCACGTTCACTTCCTGTTCAAAATTTCGTTGCACATTTTCTTTTTCTGAAATTCTCGCTTCTTCTTCCCTGATTTTTTTCTCCACGCCGTCCCTTTCTGAAATAAGTTTCCGGAATTTTTCCGTCAGCTCCTCTTCCTGTTTTCTCTTTTCACTAAGAAGTTCTTCCTTTTCATCGAGAGTTTCCGAGTTCGCGGAGAGTTCCTCGTTTAAATCTTCCTCTGTTCTAGAAATCTGTTTCAGTTCAATCTTAGCCCTCTCAAGTTCTCGTTGCTTGAATGAAATTTCGGAATCAACATTCTCCTCTGTTCTAAGCGAAATTTCCTGGACTTCAAGTTTTATCGTCTCATATTTGTGCTCAATGTTTGAATTGTCATCAAAATTTTTCTCAAGAGTTTTTTTTGTCTTTTCAATTCCGGAAATCTCAACCTTAAGCTTCTCTGTTTTCTCCTGCAAAAGTTTTATCTGCTCTTTCTTTCCTTCCATTCCGGAAATTTTAACCAAATCTGTTTCTCTTCGGGAAATTTCCGAATTCAGTTGTTCTATGTCCTGCTTCAGGATTTTTTTCTTGTTTTCTATGTCATTAAGTTCCCTGTCTGAATTTTCAATTTCGCTTTTCAGGAAATTTATTCCGTCTTGAGTTTCGTGTCTTATGCCGTGAATGTGCCCTTCGGTTATTTTCGATTTGCAAACAGGACAAATGTCCATCTTTGAAATTTTCTCGATAAGCTTGTTTTGTTTTTCAATTTCATGTTCGTTCGAGTATGAAATCTTTTCAAGTTCTGTTTCCCTCTTTATCAGAGTTTCAAAAAGTTCTCTCTTATCATTGAGGGAAACCTTTAGGAAACTGACTTTTCCTTCATTTGTTTTCTTGTCAAACAACTCTGCGTTTATCTGGGAGATTTGCTTCAGCAGAAAATCGGACTCATTTGAATAATTTTGTAGCAGAATTTTTTTATCGTCAAGGCGTTCTTTAAGTGATTTAAGCTCTGACTTAGCCATGTAAAATTTTTTCCGTTCTTCCTCAATTCTGTCCAGTTCTTTCTTTTTCGCGTCGATGTCTTTTTGTTTCCTTGCAGTTAAAGGGGATTCTTTTTTCATTTCTTTTATCGCCGCCTCGTTATTTCTTGTCATTTCCTCAAGTTCTGTCCTGTGTTTTTTAATCTCTGAAAGTTTGTTCTCATAATTTTCAGTCTTCACATTTAGTCCTGCAATCTCAGCCCTTAAGTTTGCAATTTCCTGATTCAATTTCTCCTGTTCAAATCCTGTTGATTTCTGGATTGTTGAATTTATTGCGGATATTTTTGATTCCAGTCCGGAAATAATTCCTCGCGCATTAATTATAATTTTTTTTATCTTTCCTATTTCGTCGTTCTTTTTCAGAATTTCAGAGTTAATCTTTTCAGCTTCCTTTCTTTTTTTGTTCAAATCAAAACTGATAATTCCCGCCTTGTACTTTTTTATGTCCTCTTCAAGTTTTTTATATTTCAATGCCTGCTGTCTTTCCTTTTCGAGATTGTTAAGATAAGAAGTCCTCTCTCTTAAAATTGTAACAACTTCCTTAAGTTTCTCGTCTGTTTTTGAAAGTTCTTTCAGCGAACGTTCTTTTCTAATTTCATAAATTGAAATCCCTGAAACTTCTTCTATTATTCCTCTTCTCTCCTCGGGATGCATTCTCACAAGATTTTGAATTTCCCCCTGAAGAATTATGTTAAATCCGTGCGAGTCTATTCCGCCCTGTGCAAGCAGCGTGAGAACTTCCTGTCTTGTTTTTGTTTCGTTGTTTATCTTGTAAATGCTCTGCCCGTTTTTTCTCACGATTCTTTTTATTGAAATTTCATTTTTATCGACGGAAAAAACCTTGTCTTGGTTGTCAAATATCAGTTCGACTGATGCTTCTTTCATAGGCGACGCCGCCTTGCTTCCAAGAAAAATCAAATTGCCCGCCTTCGCAGCCCTCATGGATTTAATGCTCAATCTCCCAAGAACAAAACACAACGCATCCGAAATATTGCTCTTCCCGCTTCCGTTCGGCCCGAGAATGACATTTATCTCAGGTGTAAAAGGAATTTCCGTCTTGCGTGGAAAACTCTTGAATCCATGCATCACCAATTTTTTTATGAAAGTCATTATAAAAACAACCAAGGTTTTCTTTATGAAACTTTCCTTTTAAAAAAGTATGTGAAGAAGTTTTTAAAGATTAAATCTAATCCGTCATGTCTGCATATATGCCGAAGATATCTTCGCCTTTTTTGAAATAAGCTTCAAACATTACTTGATAGATGCAGCGCGAATCTGTAACAGGGATAAACTTTCCATCTTTTAAAATCTGGACTTCGTCGGGAAAAAGGACAGTCAGTGTTTTTGAATCTCTTATAACACCGTTCTCGTCTTGTTTTTTTGCAAGCTCTTCTAAATTGCCGATTTTCCAGCAACTGATATAATACCACCCCTTAAAATCATGTAAATTTAATAAGCTGAAATCATAAGGTGCTTCGTTAATATCTCCTGTAAAAATTTTTGCTGATTTTCGTCAAAACAAATTATTTTGGGATAAAAAGCATCCTGAGAAGGAAACCTCCAAAAAGGCGAATAATACTTTTCAAATTTTGCATTGTCTAATCCTGAAATTTTCTTTCTCAAAAAAGATTTAACACCAAAAAAAGAAGGATAACCCCACTGAACCATGTCTTCATCTACAATTAAAAAAGGAATTTGTAGTTCTTTAAAAGAGTTAGCATATAAATTCCCATTTAGAAGGGGAAAAGGGTGTTCAAAGTTTTCCTTTAATTGTTCTTCTGTATATTCATAAACATTGGGCGTTATTCCTTGCTGACTTAGATAATCTAATACTAAATTGCTTTCCTTGCTTCCGTCAATAAGAAGATGAAAATTTTCCATTTTATTTATCTAATCAGGATTTTATCCCTGTTTAATTTAAAAATATCATGAATAGAATTGCATTCTAAATGATGAGCTGTCTCAAATAAATCAATCGGCTGTGAAAAAAGAATTTCTTCTGAATCTTCCTTGTTATCAAAATCAGAAATTGAACATATCAACAGATGCGGATAAAATTCAGGTTTCACCAAGGGCCCTATCGGGCCACCATAAAATGGCTCTTCGGGATTATACTTTAATTCATTGAATAAAAATCCTCTTTCAGTTTTATTTACAATTATATAATGTTGCTTCTTTCCTAAAGTTTCTTTTTTTAGCAATACCTTTTTTAATTTGTGCTTTAAATTATTTATTATTTTTTTACAGGAATCTTCATATGTTTAAACTAAATCTTTATGTCTCTTTTCCCATTCAAAATGATAACGAGAATGGCGTATTTCATAACCCTTGGGCGTAATTATTGTTGAATTTAAATAATATTTTGAAACTTTCAAACCTTGTTTTACTGCTTCTTCTGAAAAAGCCAAAGGAACAATCTGTTCTAAGAATTCATAAGAAACATTATCAACCTGTACTTTCCTTTCTTCAATAGCTTTTTTTGCCTCTCCTTCACATTGGAAAGGCCCGTCTATTTTTGTTCTTCCAAAACCACCAACTTGATACACACCTATTACAGGATCATCATGAGAGATATGAGCTGTTTTAGTTACTGCAAAATATAACGGCACAAAAATTTCTCTTTCTGATAACTCCGGAACAGCAGAGGACAATAGATAAAATCTCTCGCCTATTTTCTCAACCTCCCCGTCTTTAAGAGGATAAAATATTCTTTCCAAATTCATACAAAATCTATTCCAACAATATTTAAAAACAATTCAATACTTTTCACACCATATTAGGATTAAAATGATTGAAGAATTAAAATTTCTCGGGCTTGGATATTATGAAAGTAAGGCATTAGAAATTTTACTAAAACAAAAGCTTTCTCTTAAGGAATTAAGCAAAAAATCAGGAATTCCATTCGGCAAGGTTTATTCTGTGGTAAAAGAGATTAAGAAAAAAGGATTTGTAAAAGAAACTGACACTCGGCCAAAATTAATTTACGTTGAGAACGCTTCTGATGTTTTGTCAAAATTAATCGATGAAAAGCAGAACAAGGAAAATTTGTTGATTGAAAATGTGAGAAAAATTGCAGTTGAAATCGACAGGGAAAAGGGCAGGGAAACAAAATTTTTTCAGATAGGAACAACTCAGGAAGAAAACAAGAAAATTCAGCTAAGAAGCTTTAATGAAGCAAAAAAAGAGGTCTTGCAGATTTTGAACATTTATCACAAACCCGATTCAAACAGGGAAAATAAAACTCTGTGGGAAAGGGCCATTATTAATGCCACTGAAAGAGGTGTTATTTTCAAATAAATTTATCCTAAGAGGATAATGCTCCCAAAAATTCTTGATGAATTAAATCGAAAAAATCCTGATAGGTTTCAAGTTAAAAGAGCTGATACCGATTTTGTAAGATGTGATGTCATCGACGGAAAAAAAGTTCTCCTGAAACTTGTGCAGAGAGATCCGCTTATGTTCGGTGGTGTTTTTTTCATAGAGAATGAAAAACTTGCCGGAAATTTAAAAAAGATTTTTTATAGTATGTGGGGATAGGCGGATTAAAATTCTAATTTCTTCTGGGTCGAATTTCCTGCAGCTGTTTTCCATGTTGCCCATGATTTTCTGAAAATCCCGTCGTTATTATATTTTTTTATGTTTTTTTCAAGAAATTTTGAGGTTAACGGATCTGAACTGTATCCCGAACCGATTCCGTCGCCGTATTTTTCCTTAAGGACTTTCATTTCCTTTTCCCTTGCGCTTTTTGCAAGAATAGACGCTGCTGAAACAGCGACATGGTTTACATCGGCTTTATGTTCGCAGGAAATTTCAAGATTTGAAAGATTGTCAATTTTTGTTTTCAAGAAATCCTGCCACTTAGAAATATTCACCGACGGGCAGTCAAGAATCACTTTCATTTTTCCAAATCCTTTGTTTATCCGGTTTATTATTTGCGCGCAGGCAAACGCCTCAACTTCGTTCAGTTTTATTCCTTCTTTATTTTTTCCGTCAATTTCCTCGGGATGAATAATAATTACTTCAAAAGTTTCCGCACTTTCGCGGATTTTCTCTGCAAGAAATTCCCTCCTTTTGTCCGTAAGCTGCTTGCTGTCCTTGACTCCAAGTTTCTTAAATTCCTTTTCTGTTTTCTCGTCGATTAAACAACCAGCCAAAACCATCGGACCGATAACAGGCCCTCTTCCAGCATCGTCAATTCCCAACTTCAGCATTTCATAAATATCAAAAGTTTATTTTTAAACTTAATTATAGTAAAAAATTAATCAAAAGAAATATAAATGCCATATTACATAATTAACAATGGTTAATTCTGAAGAGTTAAAAGAACAGATTGAAAAGGAAATTCCGAAATCAAACGCCAAAGTGGAAGACACGAAAAACGATGGCATGCACTTTAAAGCAGTGGTTAAAAGTTCGGCGTTCAAAAACAAGCCGCTTGTTGAACAGCACCGGATGGTTTATCGCGCTCTCGGAAACAAATTCGAGGAAGGGCTTCACTCAATGTCTGTTGAAACAAAAGAAGAATAATTCAAAATGGATAAAAATTTAAAAAAAAGAATTGAAGAATTGATAAAATCAAGCAAAGTTTTTTTGTTTATGAAAGGCACGCCGGAAAATCCGATGTGCGGTTTTTCAATGCGCGTCAGCGAGATACTGGAAAATCTTAATGTAAAATTCAAATCATTTGATGTTCTCTCCGACAATTCAATTAGGGAAGGAATAAAAGAATATTCAGTCTGGCCGACGATTCCGCAGCTTTACATAAACAGAAAATTCATCGGCGGCGCAGACATAGTTGCAAGCATGGTTGAGAAAGGGGAACTGCAGAAAATATTGAAATGATTCTTTAACCTAAAAAAATTCAGATAAACTTTGTTTAGAAAATCTTTTTCTATGGGCATGTATTAAACATTTCGTTCGCTACGCTCACGATTGAGGTAATTGCTATCAAAATTCTATAGGACTTTTTAGGGATAATTAATAATAGCACCATCTAACTTAACAATGTATCCAAACAATGGGGCTGTCAAATCCGCGGGAGTTTTTGTGATTTTCTCGTCGCTGATTTTCACGGAAGTCCCGATTACTTGACAATCTGCCAAACAATTACCTTTAAAAATCAAACTCAGCATCTAAAAAGAGAAGTTGATAAGAAGAACCTTGGCTTTGAAAAGGAAAGTTTCATAAAGAAAACCTTGGTTGTCTTTATATAGCGAGGTGGAGCAGCCTGGAGTGCTCGCAGGGCCCATAATCGTATGGGAACCCAAAACAAAGTAAATACCGATGGATTTAGCATCGAAGGTTCCCCTGACAAGTCACCCCTCCTTTTAATAGGAGAAATCGGAAACCCTGAGGTCGTGTGGTTCAAATCCCACCCTCGCTATTTATATTAAAATTGGGTTAGCAAAATCGCAAGATTTTAGCCTCGCTATTATTGGTTCAAAATCCGCTTCGCTGGATTTTTCTCTGATAAAAAAGTTAACCACAATAAATTTTAATATTATTTGAGATTTACGAAGTCTAGTGCGGAGCAATTAATGGGCGGGAGATAGCGGGCGCAATTAATATAAAATTTAAAAATCCCTTTTTCTTTTCAGCAAGATGAGACTGGAATACATCGCAAGATACGAGGGATTTATTTTTGTCGGGCTTTTAATGGTTTTGGGAACTGCACTGAAACTTCTTGGGAAATACGATTTTTCTTCTGACTGGTTTTGGCTTATTGCAGGAATAGGGTTGGTTATTGAAGGAACAATTTCTTATGTCAAGCAATCAAAATTTGACAGCAAGTTCAAGATTCTTAAAAGGGAAGAATATGAAAAACTGACTGGGAAGAATGATTAGTTTTAAGCGTTCAATAACTTTTTTAAGCAGTTAATTCTCTTTAATTTTATGCCCAGTTCGCATAATGGTATTGCAACGGATTGCTAATCCCCAACTTTCTTTAGAAAAGAAAGTTCAGTGCTCAAAGAAACTACAAGAGTTTAGGAAGGTAAATATCCGTGCCCTTCGGGGCTCGCAGGTCCGATTCCTGCACTGGGCGTTTTATGAATTACAAATTCCTAAACGAAATAAAAACACTTGAAGATATTTTCACAAGAATTCCTAAGGGGATGGAACTTCTGAAATCAAAATTATTTCCTGATTCAAAAAAAGCATTTTATGGCGACTCTGAAAAAGTTGCGTCTGTTCTTTATGGATTAAAAATAGTTGATTCACAGAATGAAGGATTTGCTCTCGCAGAATTTCTCGACGGAAGATTTATTGACGAGGGAGATGGATTTTTCAGCTTTAGAAAAATCGGAAGAAAAAAAGACGTTTACTTAATAGAATATTGTTTGTGGAGAGATTTTTATTGATCTTTTTATACAAAAGGAAAAATCTACAAAATTCATTATAATTATATTTTTTAGGTGTTGAAATTATTCAGCTATAAATCCCACCATGCGTTTTTTCCTCCTTCTTCTAAACGATTCAAACGAGAATCTTGCAATTGCAAAGATAATTCCTGCAATAATCACTAAAATAATAATGCTTATTTCCAAATGTTTTATCTTCCCGAAAATCTCTTGAGCAGCTTCTCCTAGGAAATAACCAAAAACAGCAATTAAAGAAGCCCACAAAACAGAACCTATAAAATTAAACACAAAAAATCGCGACGCTTTTATATCGCTCATCCCTCCAAGAATTAAAGGAGTTACAATCCTAATGCCGTAAACAAATCTAAATCCAATGAGGAATAATGATTCATATTTATTTACTAATCTGTTGACTTTTCCCGAATGATTTTTAAGAAAAGGGTATTTGTTCAAAATTCTCTTCCCGTTAATGCGTCCTAAAAAGAAAAAAAATTGGTCTCCTGCAATCGCTCCTAAAAAGGCGACAAAAATAACCAGGGGGAGTGATAAATAATTTTGATGCGCTAAAAAACCCGCGAGAAGCAAAAAAGTTTCCCCCTCAAAAAAAGTTCCGAGAAATAAAATTGCATATCCATAACTGAAAATAAGTTCTTCAACAATCATTATAATTATCAACAAAACAAATATATAAATCTTGGTTATTAAAATAAAATTTATCGAGCGAAAACATATTCTGCACTAAATAAAAACTTATAAATAGAATCTTTTGTAGAAAGATATGACTGAAAAACTGATTGAAAGTTGTCTTGAAAGAATGGCAAGGGCTCAAAGAAATAATGGGAAAGGTGTAAGTAACAAACAATTACTTGCAGAAGGTGCAGAAATTTTCAAAAAGAAAATTTTGGGAGGAAAAAATATGAGAACTATAAGAGAACCTGAGAAAATGGCACAAGAATTATTTTGCGCTGAAGGAGTTAATTCATTAATGGATGGCTTAAGAGTTGCCAGAAGTGTCTCTAACGGATATGAAATAGAAATGCCCCATGGTCGTTCATACTTCGAAAGAGATGGGCAAAAAATTATTGTAGGCTATTCTCCTTACGAATAAAATCACTTCCCAACTTCATTCGTCTTCTTCCATTGAGGGTAAAATTTTTTGAGAATTTTCAAAACTTCTTCCCTTTGCTCTGCATTTCCCAGCCCTTTCCAATCAAGCAAAAAGAAATCAATTTCCTCCTCGGTTTTTTCAATCGCCTCTTTTATCATTTCTTCTGTAAGAGGAAAATTATATTCTGAAATAACATGCGAAATCGCCACATTTGACTGAAGTTGTATTTTATTAAAATTTGGGCAATAGTGCGGTCCTCCAACAGCAATTGCAATTTCATTGTAAGGATTCTCCTTGAATTCCTGAATCATCTGTGAAATTGTTTTCGCGACGACAAAACACGCTTTCCTGTCGTTCCATTCTATCTCAGTTCCCCCAACTTCGATAAACATGCACGGCTTGTCAATCAAAGGCCCGTGATGCGTTGCTTCCATCGTTACATCGTACTCCTTCAAATAATGCTCGTCGGCATTTGCTTTAAGCTTTTCAAAAATTTGTTTCATGAACAATGCCGAGGTTTTGCAGGCTTTTCCTTTTTCTCCGCCGAATTCATTGCTTCTGAAATTTCCCGGCGCATGAACCGTCAAAGCCTTCTGCCCTTTTTCTGATTTGTGCTTTGATGCAAAAATTATAAAATCATACTGATTTATTTTTTCCAAATCCAAGTTTTCTGTATAAATAATTTCCTTGTCAACAAGATAAAAATCAAAACAGGGATTCTTCTGCATTCCGGCGAGAATCGGATTTTTCCTGAACTGGCTTAGCTGCGTTGTGATGTTCACTCCCGCCTTGTCAAACTTGCTCGCAACCACAAGATATTTTTGATACATAAAGAAATTTAGAAAAAAGAGAATTTAAAGATTTATATTAAGCATCCCAAAAAAGACTTAGGTAATTTTCCTGCATTTCTTAACGCAAGATTAATATCAATTATTGAATCTAAAGTTGCTTGTCTTGCTGCTTCTGCATATCTCTCAGGATCTGCTAAATGAGGATGTCTTTCTGCAAAATCTTTATTTGAAAAAGCATAAGTTATTCCGCTGCTTGAATTCACGATTGCGCCTCTGCCATTTTCATCAAAACCATTAACTAAAGTTTCTGCTTTTGCTACTTGAGTTCCGTAACCCGGCATTAAAAAAAGCATATGCGGGAACATCTTCCTTAATTTTTCAGTTTCCTGAGGATATGTTGCTCCAACAACTGCTCCGACATTTGAATATTCGCTCTCGCCAATATTTCCTTCTCCCCATTCGGCAATTAATCGGGCCATTTTCATATAAACTTCTTCTCCATCTGCGACTAAAACATCTTGCAATTCTCCAGAACTTTTATTGGATGTTTTTGCCAGTACAAAAATTCCCTTGTCGTCCCTGTTTGCTACTTCTACAAAAGGATTTATTCCGTCGCTTCCTAAATAACCATTAACAGTCATAAAGTCAAAATCGTCAGGACTTCTTGCAAAAGTTCCGTCGGGCAGCATCACTTGTCCTAAATGCGCCTCTGCATAAGCAACAGAAGTTTTTCCAATATCATTTCTCTTTGCATCCAAAATAGCAATTGCTCCTTTTGCTCTAATGTATCTGCATGTATCTTCCAATGCTTCAATTCCCCAAGGTCCATATCCTTCATAAAAAGCACTTTGCGGTTTGAAAGCAGGAACCAAATCATGAACAGCGTCTATAATTGCAAAATTAAATCTTCTAAATGCCTCTGCTGCAGCCCTGTAATTTGAACCAAATTGCTCTGTAACTTTTTGTTTTAATTGAGAAAGCAATTCTTCCATGACCGGGTCTAAACCAACACACAATGGCGTCTTTCTTTCATCCATTGCTTCATACAATCTGTCTACAACATTTCTTTGCATTTTACTCTCTCGCCCCATATTTATCCATATACCTCTGAAAATCATTATAAACATTTTGTGGCATTGATTGTTTTACGCCGTTAATTGTTAAAGGATGTCGCAATTCAAATAAAAATCTCATAGCATCTCTCGCGCCAACTATTGAATCCACGGGAATACCTGTTTTTTGTGTGAAATCATAAACCGCATTTCTTCCTTCAAGATTAACCTGCTCTCTGTCAAATGCTATTCCAACCCTGAAAACAGAAATATCACTTCTTCCCAAACTTTCTATTTTTGATAAAGCATCAAGTTTCGTCCGTGCAGAAGTTAATACATCATCAATCAAATAAGTTCTTGCATCTGGAGGAAAATTCCCGACAAATAAATTAGCTGAAGTAGAGCCTTCACCATGTGTCTTCTCTTCTTTCCTGTCATAAACAACACCAAGATTTATTCCGTCATTTCGCCATAATGATTGAGCAGCACCAACTGCAAGTGCAATTCCTTTATATGCAGGTCCAAATAAAGTATCAACTTCCAAGCCCTTAGCCATTACACCTTTAATCATTGAAGCATAAGAATCTGATAGTGTTGCTAAATTTTTAGAGCTGTCCAATACATTTCCTGCATTAAAAAAATAAGGCGTTGGCCTACCATCTTTCAAAACTAAACCCTCTCGGAAAAATAAAATTCCTGAATCTGCCAGAAATTTAACAAACCCCTCTTGATAATTTTCCATCTCCATCTCAAATAACTTCCCTTTAAATAAATTATCAACATCCAAAATATACTTAACTAAAATTTCACAAAATATTTATATATATTTTAATTTCACTTTTAATGAACTCAACAAATATCCCGTCAGAAAGCGGTTGTGCAAACATTGAAGAAATCGTTTTTCAGATTGAAAAAGACATTATAAGACAAACTGATACTTATCAAATTTTGGAATTACAGGGAATATACCAAAATCATCCCCTAAGAAAAGATTATGAAGAGCTTGTCAAAAATTTAAGAAATGCCTTTGATAGTTCTATGTACCGCGTAATATTCCCTTTCTCTGAATTAATACCCTCTCCTCCCGGCAGAAATAATAAAATCAGAGTAGCCAGAGAATACTATAATCAAATGAAAGAAAATACAATCGCATCATTTTTAGAAAGATTAAAAAAACACTAACTCTTACTCA
>ERZ1292644.734-Hain-H14-01um-R2-734-length-19740-cov-31_pt1 | contig 19740 bp, 37 predicted proteins | sample MGYA00564402_ERZ1292644 | MGnify/ENA primary metagenome ERZ1292644 (study PRJEB36523, sample SAMEA6512644) | groundwater metagenome | collected 2019-01-09 | study: AquaDiva: Metagenomics assemblies of 32 groundwater samples
CGCGAAGCTCATCTACCGGCATGGCGACCTGTGGACGCTAAAGGACCCAAGCAGCGACAAGTGGATAACCATCCAGGCGGAGTGCATCATCTGGCATGGCAAGGCGGAATGAAGGCTAGTCTTCCAGCTTCAAGCCGATCCAGATACCGAATACGGCGCCTACAACGGCGGAAATCACAATACCCATCGTCCACGTCTGCCATGACGGCGGCAATTCGGCGATGGGTTCGACGGACTCCGCGTCTGTCATGGCCTGCTCTCTTAGCAGCAAATCCACGTGCGTTTCGCAGGCGGTGAGCTGGCATGTCAGGCGTTCAGCGCGGGCATCGCTGATGATGTACCCACCGTCGATTTTGACACTGGGTTCAGCCTCTGAGCATGTATAGGTCGTTGGTGAATCCAGCGTGGCCAGGCTAAATGCCAAGACTATTGCAAGTGATGCACTCATCGATTCAGCGTCTTCTCTACCGTTGCAGCGTCTTTCGCAGCCGCAGCGCCGGCAGCATCGGCGGCCTTCTTTGCATCGCTTGGCCAGATGATGCGTTTGACGATGACGTAGCCGCCTGCCGCAGTGACGCCTACCGCAAGCCCATCACTGAGAAGCTCAGCCGTCACAGGCGCATCAGTGAGCAGTGCATGGCCGATTCCACCCACGACGCCTGTCGCCAGGGTGAGCAATGCGCCGCCACGGTCTGTTTTCAGAAACGGGAGGTATCTGCCCCCGAACTTTCGCAGTGCCCACACAGCGCCAATGGCTAGAATTGCTGCAACAGCTTTCCACTGGAGTATCTGAGTCGGGTCCATCGTACTCGGATCGATGACCTGAGCGAAGGCCGTGCAGACGAACACGACGTGCAGGAGGACGGCGGATGCAATTGCAATCGACCATCGCATGCGAATGAGCTTGAGCATATGTCTATCCTGATACGTGCGGGGTGTGTTCGTCAAATCACACATGCAAAGTTGCAGACAGCTACAGGACGTGTATCCTAGACAACAATGGGGCTCTGGGGACTGATTCGCAACAGGCAGCGCAGAAAGCAGATAGATGCTGCGGCGGACCAGCTTTATGCCGCGCTGTGTCGCAGTGCAGGCGGCATTGAAATTCCACAGTCGCTCAACAAGGATGACCCAGTAGCTGCTGCTGTCGTACGCCTACGCGAGAAGTATCCAAGCGTCGTTGTGTCGATGTTGCAGAGTAAATCCATCGTCCTGCAACGTGGCAGTGCAAGTAAGGCGTCCGTGAGCAATCAGGCGTGGAGCGTACTCGATGCACATGGGTATTTTCCAAGCGCTGAATTGCCACTCGAAGTGCTGTTTGCACAGCATGAGCACTTCATGCGGAAGAATGAAGTGGATCCACGCGATGCAGTGAAGGCAGCCGAAGAAGAGCGCCTGAAAGACACGAAGGTGGTGCTCAATGGATGACACGGAGATTGAAATAGAAGAGGTGCGACCTGAGCAGATCGCGCCACCTGTCGATATTGCCTTCTGGCAACCACACCTCGACAAATACGAGGCGTACCTCTATGCCATCGACAAGAACGGCGACAAGCGTGGCACCGCGATGCGCTACGGCAATGCGGCTCGCGCCTTCACCAGATGGTGCACGGATGAAGGAATCTCGCCCGACGCGCTGCCCGAAGACGTGTTCGAGAGATTTGAAGCATTCGTCGCAACACAGAACTTGGCGCTCGTGACGCAGCGCCTCAACCGAAAAGCGTCGAGGGACTTGATTGCCGTCATGGATGACAAACTCGAAGCGCCGGTAGTGGAGGAAGTGGCAACAGTAGTACAACCTGCACCCACCAAGCAGACCGTCGAGGTGAAAGTTGTGGGGCCGCGCAGTGGCACACGCGCGCCGCGCGCAGTGGCTCCATTTGCGCCGCGGGACCCTTTCAAGGACGTGCTGCCGACGAATTCTTCGATGCGCGTCCGGGTCTACAAGCGCGACCGCGCCGGCAAGCTCGTGTATCTGGAGGACTACTCGCTCGATGATATCGGCAAGCAGCCGATGCCGAAGTTCCTAAAAGAATACGTCGACCCACAGTTCAAAGACCCTTCGGGCACCACGACGTACAACGTCTTCAAGGTCGGCGCTGACGAGCAGGAGATTGGACCGGCATTCGAATTCCGCGTCGAATCTGAGCCGACCGTCAACCCGGATGACCCGCTCGCCAAAGCCCGCGAAGCCATGGAAATGGTCAACGACTTTGCCAAGCGCGACGGCGACCGCGACAACATGATGAAGAGCGTTCTCGAAAAAGTCGCCGAGAAGCGTGCCGAGTCCGGCAGCATGTCGGACCTGATGGCGCTCATCATGATGAAGGACATGATGGGCGGGAAGAAGAGCGGCGATGAAGAGACGCTGATGCGCGTGCTCGAGAAGTTGAGGCCGTCAAGCGCCTTGCCACCGATGCAAATGCCGATGCTTCCGTCGCCTGGGCCAAGTGAATTAGCTCCAGTAGTCGCACAGCTCATGAAGACAGTCACCGAGCCGAAAGCGCAGCCGACGTTGGCTGAGGAACTTCAGAAGCTCGCCGCGTTGAAGGACATCTTCGCGCCAAAGCAAGAGACGAGTACGACAGATAGGCTATTGACGGAGCTACTCTCTGAGATGCGCTCGCAGCGCAGCGCGCCTGGCGTCTCTTCAATCGCGCAGTCCTTCAAGGATACGGTCGAGTTGGTGAAGACACTCGCACCGGCCGTGAACATGGGTTCCACGGGCTCCTGGTTGAAAGATGTCATCACTCCAGCCGTCGCGCAGACGTTTGCAGCAGCACTCGGCAGCGCGGCGTCGAAGGTGATGGCGAATGCGCCAGGTGTGATTGCGAATGCGCCTGTGGCTGCTGCAAATGCACCTACGAATCAACCGCCCGCCGCCGCACTTCCACATATTCAGACGCTCAAGACTGCGGCAACAGAAGCAGAACAAATCGCGGCCACGGTGCTGATTCTCCAGGCGTACTATCAGGACCCGGCCTGGCAGCCGAAGCTGGATCCAGTGAGCCAGCGTCTTCTGGCCGGCGACTACGAGCCCACACGCCGTGTCATTGGCGACATGCTGCTCGCCTTCCGCAAGGACATCGCGACCAAGGAGTTTGCCGAGAAGGTAGTGCGGGCGATTGTCGTTCAGCTTCGTACGGCTGGAGCACCGATTGTCGATGAAGCGAAGATGAAGGACGCTGTGGCGGCGCCGCAGAAGCCGGCCGACGTCGTACCGTTCCCAAAGAAAGAGCCTGCGCAAGTAGCGGCTAGTGAAGCTTCCTGGGTCGAGCGTGCCACGGCAAGCGAAGTGCCATCGCCACCCGCGAGGACACCCGAGCCCAAACCCGAATCCGAACCCGAGTCCAAATCCGAAGTCTCGAAAGGAGCATGAAACATGGAAAGCATCAACGACGGAGTTACCTTCGACATCAGCGGCGACGAGCTTCTCAAGCACATCAACACGAAGCTCGAAGGTCGAAAGAAGGAAGCGGCAGAGGCGCGTGAGACGCAAAAGAAGATTGCCGAGGTCAGCGGCTTTCCGGTCTCGTCGCGTGATTTTCTCTTCTCGCCTTACGAGGCGCAAATCTCTTTCTTCGAGTTCTACAAAAACAAAATCGACTCGAAGCGTACGTACCGAATCCACTTCGCCGAGGCGCTTGCTTTCGAATTCGTTCCGGCGCCGCGGCGTTTCAGCGTCATCTGAATGCGTACCGCTACGGTCATTTTGGGTGCACTGACCGCACTCACGTGCATCACACCGCCACGTGACGGTCATGTCTGGGGAGTGACTGAAAAAGCAAAGAGGGAACTCGGTGCTTCCGCTCAACTCGTCTGCGATTGGGATCCTCGACTCAAACTTCTCGACTGCGAAACGATGGCCGAATACGTCGAACGCAAGCGTTGGGAAGCCTTGACCGGCGAGCGGATACCGAAGGGACGATGAAGCTGGCGGCCGTCGCGATATCGTTCATTGCCTGCGCTGCGCACGTTGAAGTTGACGATTCGCTGACAAAGCACGATGTCGAAGAGTTGCCCTTGCGCCAGGCATGCTTCGTCGAAGGTTTTGGGACGGTATTCGGCGAGTTTCACTTCTCCTGTGCCGCGATGGAGTGCAATCGTGAGGTGGCACTGCGGATACTCGTCTTGCGTGGCATCATCGCATCACGCGAGGAGTTCGTGTCGACGTTCGGGCACACGCCGATCCTGCTGCGCAACGTCGACCGGCTCTATACGTACAGGTTTGAAGATCCTGAGTATGAGCTTGACAAGGATCGCTGGGTAGCGGGTCGACTGCACGTGTCGAAAGACGGCCGTGGCTACATCGAGCTGGAGCGCAGTGGATGGCCGCTTCTACACGAGCTACTACACGTCTACGAGTACAAGCACGGCCGCCGTGGACATGTGGACTGGGAGTCACGTGGCTATGAAGATGCGGTGCGCGAGTACGTAGAGAAAATGAAGTTGCCAACGTCAACGACTGGGTGTAGAAAATGACGATGAGCTTACGCGATGGAGTGGTCATTCGAGATGATGATGATATTGACGGCAAGTTCATCGCGAAATGTCCTAGTTGCCAGGCCATAATGGTATGGGCCTCAACTCCACCATCATGGACTTGTCCGAATTGTGAGCTTGTACTTGAAGAGTCTACGCATGTTCGTTCGCCATTCCGCCGCGGCAATCAGGGCACGTGACTTCATCATAGATTAGCGTCGCGAATTGCCAATCCACCGTCGTGTAGCAGAACGTGATGACTCGCCCGTCTCCGCGTACGTGCCACATGTAGTGGATGCCGGTCATAGCTGGTGTTGCCCTTCGCGTGTGAGCTGCTCCCACTGCTCAAGCGTGAAGCAGTAGAGGATGTTCTCGGCCTTCACATACCGACAGCGGAAATCTTGGTCCTCAGTCAACGCTTGCTGAAGGACGACACCGAGGGTTGGCTCTGCTGGCAGCGGCGGTGGAGGTGTGGGTTGTGGTGTTTCGATTCGCACAAGTGGCACCGGTGGATGTGCGCACTGGAGCAGAAGTAAGAGAACCACGAACCGCATTTACGCCAAGCATAGGCGTGGAGCACTTACTACGCGATGTACGCGAGTGTAGCGCAGTGGACACTGCCGATGTACGATGGACTCATGGTGGCGAAGTGCCAGGTAAGGGTTCCTGCTCGGCAGGTGCGATTCCAGCGTGTTACTGAAGCGCTGTCGCCGCTCGTTGCCGTTCCCGTGCTCGCGTTCGCCGCATGGAAAGCGACGGAGCTGCCCATGTGGTCGCGCTGGGCGCTCGGCGGGCTTGCGGTGGCGCATTTGGCTGTTGATGGTGGATTTTTTCTGACTTGGAAAGGCACACGTCAATGATGCGTTTGAACTCCATCCGCCGCGAGTACGACTACTGCATCGACCGCCGACTGCGTATCAGCGACACACTCTTTCGAGCGTTGGTTGAATCGGGATTCTTCGCTGAAGAATGAGCACTTGCATTTCCAGAGCGCGCCGCGATGCGCACGTGGCTTCTGAATTGTTCTCGGCCTTCGTGACGGCCCCGTTTCTTTATTGGATTGGCGGCAAGACGAACAACCCTTCGCTCGGCACTGCGCTTCGCGCGCTTGCAGTGGCCGAGGCCGCGATTGACGGCTATTTGCTTATGTTCATGTGGAGGAAGTGACAATGGCCTATCTCGTTCATGGCGTTCTCGTAGGTCAAAAGATGCTCTTTGGCTGTTACAAGAAGGAAAGTGTTGCCCGCGCCGCTCAGAGACGTATGGCAGCCAAGAGTAAGTTGAAAATCACGTCTTGGGCCATCAAGAAGGGTAAGTGCCCTCGGTGGATGACAGGCAAGAACCGAGGCGACGTGTAACGTCCATGGCCTTCTTCGACCAAGCTGCAATGGGTTTCCTCGGCGCCGCGCTCGTCACGAAAGTGACCGACACGCGCATCCCGCTCGTTCTGCGTGCAGGCTATGCCGTAGTCGGCGGCGACATGATTTACCGAGCAATCGCGCGCGGAGATCCTGGCAGTGCGCAACGCCTTGGTATTGGCGACGCGCAGCCGACGACACGTACTCGCTCCTCACTCAAGTTCGAGCCGCGGCGCGCTAGGACGATTGCGGAGAGAGTGAGCTATATCCACGAACAAGCGATCCGCGGCGTAAAAGATCCAACTGTCTATGAATTGGCTAGAAAGACGCTCTCTAGAAAATGCGGAGGAACTTGGTGCGTCGCCGAACGCGATTCGAAAGCCGAGATCGAAGCGATGTACGCCGAGGTCCGGCAGCGCGTTCGTTACACTCTTGATCCGACCATCTTCGACGCTTTTCAAGTGCCAGGCCGGACACTTCAATTGGCCACAGGCGACTGTGACGACTCGACGTCTCTGCTCGCCGCTCTTTGTATGTCAATTGGATATCGCGTGCAGTCGCGTGTGGTTCACTTGAAGGGCCAACCCACTTACGGGCACATTTTTCTACGCGTACAGATGCCAAATGATGAGTGGGTCCCTCTCGACGCGTCGGTCAATGCCCGCGCCGGATGGGAGATTCCGGAGCGGCACTATGCTTCGCCCGCGCGCGATTTCGAAGTCAAGGGATAACGCCCAATGCACCCCGACTTCTGTCAAAAGCTCTGGGGAACGGCGTATTGCAAGAATGCTCCTAGATGGTTCCCGGTCCTCGTTTTCTTAAACGAGCGGGCGGAGCGCATCGCTACTTGCATGGTGAATCTCAAAATCTGTGATGTACACAGACGGATTCTCGCGCCTACTGACTTCATCACCGACGATGGTTGGGAGCGCATCGTTCTCAACCTGGACCGCGCACAAGCAGGTTTTCCGATTCGCGACAAGACGACTCTCACCTTCGAGGTCCTCTCGTGAACGGCATCAACCGCACCTATATCGAGCAGCTCTATCCACGGCATCTGACGAAGCTGCTCGATGTGAAGGAAGAGCGCGCATTACTAGAGCGTACAAAACGAGGCGATCGCACTGCCGCCTCACGTCTCGTCTACGCCAACGTGCGCTTCGTCATGCGGACCGCGAGGCCTTACTGGATGTCCTACGGCGGCGACTTCGAAGATTACGTTCACGAAGGCATCCTCGGGCTCATGCGCGCAATTGAAAAATTCGATGTATCGCGCCAGGTCAAGCTCATCAGCTACGCCGTCAATTGGATTCGTGTGTCGATTTCGAACTACGTGATGCGGACGTACTCCATCGTCAAAATCGGCACGACACAACGCGAACGCCAACTATTCTTTTCGCTCTCGCGTTACAGGCGGGAGCTGGCCAAGGGTGGTGTCGAACCAGACGATGAGACTCTTGCAGAATATCTCGGTGTGAAGGTCGACTGGCTGCGCGACTTCGAGACTCGCCTTTCGTGTGACACTTCATTGGATGCACCGGTAGGTGGTGAAGATGAAGACACTCCACGGGTGGAAATGCTGGCGAGCGATGTCGCATCACCCGAAACAGAAGTATTGCAGGCAGAGCGTATTGATACTCTTCACAATGCCGTACACGAGGCACTTTGCGCGCTTGACCCACGCGAACGGAACATCATCGAGAGCCGATATTTGAGGGATGATAAGAAGATTCTCAAGGCGCTGGGTGATGAATACGATGTCTCACGCGAGTATATTCGCCAATTGGAATTGCGCGCAAAAGAGAAGCTCCGTGATGAGCTGCGCAGTGCAAAGGATTTGCTGACCGGCTAGGAAAGTTGAGTAGTTGACACACGGTGTGTAATGTGAACGTGGAGCGTCTCTCATGTCCGTCGATCCCAAGCTGATTCGTGAAGCCATTGAGTGGACGGATGCTGCGCTTACAAGAGCGCACGGCGTCAACGGCGCCATTCTCCACGTGCTTGGTGTCATGTCCCTTCAGCTTGAGGAGATGCGCAAGCAGACGGTCTTTGGTGTGAAGGGCGTGAACATCCGCCCGTTCCGGCTTACGACGACACCGCAGAAAATCCTCGAGAAGGACTACGAGAAGCGCGTCCGCAAGGTGGACATCTGGGTGGACTCGGCCGTGGGACAGACCACTCCTACTGTCCGCATCGGTATCGGCAACGTGACGAGTGCAGTCGGGTTGCGGATCGACGCAGGCGATGTCGCCAACCTCGGCGAGTTCGATTACGGAACGGAGCTGTTCGGTGTCGTGAGCACCGGCGCAATCAATATCTACGTCGTGGAGCGCCTGTGACGAATGGAGGCACCAAGGCGTTCATCGCCGCGGTAGGCGCCGTGCTACTTGGCGGCGGAAGCGCGTTCACAGCCGGGACGCTCACCGTCCGCCCTACTGAAGTGCGTCTCGCAGTCCACGAGGAGCTGAGTAAGCAAGTACATGATTCATTGAAGCGCGAATTCATTACCCAAGCTCAAGAGACAAAAGAAGCCGCGAAGAAGGCCGCTGACGAATCCACCTGGGCGCGGGCCATGCTAGAAGTGTGGCTTAAGAAGAATGGAATCGACGTGCCACCGAAGCCGGATACGGTACGGCGTGATGGCGGAAGGTGATGAATGAAAAGGTACAAGTGCAACCGTCGCGCATTTGCAAAGAAGTTGCGTGAGACGCGAGAAAAGAAGCCCAGCGCGGGCCTCATACCACTCTGGAAGCATTTACAACGCTTGGCAATTTCTGATGTGAAGTCGGGTTCAGCGGTCGGCTGCCGTCGAGCCGGTAGAATGCTTCGCCAAGCACGCGAATTGGCAAGAAAACACCCTAAATGAAGCGATCCGTCATTCGTCGCGTCTTCTCAATGCCCCGCGTGCAGATAGTGAATCCGTTGCCGCGTGAAGTAGCACTCACACACTCACGCGAAGTGCAGCGCTCACTTGGCACGTCACCTGTTGAAATTCACGTAGCCGGTGTTCGCGTCATTCGGCGGCGTGGCTGAGATACTGCTCGAGAGATTTTCTGATAATAGAGCTGTAACTCTCTCCCGTTATCCTCGCGCGTTGCTGAATCGCCGATTCTAACGACTCCGGTACGCTGAACGATTGTGCTTTCATCCGCTCGCGCAGTTTCCGAGGCGGCAGCATGCCGTTGCGCTGTGCACGTTTGTAATGCTTGTGACAAAGACTCCGGCCGACAGCGGGTTTGTCACAACTGGCGACCGAGCAATTCCTGAATGCCTTTGGGCAGATACGCATGTGTGAAAATTCTATTCGCATACGTTGACCTACGCCACTTTCAACGTTCCTAGTATGGACATTGGAGGCGCACTCAAATGCTCGGGAAGCTCGGAAACTTCGTCGATACACTCAAGGGCAACGCGATGGACTACGCCAAGCTCGGCGTGGGTGCCACGCTCGGCATCATCGCGACGGACTTGCTGATGTCGAAGGTGCTGGTGAAGGGTGGTGTCCCCCTCGTTCCCGACAAGTGGTCAGGCCTCGCGGTCGCGGTGCTGGGCGTCGTCGGCGGAGAGTACGTCAAGCGCTTCGACAAGGACCTCGGCACTGGAATGATTGCCGGCACGGTCGGTGTCGCCGCGTCGTCCCTCGCCGCGAAGCTCATCGGTCCGGCTGTCGGCGCGCCGGCCGCGGAGTCTGCCGCGACCAGCGGCTTCGGCAACGGTCGCGTGTTCGCCGGGTTCGGCTACTCGGGTAGAGCGGCACTGCCCTCCGGCCAGTCCGTCTACGGCATCGGAACGCCAGACATGAGCGCCGCGCAGATGTTCAACGGCGCGACGGTGGCGTTCGAAGAGAACGGCGGAGCGATGGCGGGAGCCACGGTGCAAATCGAAGAGAGCGGTTTCGCAGGGATTTTGAACTGAGTCGTTGAACGTCAAACAAGGAGTCAAGTCGTCATGGCCAACATGCCCATCGCAATCCCAGGCAAGGAACCCGGAGAGGTCATCATCCCCGCTCTCGGCCGCTCGTTCAAGCAGATCGAGCTTCGCGAGGATGACATCTACGACACCGTTCAGCGGGCGTCCGGCTCTGTCAGCGCAGGCACGGAGTTGGTGATGTTCCGTGACCTCACGGACAAGAACGCGCAGCACACGAGCCTCAAGGCGTCGCGGCGCATCCCTGCCGGCGACGAGGCGGCCGTGTTCCGCGTGGGTGTCCACGTCCGGCAGTATCTCGGCAACGATGGTCCGACCACGCCGGATCTCCTCAAGCTTTACGAGAACGGCATTCTCGAGCTGAAGTTCAACCGGCGCCAGGTGACGGAAGGCCCTCTGCTCAAGTACCAGAGCGGCTACGGATTCGCCGGCAATGCGACAGGCACCGCCTCCAACGGCGTGCCCGCTGCCACGGCGGCTCCTACTCTCTTCGTTCCGCAGCAGCTCAAGGATGACGACGACATCAACGGGAAGCTCATCTTCCCCGATGCCGCATGGATTACCTCCTACACGGCGCCCACGCTCGCCGCGCGGAACATCATCTCGGTCTTCTTGCACGCGGTCATCAAGAGCCCGCTCGGCAAGTGATGTGAAGGCTGTACGAATGGCGTGCAGTCACGAATAGGTGAAAATCAAGTCGGGGCACGTCTCCGTTGAGGCGTCGCCTCAAAGGACAGACTCTCCGATGCCAGCCGCTCCCGCACGCGTTATTCATGCCGCCAGTTCCGCGGACGTCGCTCGTCTCTCACGAGTGAAGGGCCTGCTCTCGGAGTACCGGGGCCTCGCGCCGGACGAGCTTCAGGCCGTCATGATTCAGCTCCAGGCGACGCTTGGAAGCGCCACCACGACGGCCACCAACGACTACAAGGTCCCCGGTGACATGGACCTCTTCGTTTTGCAGATGTGGGCCTTCTTGCGCTTCACGGCGCTCGACGCTGAAGACCAGACCATCCTCGGCTTTCTCAATCTCACACCGACCGAACGTTGGCTCGTCAAGGCGCAGAACTGCACCGTGCGCGTCGAGAACGTGGACAACAAGAACCGCTTCACCGAGAACAACGACCCGAATCTGAGCAGCATGATGCCGCCGATGGGCTACCCGGTGGTGTGGCTGCCGGAAGCACCGATGGTGGTTCCAAAGGGCCATACGGTGCGCGGCACATTCACATTGCAGGACACCGACAGCGACATCGTCAGCGGCAACACCGTGTACGGCGTTTCGCTCGTCGGAGTGCTGGTGCCGCGGGACGACTGAGAGGGACGAAATCATGTCTCACCTCAGCGGCTACGGCCTTACAGACCCACGCTTCACGACGTTGATGCTCAACACGTTGCGGCGACGGAGCCGTATTCGACCCGGCGCGCATGACGTCGCGAAGGCGATGGTGGGTAAGCCACTCCCGAGGCAATACGATTACTCGCAAATTCCGACACCGCAGAATGCTGGAGGTGTGACGAGCGCCCTGAGTGGCTACGGCTTCGGCGCGTTTGGCATCACGGCATTCTGCCAGGAGTTCGACATTGCTCTTGACCGATTGAAAGAAGCAATCGCGCAAGCTGAAAAAGCAGGAGTGACAGGGTCAGCACTGACCGCCGCAAAAGCTCTCTACAAGCGCGAGACTTCCTTTTGGACTGGCAATGCCGTTGCGGTCGGCTCCAAATGTGAATCTCTCGTGCGCGAAGCGAACCTCGCAATCGCCGCGCTCGAAAAGGAAATCGCCGCGCGCGGCAAGACCTTCGACGACCCGTCGCCGTTTTTCGACCCGTCCCAGCCGGGGCCACTCGACAAGCTCGGCTCGCTTGCGAAGACGGCGATTATCGCAGGTGCTGTCGTAGGTGGTGCGCTTCTGGTTGGTTCGATTGTGCTTGGTGGCGCCTTGAGGTTTGCTCGATGAGCGCCGACCTCGAACGTGCCAAGGCCGAATTGAATGCTGCGCAGGCGCGTGCTGCACTTGCGCTCGATGGCCTACGTGACTTGGCCCATTTTGGCGGTGAAGAGCTTGGCGCTTCGAAGCGCGGCCACGAGTATGTGACAAGGCTCATGCGCGAGCGCGAAGACGACTTGCGCAATGGGCGCGTCGGTGCTGCGAGTGCAAAGCTGACGGCTGCCGGCATGGCCGCTGCGACGCGAAATGACCGGGCGCGCAAGGGACTTGAGTTGAAGAGCAAGGCCGAACTCGCGAAGTACGGTGTCGTCTACGCACGCATCGCAGCCCGTTGGCGCAAGGATGTAGTGAACGAAACGTTGAATGCCGAAGTGGCGGTGCGGCAAGGCAATACGAAGGCGGCAAAAGCGCACCGTGAAAAGGCCCGAAATGCCGAGCGCACTGCCTCGACGATGGAGCAGTTGCTCGAGAAGTTGGGGCGCATGCAAGTGAAGTTGCAGCTCCCTTCCGCGCTCTCGTGGGCGAAGACGCGAAAATTGCGCGATGCGTCGGGCGGGAATGTGAACAACGCTACAGTCGCCTTCTCGCGAAGTGTTCCCATCTTCGAATCGGCGTCACGTTCACGAATCGCGAGCACGATGCACGAGGACTTCTTGCCGTGGGCGCAGCGTCAGGGCGACATGCGCGACGAATCTGCTACGCTCGCGGCGCTTCTTGCGTCTGATGTCACTCATAGCGTGACGATTCGCGATCCGCAGACGGGCACGACGCGCACAATCGACGCGACGAATGTGGATGAGCCCACCTGTGACTGGTGGTGCCAGACGAAGAAGGTTCTTGGCGTGGTAGGCCCCGCGGCCGGGGCTGGAGTCGCGGCGGCAGGAGGGGCGCTCGCGACGAAGGACCCTGCCGCGGGAGCCGCCGTCACAGGTGCGGGCGCCATGCTGGCGGCGTTGAGTACGTTGCTCGGCGGACAGTTTCAGGCGGGTTTCGACAAGGGACAGGAACAGGCGCCGCCAGCGGAGAAGCCAATCTGGCCGTGGGTGTTGGGTGCGGCGGGTATTGCCGGGGCGGCGTTTGTAATTGCGAAGGCGAAGTGAGGACGGGTGACATCATGATTCCATTCGGAAATATCGGCTTCGCGGATACTGGTATCAAAACCGTGACCGTCGGCGGTCGAACGCTAAACGTCGAAGAGGTCAGTACGCCGGTCGCTCCGACCATCGAAATCGTCAAGACAGACAGCGGATTGCCGATGTGGGTCTGGGGCGTCGGGGGTGCGTTGCTGGTCGGAGTCCTTCTCTTCACCTTCGTGAAGGATTGACGGTACGCACATGAGCTACCGGCACATGCAGCAGATGTTCGGCGCCGCGCAGTTCGCGCGCAATGGGCTCGGTGCGTTTGGAGTGACTGAGGAGCGCGATCCGAGCCCGAGTACGGCTGCACCGTACACGGCGAAAATCAAGCCGGGGGCATTGGTCGATTCGTCGGGTGCATCGGATGCGACTGTTTGCGCTTCTGGCGATTGGATGTGCCAGGCGAGAAAGGCTCTTGGGATTAAGGAAGGAGCGCCATCGCCAGTCGAAACGCAAGAGTCATCCTCGGGCTTCTGGGCCGCGCTCAAGTCACTCGTTCCGACTCAAGCGCCGTCGCAGGGCATTACACCACTGTCTCTCAACGAAGGACCGGGTATTGGCACTTTCATTTTGATTGGAGCCGGCGTGTTGGTCGTCGGCATGGTTCTGTCCAAGGCGTTCAAATGAGAAATCCGCATGACACAAGCGCAAGCACAGCAAACACTTGTCGCCCACGGCGCTGTCTTCCGGGAGCGCCAGGGCAGCGTCGACTGGTATTGGAGCGTGAGCCTGCGAACCTGGCTGGCTGTGCAGTACGACGCATCAGGCACTGTCACGATTCGACGCGTCGAGGCGAAGTCGTGCAACTGTGGGTGAACCATGTACCGTAAGGTGAACACTGTTGGACGTGGGCGGGCGACGGCGATGCTCTTCGGCTTTGGCCGGTTTGGGGCTCTGCCGTCGTATCAGGACAAGACGTACACCGAGCCACTGACGACATCGTTGACGACGATGCCACTGACGTTTCAGCCGTTGACCGCTACGAGTCTTCCTGCGTACCAGGACTTGACCGCGGCACCTATTTCGACTGTCACTTCGGCGCCCAAAACCGCATTGCAAGTCGACGTCGTGGCCACGAGACCGGCGCCTGACGAAGGTGGCTTTGTCGCTCCTGTCGAGATGACCAAGCCGTTGGTTCGTGAGCAAGGAGACATAGACGTAGCCGCGGGCGCGGTCTTCACCGAGCGTGCGGCGCAGGTCCAAGAGGCAGTCGAGAAAGAAGTGACCGCGACGAGAGAGGCGACTTCGAAAGAGGCACTCGCCGAAGACTTGGAGGATGAAGCCAGGCGTCAGGCCAACTTCGAAGACGCGCAGAGACTACTCGGCGATGCGGAACGTGCTCGCCGTGATGCGGCGGTGGCGAAGGAAGTTGTCGTGGCGGCACGGCAGGAGCGCACCGAGGCGGCACAGAAGCCACCCGAGGTGCTGCTTGCAGACGCGGGTGTACGGAAGACGAAGAAGTGGGCGTGGATTGCAGGCGGGGCGTTGCTCGTGAAGTTTTTGCTGTTCTGAGAGAGTCTCATGCACTACCGGCCGCCATTTTCGCATCGAGTCACCGCACATCGCGTCGCGCATCGTGCGTTCGGCTTCGGTGCGCTGCCGTACAGTGGGTTCGGGCTGACGCAGCCGCTGCCAAACACTCCACTCGAAGCTTTTGAGCAATTGGAGACAAACATCGAGGGCACGAAGGTGGAGATCGCCAACCTCAATGGGCAACTGACGACGGCGAAGTCGAATCTTCTCAATGCCAAAGTCGTGCTCCTGAAGTGTAAATCGGGCAGGCTTTCGGGCTTTGGCCATTTCGGTACGGCGTCGTTCAAATCGGAGGGTGTTGAATGCCCGGCATCCGGCGATTGGCGTGCGTATTGCGATTGTATGTACCCGAAGCCGTCGTTCTATTGGAACTTGTGCGCGGCTTCATGGCCGTTTCCTCCTTGGACACTCGTGGGAAAAACTCTGCCCACGGCTCTTGTGTCAGCGGTTGTAGTGGAAGTGGCGACGGTAGTTTCACCAGCCGAGTCGACACCGGAACCGTCCGCAACTCCGGCTGCCCCGGATTGTACTACGCAGGGTAATGCAGTGGCTGCGCTCGAGCGCATGATAACTGTCGAATTGCCCGGCAAGATCGCCGCCGCAAATGCGAAGTTGACGCTTCTCACGGCACAAGTGCCAGGGGCACAGGCAGAAGCTCAGAAGCAACTCGATATGGAAGCGGCCCGAGAAGCGGCTCAACAAACGGCACAGCAGCAAGCGGCACGCGAGCAGAAAAAGCTGCTCCGCCAAGAGAAATTGCAGAAGACAGGAAACACGGCGTTGAAGGTGGGTGGTGTAGCGGCAGCGGCATTCGTGTTGAAGATGTTGTTGTTCTGAAGAGGTGATTCATGGCTTTCTTTCTCCCATATCCGTTTGCCAAGCGCTTCGGCCTCAACATGACCCAGCGCACGACGCCACAAGCCGTGGCAAGAACTCTCGTTCGTTCGACTGTGCCGACTTTGGCGCTGTCATTCAGGCCGAGTGTAAAAGCCAAGGCCGTAGCGCTGTTGGCCAGCCAAGCCAAGACTACAGAAGTGCGCGGGGCGGGTGATTTTTTCCCCGCGGGATTGAACAAGTTACTTCAGGGCAGAGACGCGCCCGCGTCGTTTTTCTCCGACCGAGGCGGCTTTGGACACCTCGGGACAAAAGTCGAGGAGGTGACGCCTGCGACGGATGTGGCGGGTGCTGAAGCACAGGTTGCTCAACTGGAGGCTGAGCTTCAAGGCCACCAAAACATGCTGGCTAACGCCAAGGTGAGGCGGAAGGATTGCAATAAGGTTTCGGTAGTGTCGGTCGTTACAGGGGGTATTACGAACCTCGAATGTATTCTTCGCTGGGACGGCCAAGTCGCTTGGTTCAATGATCGCATCATCGAGACTGAACAAGCTCTCTTGATGGCGCAATCCAATCTTTCGACACTTGAGATAGCTGAAGCGCAGGCGGCGGTTAAGAGAGATACATCGACGCTCATGAAGCCAAAGCCGAAGGCGTCGCAGTTGACGAAAGGTAGCGGCGCATCGGCTGGTGGTGGCGGTGGTGATGATGAGTCGGGCGGCGGTCCATCGAAGTGGCTCCTCTACGGCCTTGGTGCTTTGGTGCTGGGTGGCGGCGCATACGTCATAATGAAGGCCAAGTGAGCGAAATGTCCGCTGAGGTCATCAAAGGGATGTTTGGACAAATGGGTCAAACGGCGCAAGGGCCGATGAGCACCATGCCACCGGTAATGCGACGCGGTGCGGTGGGTCCGCTTGTCGGTGACTTGCAGCGCCGGCTGAACGCCATCGGCTACAAGCTCACCGTCGACAATCAATTCGGGCCGAAGACGGAAGCCGCCGTGAAGGGCTTTCAGTTGGCTGCCGGTGTGCCGCAAACAGGTATCGTCGACAACGCCACCTGGACAGAGCTGTTTCGCCGGACGGCTGCGGCAATAGCTATTGACCCGGCGTTGGTGGCTGACGTGCCGAGCGTTCCGTCAAGCGCCAATCCATTCATCGCGTCAGTACAGCAAACGCCTATCGTCAAGTTCTTTCTCGAAGCGCCGCTCTGGCAGAAGGCCTTGATGGCAGGCGGCGCCTTGGCACTGGGGTATTTGCTCGTGTCGTGGCTCACGCAAGGCTCGGCCCTGCGAGGCTACGAGCGCGCACTCAACGCGGAGCCGAAGTGCCCACGGAATGCTCCACCGCGCGAAGTGCCAGAAGACGCCAAGATTGTGGAGGCCGCATAGCTATGACTGTCTACCTCAATGGCAACGGCTCGTTCGGCTCACTCGGCCAGGCGAACTTCGTCGCTTCGCTCTTCTCGTTCATTCCTGGCCTCTCGGCCGGCAAGGAGTCGACACAGGCTACCTTGAACGCGCAGCTCCTACTCGCGCAAGAAGAGGCGAAGCGTACGCAGATTCGCACCGTCGCGGTCATTGGAAGTGTCGCCGCTGCGGCCTTGTTGATTTACTTCTTGGCGAAATGAGGATGAAGCGATGATTGCATACCAGGAGGTCTACAACTTCGGGACGCGCGGCAATCGAGCTTCGGGTGCGTTCGGCGACATCTTCAAGGACCTCCTGGGTCATGGCGAGAAGGTTCTCGACATGCTCACCGGCCAAGGTGCGGCGCGGGAAGCTCAGCAAGTCCAGCTCGCGCTTGCCAAGGCACAGCAGGATCGGTTGGCGGCACAGACCCAGGCGCGCAGCGAGGCTCTCGCGTCGTTCAGCTCGGCAGCCCCATGGATTGTGCTTGGTGTCGGAGCAATCGTGCTCGGCGTGGTGGTACTGAAGAAATGAATGCGTGTTGTCCTGAGTGTGCGCGAGGTGCTGAATGCGCGAGGAAGGGTGCTCAAATGAACGGCGGAAATCGAAATTTTGGCTTCGCAGGTGTGCAGTTCGTAGAGGGCTTCGGCTTCGTCGAAGACCCGATTCGCGCGGCACTCGGCCCGAATCCCGGGGCGGCTGCTTTCAGTGGCGATCAAGACGTGATGATGATTTCGGGCCTTGGACAGGCAGCGCCGCAGGGCGGCACGTCGCCCGTCGCCGGGCTCGACATGACGAAGCTCGTGCTCTATTCGCTGGCACTGCTCGGTGTCTGGACGGCGCTCAAGTGGCTGGGTGCAAAGGTGGCGTGAGTGGCAGTGTGGCTGTAAACTGGTAGGACAAAGGAGAAGTGACAATGAATGCAACAACCATCCTCCATCGCCGGAAGCGGAAGTGCCGGTACGGCAAGAACAAGAAGACCGGGCGCTGCCTGAAGAACAAGAGGGCAAGGCGATGACGATCAACGACATCCTGCATCGTCGGAAGTCCTTGGGCAAGTGCGCCCGCAAGTGCAAGGGCAGAACCAAGGGAAAATTCAGGAAATGTCTTAAAGCGTGTCTTCGAAAGTAAGCCCATGTGGCGATGGCTCCTCGGCGGCGTTGCTGCCTCTGGCATAGCTGTCGCCACGTGGCGCTTCTTCACTCGCGAGCAAGAATTGCCGCCGAGTAGCGACGTGCCGATAGATCCATCGTCACCTCCACCTGGCTATGTGCAGGTGCAATCCGGCAAGTGGCTCGAGTCAAACGCCGCGAAGGCCTTCATTGCGATGGAGTCTGCCGCGAACGCGGCAGGTCATTCGCTGCGCATCAATAGCGCATGGAGAAGTCGCGCGCATCAGGAGCGGTTGTATGTTGCTTGGAGCGCCTACCTTGCGTCTCAACACGGCGGTCCTCCTGCGCCGTGGGCCGCGAAGGCCGCGAAGCCGGGCACCTCGAAGCACCAAGTGGGTGAGGCCGTAGACTTACTCAACATCAACCCGGCGCAGTCGAGTTACAATGCCGCCCAACACAAATGGCTTCAAGAAAACGCGCGCAAGTACGGCTTCATTGATGATGTGTACGTGCCTCGCGAGCATTGGCACTGGTCGTACCGGCCGTCGCTGATTGCGTGATTACTCGATCAGAAAACTGCTCCAGCCTTTTCTTTTGGCCGTTCTTATACGATGGCAATTGGAACACACGACATCACATTTTTTTGCCTCTTCTAGGATTATTTCCTTTTTACGGCTAGCAGCTAGGGAAACCGATAGCTTTTTCTCTCCGCGAACGTGGTCAAAGTCCATTACGATGGGCGGAAATCGAACACCGCAATCGGCACACGGATGGTTCTTTAGCGCTGCAATGAATCGTCGCTTTTGGATTCGCCGTTCTCGGTCGATTTCTTTCTCTGGTTTACGCGGTTTCGAGAGACACTCTAGGCAAATAGGACCAAAAACGCCGATGCTCTTTTTTGGAAACTGAGAGAGCTTCAGCTTTAACTGCGCGCACCACCGACACTTTCGAGTAGCGGTTTCAGCAACCCTAGTCTTCAAGTTTTGCGTTCGGTCCATTTTTTTGCGCTCTCTGTTTTCCCATAGTGCAGTTGCTGATGGAAGAACGCCGTTTCGGAGTTGAAAACGGTAGCACCGCCCACAAAGGTCAAACGCGACACAAGGCGTTCGTTTGCATACTTCGCACGCCTGCATTCGTTGTGGAGTGAATCCTCGCATTGATGCATTGCTAAGCATGGGTTGGTAAGTATGTCAACTATTTGACGCTGATATAGCACGCCACTATTATTTTCATTGGATTCACTCACAAGGAGAACGACTTTGCCCGCGTCACTACTCGGAAATCTGGTCTATGCAGGCTTCATCACCCTGCTCACGTCGGCCGATACGGACCTCGGCGGTGTCAACAAGGCGATGACGCTGTACTCGCTGAACACGAGTGCCGCAGCGAACCCGGACGTCGCACTGTTCCAGCCGGGTACGATGCAAGGCACCGCGGCGATCGGCGCCGGCATCGGCCACGGTCAGATGACTCTTCCGGTGCAGCTCTTCACACGCACCGGGACGACAACCGTCTGGTTCAATCCGAATACGACGGTCCAGGGTGGCGATATCCTCGTGGAGTTCAAGCACAGCGCCATCCGCTGAGTTGGTACTCCGACGATGGCCCACATTATCAGAGGGCGAGCTTTCGTCTGCTTAGAGAATACCGCCCACTTCTGGCACGGCCTCGGTCAAGTTCCCGACGACGTTAGAGTTTCGGTGGTGACGTATACATCGAATGATGTGCCTGTGTTCATTGTCGGCCGTGGAACTTCTCAGTTTGCTGACCTCGTGTGGACCAATTTTCAAGCCGGGGCTTCAGCTACCGTGACGGTTGACGCAGTGCTCAATGCCGAAGGGGATGACCGGGTGAAAGAAGTCGAGGCGTTGAGCCATGTGAATGGAGGCCAAACGGTCAGACAGGGCACACCGGACCTTCGTTTCTATGACTTCGGCATCAGACAAGTGGCCATATGACGCTGACTTTTACCATCCCAATTTTTTTGGCAGCCATCATTTCGAC